>Ga0114922_10007425_pt1 | contig 10038 bp, 11 predicted proteins | sample AartaG_FD_100975 | JGI IMG/M metagenome (GOLD analysis project Ga0114922, IMG submission 100975) | Deep subsurface microbial communities from Aarhus Bay to uncover new lineages of life (NeLLi) - Aarhus_00045 metaG | ecosystem: Environmental > Aquatic > Marine > Oceanic > Sediment | place...
AACTTTGTGTAAAGGACCTTATTCTTTCCATAATAAGGGAAGTAGACCATTTGAGCATAGCTTAAGCTCGTTCCGATCAAAATAATCAAAAAAAGGAAAACGCATCTTCTGATAATATGCATGGTTTCTCCTCGGTATTTACTTGATGAGATATCTTTCTTGGATTTGCTTTTCCTCCAGAATCTGGCGGAATAGCTTATCTCTTATATTCAACATCATGTCATAAAAGGCAAAATAAGCGGTTTGGTTCGGGTTTTTATAAGCTTTGCTCTCTTTAAATGTTCTTTCGTAGATCGCTTCTCCCGATTGTGCTTCGATGAGATACAGATGAAGAGAAAGGGAATAAAATCGACGCTCCTCGATCCGGGATTCTTCAGGAAAAGGCTCCTCGAACCGTCTTTTGCTCGCAGATTTGATCGCCTTACGGATTTCTTCCGTGTATTCCAGGCTACCCGTGAACAGGAGCGTTCCCTTTTTTTCTGGAGAGACCTTCTGCCAAAATTGTTTATCCTGGAAAACTTCTTCGTTTTGCATGTCTACTTTTGTGGAGGAGATTTTATTTTTAATCTTTTGATTAAGTTCAACCGTAAAATATTCTGTCAGTTCTTTGTTGAGATCAAAATCTTTGGCTTCTTCTTTTACCAAAAAATTGGTGATGGCGATCTCTTTGAAATCGTCCAGATTTATCAGCGTCTTTTGCGGCATTTCAATCCGCAGCCGCACTTGTTCTCCCGTGCCACAGGAAAGCAAAAACCCGAGACTGAGCAACAAAATGAGGGTGCTACTTTTTCTTTTTTTTATCTTTATTCTCTTCGTCCTCATCCTTGTCATCCCCTTCGAAGCGGCGTTTGAATTTTTCATAATTGGCTTGGATGTATTCATTCTTGGGATCTAAATCCAGAGCGAGCTTATATTCTTTCCTTGCTTCTTCCCATTGTCCTTTTTGTTCGTATGCCACGGCGAGGTTGTTGTGAGCGGATGAGGAATTCGGTTCGAGCTCGACAGTTTTTTTCCACCGGAAGATGGCCTCATCCCAAAGATTTTGTTGTGCCGCAAGTATCCCGAACTGAAGCTGGGACTGTTGAGGGCGTGATGCGCAATCGGTTAAAGCTGCAAAAAGGGGCAAAAGAAGGATCAGAATCAATGTTTTTTTATCCATCGCTATCTCTTTCTAAGATACTTGTTTTGAAAAAATAGGTCAAGCGGACAAAAGATGCAGCAATATTTGTACCAAAAGAATCCTGGCTGGATTCTCCGGATCCTCGGGTAACATTTTCCCCTGCAGGGGACAAGTGCTTGAACGGTGTAAAATTTCCTTGAAACAGCGCGGTCTGACGCAAAAAACTTTACAAGTGGCAAGAACCCACTGAGAGATAAATACCAAATGGGTTGGTTTTTGATCTCAATTATGGTATAAATGCCTTTTCCTGAATTATCCAACATAGAGAACGAAAAATGCCAAAAGCTTGTGAAATCTGTGGAAAGGGCCCGGTCTTTGGGCAAAGCATTAGTCATTCACATAAGGCCTCCAAAAAGAAATGGAAGCCAAACTTACAAAAAGTCAAAGCCAAAACCCCAGCAGGAACGAAACACCTATGGGTTTGTACAAGATGCCTTCGCACCGGGAAGGTCACTAAGGCCGTTTAGACTCTTTCGACAAAAGAAACCTCTTTTATTCCCAAGATTTTTTTTATGATTTTTTCGAGGTGTTCTATATCTCGAATGATGATGGTCAGTTTTATTTGCGCCTTTTTGTCCGCAAAGGTGTCGACATGAGCCTTGGTGATATTTCCTCCCTGTTCAGCGATGGCGGTCGTGAGTTGGGCCAAAACTCCTGGGGAGTCCTGACTTTTTACCAAGATCTTGCCTTGGTAAGAGCTTTCTGCGGACGAAGATGACCAAGATGCATCAACGATCCGCTGGAGATCGAGAATTTCCTTTTTTACCAACGGACACCTTTGGGCGTGTACCGTTACGCCTTTTCCGGATGTGATGTAGCCGATGATGGGCTCTCCACGGATAGGCGCACAACACTTAGCCAGGTTGATGATGGCCTCATCGGCCTCCTTCACCTCGATCAAAGATTTGGGTTTTTTTGCGACTTTTGCGACCATTTTATCCAAGATAGTTTCTTTTTTGTCCGAAAATTTTTTCTCGTGGAAAAGAGTTTCCATAAACTTTTTGTTGAGAATCACTTTTCCCGAGCCTATCAGAAGATAAAACGCAGTGAGGTTTGGAACCCGAAAGGGCGTTTCCTCAGAGATTCGCTTCAGGAGGTTCTCTTTTTTTAAAGACGGCGCCGGCAATTTATATTCTTTGTTTTTTTTCTCCCAGAGTTTTTTACCCAGAGCTGTATTTTTTATCTTGTCCTGTTGCTTGAACCAGTGTTTGATGTGATGTCTGGCCTTTGAGGTAGAGGCCTTGTTCAGCCAGTCTCTACGGGGTCTCTTTTCTGGGGATGTGAAAATCTCGACGATATCTCCGGTCTTCAATGGTGTTTTTAATGGTGTTTTTTTCCCGTTGACGATGGCCTCTTTGGCCTGGAGTCCGATTTCGGAGTGAATCTTGAATGCAAAATCCAAAACCGAGGCACCGGACGGAAGGGTGACAACCTTCCCTTTGGGAGTGAACACATAAATTTCCTCTGGAATAAGGTTGATTTTTAAGTTTTTTAAGAACTCCTTCGGACTCTTTTGTTCTTTGTAAAGATCTGCCATCTCTCGCAGCCAGTGAAGCCTGGCGTCCTCTTTCATGATCGCGCGAGGAATTTTTTCTTTGTATTTCCAGTGTGCTGAAATCCCATTTTCAGCCATGTCATGCATGGCCTGCGTGCGGATCTGGATTTCGACGGTCTGTTTATTTTCGGTGATGATCGTGGTGTGGAGAGCCTGGTACAGATTTGGCTTGGGCATGGATATGAGGTCGCGGAAACGATGGGGGAAATGCGGCCATTTTTGGTGGATGAATCCAAGGACGGCGTAGCAATTTTTAACCGAGTCTGTGATGATACGGATGGCCATAAAATCATAGACCTGATCGAAATCGATACCCTGCTGTTTCATCTTGTTGTAAACGCTGTAAAGACGCTTGATGCGTGCAAAAATCTCAGCGGGGATATTGTTCTCTTTCATCAGAGATGCGAGAGTTTTTTTGATTTTTTTGATCTCTTTCTCCGACTTCTTTCTCCTTGGCTCTACCAGTGACGCTATCTTGAAGTATTCTTCGGGGGTTACATACCTGAATGATAGATCCTCAAGCTCTGCCTTAATCCTTCCCATTCCCAGCCTATTCGCGATCGGAGCATAGATTTCCAGGGTCTCTTGAGCGATCAGTTTTTGTTTGCTTTCAGGGAGAAACTTCAGTGTTTTCAGGTTGTGAACCCGATCGGCCAACTTGATGAAGATCACGCGCAGGTCGTCGGTCATAGCCAGGATGATTTTTCGTATGCTTTCAGCTTGCCTGGTTTCCGGGGAGGATTCCTGAACGCGGCTGATCTTCGTGACTCCTTCGACTAGGTCGGTAATTTCTTTCCCGAAGTTTTTTTTCAGGTCATCAGCGGTCACGTCAGTGTCTTCTAGCACATCATGCAAAAGCCCTGCAGCCAGCGTGATGCAATCGAGCTTCATCTCCGAAAGCATCTGAGCCACTTCCAGAGGATGGCTGAGATAGGGTTCACCAGACCGTCGGACCTGGCCTTTGTGTGCCCTTGCTGCAAAGACGTATGCCTTTTTCAGGATGGTGATTTCTTTCTCTGAATAGAGAGAGGCCACTTTTTCCAAAATATCATCGAATCTTATCATCTGACCGTTATGTCTTTATTAAAGTTCAGATCCTTCCCTTTCGAGGATCCAATCGACCGCTTCTTTCAGTGTTTCCGCAACAAAGGCCGGCTCGATTCCCCTTTGTTTGAGCCGCGGGAGAGATTTTTGGCCGTAGCCCGTGAGCAGGAGAATAGGAGTCGCATGGATATTCAATCCGAAAAGAATGTCTTCTACCTTGTCTCCGATCATATAGGATTTTGTGGTATCGATATTTAAATCGCGGACGGCTTGCTGGGCCATCCCCGGATTGGGCTTGCGGCAGACGCAGGCTTTTCTGTATTCAGGTTTTTCAGAAAACTCATAATGGGGACAATAATAAATCCCATCGAAGAAGGCCTTTTTTTCCGAAAAAGACAGGCTTAGCTTTCGGTGGATATCATGGAGGCTTTTTTCTTCGATGAAGCCTTTCCCGATTCCCGATTGATTGGTCACGATAACAGCCAAAAATCCGGCGTCGTTTATTTTGCGGATAGCCTCGAAGCTGTAAGGGAAAATTTCAATCATGCCGTAGGAGTTTGGATACCCCACATCTCGGTTGATCGTTCCATCTCTGTCGAGAAAAATAGCGCGTTTTTTCATCCTAGTAATTTTTGACATCCCTGGAAAACCTCTTCGGGAGAAATATTCAACATGCAGCGGTGATCGAACGGGCATTGCCTGTACGAACAGGGCCAGCAAGGTGCTCCTTTGTGGATAACCATGGAGGGTTGCTGAAGCGGGCCAGTCCGGACAGGTTCAGTCGGACCGAACAAAGCGACCAATGGAGTTTTCAGAAAATTTGCCATGTGCATCGGTCCCGAATCGTTCGTAACGAAAAGATCCGCGAAGCTCAACAAACCGGCAAGTTGAACAAGACCGGTTTTTCCTGTCAGAATATGAGGACTTTTGTTCATGAGGGAAGAAATGGCCTCAGCCAACGGTGCCTCGTCCCCCGAGCCGATGATCACAATCTGTGCATGCTTTTTTTGCTGTAGGAGAGACGCCAATTTTGCGTATCTATCAGGCGGCCACCGTTTGGCGCTCCCATAATAAGCCCCTGGATTGAGAATGATAAGAGGCTTTTCGTTTTGTATATTCTGGGATTTTAGCCACGCTGCCGTTCGATCTCTCTCCTGTTGGCCGATCGGCAGAGTGAATTCCTCAGGGAATTCTTTCAATCCCAAGCGGGAGAGAAGGTCGAGGTAGAAGTGGGCCTGATGCCGGCGGTTTTTGTTGTGTTCAATGAGGATTCCTTCTGTCAGAAGAAAGCCGCGTCCATCTTTGCTGTATCCCCACCTTTGGGGGATCTTTGCCAGGAAAAACAGAAGGGCCGATGCGAAGGAATTCGTGAAAAGAATGCCCGTGTCAAAATGGAGATCGCGGATGCTTTTGGCTGAATTCTGAACGGTTTTTAAGCTGTCATGTTTGGCAAGGGGAAGAACACCCGCAAACAGGTCACTCATCAAAAAAAGGTCCTTGACCCAATCCTGGGCTGCAACCCAAACTTCATCATCGGGGAAATTTTTTTTTATTGTGTTCATCGCGGGGAAAGAAAGGATAGAATCCCCAATCCAATTAGGCGCGCGAACCACGATTTTCATGGAATCCATTGTATTCGGTAACCGAAAACTTGTCAAAAGCGGGGGAGGATGTCGTGCTTGTGTGGGCGTGAATAGTTATTTTTTTTCGGAAGAAGATGTGGCCGGGCTTTTCTTTTCTGTATCTGGGGATTGCTCTTTTTTTGCAGCGTCTTTGCTTTTAGCTGTCGGGGCCTGTTTTCCCTTCGAAGCATAATCGGTGACATACCAACCGCTTCCTTTAAACTGAAGTGCAGAAGGCGAAAGTATTTTTTTTACAGAACCCTCGCAATGGATGCATTTCTTCAGCGGCGGATCGTTGACCTTTTGCAGGAGCTCGAAAACGGATCCGCATTTTGTGCATTTGTATTCGTATAACGGCATCGCTTGCCTCAATATGAAGACATTCATTATACCAGACTCGTCCTGAGATAAAAAGGGAAGGCTTGCCTCCCCGAGTGCCTTCCTCTTCAGATTGCCTGACTTCATTCGGATAAAACAAGAGCTTCGAATGAAAAAGGGTAACCATCAATGATAAAGAGGGGAAAGCAGAAAGTGAGGTTAATGAAAAACGATGGCTTCGAACACAAAAATATCGGCCCCGGTTCGCCATGCGTTTTTCGGGAGACCTGCTTTGAGGCAGGTCCTTTCTAAGAAGGTTTCTCGGGTCCAATTGTGCTCGATCGCAACTTGAGGAAGGAGAAGTCCTCGTTTTCCCTCTTTGGCGATCACGAGACCATGCTTGCCTGGTGTGACGAGATTGGGATTAACGATCTTTCTCAAGGGTGTGAGCACGGATATCTCTACATCAAGGTCGTCCAATTCATCGCGCGAAACAGGGAGGAAGCGGGCGTCACGACAGGCCGCATATATACTGGCCTGCATCACGGCTTGGTGAAGCGGCAAGACAGGCTCGATGAAGCCGATGCATCCCCGCAATTTCCCCTGCTTATTAAGGGTAACGAAAGCACCGCATTTCCGTAAAAGATTGGCACTCTTGGGCTTGAATTCTGGCACCTTGTTTTCCCGAACATAAAGATCGACGGTGGAATATGCCAATTGCAACAGTTCTTTTTTGTCCTGTTCAGATAGATGAAATTCTTGTTTTGTAGATGTGGCGATGAGGGCAGCGGCGAGATATCCGACCACGCTGGATTCATCCTGGCTTACCTTGGATGAATCGGCATAATGCAATATCTCAACATTGGCTTTGTCCTTCCCATACAGAAGGGCTGCGACAACCGGGCCTCCTCCGCACATCAGATTTTCTCCTCTCTCGCATTTGTGGATGAGTTCGTTTGTTTTGAAATCTCGGATCAAAGAGATTGTGTTTTTATCGGTTTCGTTGGCTTCTTTTTTCTCCAAGAAATGGGAAAGATCGGTCGAGGCGATGATGATGACTTTTTTTCCGGCGAGGGCTGTTTTTAATCCCTCTACTAGGCGGAGGATCGTGGTTTTTTTTGTTATCCCCATCACGATAGGAACGATTTTGGCCTGCGGAAGGACCCTTTGCACAAAAGGAACGTGGATTTCTACGGCGTGCTCAGCCTGGTGTGCTTGCGCGATATAGCCAAAACCGGTGGCCTTTCCTATTTCAGCGGCAAGAAAGGTATCGACCTCAGCTATACCCAACGGCGTTTCATACCCCGTCCCTGGGTAGATGGAGCAACCGTCGAATCTGAGCCGGTGAGAAGGAGAGAGAATAACGGCGGTTTCATATTTTTTGTTTTGTATCAACTTGTAAGCATAAGCGGCCACTTGACCGGAATAGGCGTAGCCCGCATGCGGAGCGATTATCGCCAGTATGTCTCCAGATGGCATGGGTTGGTTTTGGGTATTTTTGAGGAAATGATCCAGAAGTCGAGAGAGTGCCTCGGGTTCTTTTGGGTACCAAGATCCGGCCAGCTGGGCTTTTCGCACATCTTGAGACCAAGAGAAGGAGGCAATAAACAGCAGAAAAAGGACTAGCGGTGCGATATTTTTTCTCGCATGAATAGGCATCTCTTTTGTATAACCCAACAAAAAATATACTCTTAAAACAGGGAAAAATCAATGGGTTGACTTTTAGCCGTGTTTGGATAAAAATTGGAATGAGTAGCCATGAGAGATATTTTTAAATCCCTGTTTGTCCTCATACTTGCATCATCAGCATTTTATTTGGGCTTTTATATGGGCAAAGAAAATGTCATGTCCCAGATCCCTGACTTTCAAGAGGAGTCAGAAGAAAAAATTCCCAAGGGATAATATTTCGCTTTTTTGCCCCCAATGCCATTCATTCCTTCTTTGAGTTCTACTTTTCAGGCCGGTTGACGAAATTATGGGTGCGTTTTATAATAAAAGTTAGAAAAAGTGAAACAATGTAATCCCAGAGGGATCGAATGAAACTTGCGTTATATGGAATTCTTGTCATCCTCGGCTTGTTCATTATCCTCATGGTGTTCAATCCCAGATTATCCTGTTTTGGGAGAAAACTGAAGTCACCGCTTTATCCGGTGTTGCGCAAGAGGAAACAGCGCCAGAAAAAGATGACAATGGTGGACTATGGCTTCGATCTTGACAACCCGGGAAAAAAAAGAGGCGATGGGAACCGCATTCCTAAGCAGGCCATACAGAGCAGCACAAGGACGAGAAAAAATATTGCCACCGAGGATTATGGCTTCGATCTGCATGGGGAAAACAGAGGAAAAGAACAATAACTTCTTGCCTGTTGTGTCACTTGCCTGCAAGAGAGGATGTTTCGTGAAGAAAGCGCTCGCGGTTGTCATCTGCTTTGTGGTAGGATTCCTCACCTGCTGCCAGGTTGCCCCTATTTCCCTCTCCCCCCTTCCTTCCCGCATCGAGCGGATCGAAGGGCACGCCTCCCTGATAATCACCGGAGATCAGGGAATAGCAAGATCGAAGTTTACCTTTCTTTTCCAACTGCCCAACCGTGGACGGATCGATGTTTCTGGAGCTCTGGGGCGTGTTGTCTATCGCATTTTCATCCTTGACGGGGAAGCCTATTTTATCGTTCCATCAAAAAAGGTTTATTGGAAGGGCCAGGAGGAAGAAATCATCGATAAATTCATGGGCTTCCAGTTGAACTTGGTCGAAATGATCAATCTTTTGAGCGGAAATTGGAAACAGAAAGATCTGGAGGGAAAGGAGGAACTGGGAAACTGGATCTTTTTGCAAGACCAGAAGGGCCGTATCGTCTCCGGTCAGAGAGATGACCTTCGTTTCGAGGTCAAAGAGTTTATCGAGGATACGCCCTTTGCACGCTTATTTATGTTTGAACACCCGCTGAGTTCAGGGCAGGTAAAAGTTTTGAGTATCAACTTGAATCGCCCGCTCAACCCCAGCGCTTTTTCCAAAAAATTTGTTGAAAAATATCAGCCAATAACATGGGCGGAAATCCAAGAATTATTGAATCATGCGATTTAAATCCTTCGCTAAAATAAACCTTGGGATCGAGATTTTGGGAATTCGAGATGATGGATATCATGAGATCAGGACGTTATTCCAAACAGTAAGCCTGTTCGATCTTTTGGCCTTTTTTCCCCTGTCTCGGAATGAGATCATTCTGAAGGGGAACGATCTGACCATCCTATGGGATGAGACCAATCTTGTTCACAAAGCCACGACTCTTCTGAAAAAACGGTATGCCATCGGAGCAGGTGTGGAAATTCATGTGACGAAAAATATCCCCGCTGGCAAAGGACTGGGAGGAGGAAGCAGCAATGCGGCCATTACCCTACTGGCACTCAACGAATTGTGGCAGCTCGATCTGGGAAAAGATGTTCTCCGGGACTTGGGTGCTATTTTGGGGGCGGATATTCCTTTTTTTTTCGAAGGGGGATTGTGTTTGGGACAGGGGAAAGGGGAAGACCTTTTTATGTTGGAGGACCTGGATCCCCGCCAGTGCGTATTGGCCCTTCCGCCCGATTCAATCTCTACAGTATCCGTGTACAGCAAGCTTTCTCCCTCCTTGACTTCACAGGACAAAGACAGTAAAATTATCAAGTTTTTAGACAGCCGAGATCTGGGCTTTTTGGAAAATGATTTAGAAGAGATTGTATTTCGAGCATATCCTCAGATAAAAGCCATCAAGAATCAAATCCAGGAGCAAGGGTCAGAGTTGACTTTGATGAGCGGCAGCGGTTCGGCTGTGTTTGGCCTTTTCCATCGAAGGAGAGAGGCTGCAAAAACGCTGGGGATGCTTAAAGAAGAACACTCAGCCGTTCTTGTGACAACGCTGTCGCGGACGGAGTACTGGAAGAAGATACGAACTGGGGTGTAGCCAAGCGGTAAGGCAGCGGACTTTGGATCCGCCATTCGGAGGTTCGAATCCTCCCACCCCAGCCAATTTTTCAAGGACGGATCATCTGATTCGAGAGAGACGTTAGGAGGAAAATGCGGTGGAAGAACAGAATACGATGAAAGTGTTTGCCGGGTCTTCCAATGTGGCGCTGGCCCAAGAGATGGCGGAATATCTAAAAATCGATCTTGGGAAGTCGGTGTTGGAGTGTTTTAGCGATGGAGAAATCCACTTTTTCATTGATGAAAATGTGCGCGGAGAGGATGTTTTTATCGTCCAGACAGGTGCACTCGATGCCAACTTTCATCTCATGGAAATTTTTGTGATGATCGACGCTTTTAAGCGTGCTTCGGCTGAAAGGATC
>Ga0114922_10007426_pt1 | contig 10037 bp, 13 predicted proteins | sample AartaG_FD_100975 | JGI IMG/M metagenome (GOLD analysis project Ga0114922, IMG submission 100975) | Deep subsurface microbial communities from Aarhus Bay to uncover new lineages of life (NeLLi) - Aarhus_00045 metaG | ecosystem: Environmental > Aquatic > Marine > Oceanic > Sediment | place...
GGCTCAGGATAAGCTCCGTGAAGGTAAAGCAACCTACGACGTCTGCTTTACGCAGCCACAGAAGGCGGTCACCCCAGGTCAAGCCATCGTGTTCTACAAAGGCAACGAGGTGTTGGGTGGTGGCATTATTGAAAGCTCTCAGATAATAGCTCTAGATAGTGAAAGGGAGGGGTATGTCACAGCCACCGAACCTGGCTCAGGAAGATAAACTTAAATCACAAGGCTATGACCTCATCGCTGGCATTGATGAAGTCGGGCGGGGGGCTCTTGCCGGCCCTGTAGTTGCCAGCGCTGTCATCCTGCCCCGCCATAATTATCCCAACTGGCTTAAACTGGTTCGGGATAGCAAGGAGTTAAGCCCTAAGAAGCGCGAATCCCTTTTTTACTTGATTCAAAAGGACGCTCTGGCTGTGGGCACTGGCATCATTGCCCCCGAAGTAATTGATTCCATCAACATCCTCGAGGCAACTAAACTGGCTATGATGCAAGCTGTGGAAAAATTGCCACAACAACCACAATTCCTCCTCATCGATAGGCTAATTTTGCCCCGGTGCTCTACCCCTCAAATGGGGATAACTAGAGGCGATAAGCTGTGTCTTTCTATTGCCTGTGCTTCCATCGTGGCCAAAGTCACCAGAGACCATATCATGGAAGAGCTTGGCAGGGTTTATCCTGCTTATGGATTGGCTAAACATAAGGGTTATGGAACAAGGGAACATATTTATCGTCTTCGACAACTGGGGCCCTCGCAAATCCACCGTCTATCATTCGCCCCCATTAGAACTGACATCACAAGCCGAAGCTCCGAGCCCTTCGCTTCTTGTCATTCTGAGGGAGAGAAGCGACCAAAGAATCTCGCCCAGGATACACTCCGCGAGGAGGCAGCGAAGCAATCTCAAATCAAATGAATCGTCAAGAAGTTGGTAAGCTAGGAGAGAAGTTAGCCCAGAAATTCTTGAAGAAGCGGGGCTACCACATTCGCGAGACAAATTTTCGTTGCCGTGAAGGCGAAATAGATATCATTGCCAAGCAAAAAGACTATCTCGTCTTTATCGAGGTTCGCACCAAGAGCAACTTAGACTTTGGCAGCCCAGAAGAATCAATAACGCAAAGCAAGAAAGAGAAGCTAATCGCTACAGCCTTAACCTACATCAGCACCCACCAGAAATTGTCCCCCTTATGGCGCATAGACGTTGTAGCCTTAGAAGTTAGTGACAAGGGCAAGACCAAACGTATCGAACTCATCGAAAATGCCATTGGGCAGGAGTCCCACTTCATTTGCTAGCTCTTCTCCATAACTAGACCCTTATCCATGCCAATGCTCTTCCTTTCGCTTTGAGTTTGAGAAAGACTCTGGTAGTCCTTTGTGCCATCCCAAGCCAAATTTCCCCTCCCTTGATGAGAGAGGATTAAGGTGAGGGTAACACCTATCGAAACCACGTGCCAGGATTCCACCAATGCCGCCTACTCGGCATAGGTAGCATCTTTTGTATTTGTCCCTGAGTCTCACGCAAAAGCACGTGAAGCTCTCCTATTTGTCTGTCTTTTTCCTCAAGTTGCTGCTTCAACAGTCCAATAGTAGCCTGTAAAGTACTACGGTCAGCGCTTGATGCTTGTCTAGTCGCTCTTTCCCCGGTGTCCACCCTCTGTCTACCCATTGTCTGGTCACTGTCCACCCTGTGTCTAGCCACTTTCTCCTCACTGTCCACCCTGTATCTACCTTCTGTCCTCCCCTTGCCTGCCCTCTCTATTAGCCACTGACCATCTTCCATCCAGGCTTTCAACTGCCCGGACTTTATGTGGCGACGGACTGTCTTCTCAGATATCCCCAGAGCCCTTGCCGCCTCACCTATTGTCCAGCCCTGTCTAGTCACTTGTCCACCCATTTGTCTACCCATACCATATTACCATCGAAGGGCCTGTCTTGTCACTAGACCTCCCATTTACCGGTGATAAATCTTCCGTGTACAAGATAATCAAGAATGGGACAGATGTTCAAATAGCGTCATTGAACAGTAGCTCTTCCGGTGGGCCTGAATTCAAGAGATTTGATTAAGATTCCAAAAATGAATAGTTCTTGAAATTTACACTACAGAACTCAGGGAACATATGCTAATTTGGCTGGATAAGCCAGCTCGGCAAATTTAAGCAATCTCCTCTAGAAGCTCCTTTTCCCTGGCTCTCATCTTAACTTCCTCTTCTGGCTGTTCGTGGTCATAGCCTAAAAGATGAAGTATGCCGTGAATAATTAGCAATGTTAGCTCCTTATCAACGGAATATCCTTGCTCCTTGGCTTGTTCTGCCGCCTGAGGATAGGAGATGATTACCTCTCCCAGGCGAGTTACGCCGTCGGGAGGGAGGGCGAAGGGGGAATCTGCTTCCTTTTGCGGAAGCATGTAGAATGCCAGCACATCCGTCGGTTCATCCACACCCCGGTAGTCCCGGTTAAGCTTCTGCACCACCTCAGAATCGGTGAAAACCAGGCTCACCTCATAAGGAGGAGCCACCCCTTCAGCCTTAAGAACACGCTGGGCTATCTTCTTCGCCCAGTCCTCATCGACTAACTCCCGAAATTCTTCCTCAACGGAAATTCCAATTTCTTCTAACATGGCAAGAGCCCTTGTCTTACACTTGAATGCACTCTACATTGCGCATTGTGGATAACGTTCCAAACATATCTGAAGTCCAGCGCCAGGCTGGATTTTGGCGGAGACGTTATCCATAGCCAGATACGCTCTGTTATCGCATGCAGTGGCCTCTATTCGTAAGATTCTTTGAAGGTTGCTTCCGCTGCTTTGATTTCATCCTCAGAACTATTGTGGAAGTGGATTTCCGTTTGATATTCAGGCCACTTTCCTCTGCGACGACGAAACAAATATACTAACTCTGCCTCTACCGCTTCGATATGTTTCAAGTTTTCTTCTGGAAAGCACCATATAAGGACCTCGACTTCACTTAAGTCCTTCCACCTGTACCCATAGTAGCCACCTTTTCCTTGTGCCTCCAAACCGTATTTCAAACGCCTTCGGATGCTTTGAGATGTTACACCAACATAGATGACTTCCGATCTAGATTTGACTACATATAACTTAGGCAGCTTATTCTCTGTATCAGGTTTTGTGAAACTCCTAACCTTTTGTCCACCCATCTCTACGGATGCTATTTTCCTATTTTTCAACGTAATTCGGTACTTTTGACAATTCTTGACTTTCATTCTTGCTTCGTTCGTTGCCACTATTTCTCCTGGTTCAGTACTACTCAATTCCTCTTCCGCTCCTATAGTAAAGTGCTAGCTTTTAACTTCCTTGATACATCACCATTATAGTGCTTTGGCTGTTTTTATTGAAGCCCTTATATAAGGGTGCAGTCCGACTTTTTTTTTATCGGGTTTAGTTGGGGTTAGCGATTTTGCTCTTATAGTTATTTTTAATGTGCACTACACAATAAGCTATTACAAGTGCTGCGCCAATTACTGTTGCTGCCCAAGCACCTGCCTTTACTACGCTCTCATTCCCATATCCAATCATCCCGATTATCCAAGCAATACCAAGAGCTACCACATTAGATCCCGTTGATAATATTACAGCTCTTTCCCGGGAGACCTTCTTCAAAAATGATGGAATTATACCTACAATAAGTATGACAAAACCAACGAGGGTAATAACTCCACCAACCAGCAATAGCTTATTTAATACCTCTTCTGGATTTTCAGTTGTTATAGTTAACGAGTACCATATCGCCATAAGATTTAGCCCTAAAACAAGCGCTGCAAAACCTGCGATTAACATACGTACCATTGCAAACCTCCCTACCCATTTATTAAGCTAATTCAAATCATCTCACTATTAATAAGGGGAGCTGGTAGCTCCCCCTCTCTCTATTATCTTTCTACTTCACCAGCAGTCAAGAATAAAGGCTTTGCCCGGCTTTCATCTGTTCTTGACTGCTTGCTTCTATCATTACTGCATACTCTTACTCTGCTTTTGTCTCATCTAATATTTCTACTAATCTTTGCCTCTCCTTTTCTGACAATATCCCGTCATATCTTTCCAGTTCCAGCAGTTCTTCAGCAGTATCCCGTATAAAAATTATGTCAGTTGACACCTTCTTTTCCTGCTTCATCATTTTGTAGCAGTTTTCAATTACTTGTGTTCTTGCACGAATTAAATGAGGACATTCTTTTATTATTTTTTTCAAGTATGAAATTGCTCTACTGTATTTTTCGTTGTTTTCACATACTCTCGCTCTCCAGTATAAAAGTATAGGATCATCCTCTACTAATTTACCCAAAGCTATTTGGTCTATTCTTTCTGCGTATTCCTTTTCTAATGCCGTTCCTTTGACGGAATCCTTTCTCTCGTCTAAAACAGAAACGGTTACACTCTTAAGCCAAGAGTCTCTAAGAAAATCTTCTTCTCCGACTTCACTTTTAAAATATCTAATGACTGCTTCTTCATTAATTATATCTGCACCCTCGCTGACCTTAATAGGTACACCATCTAATAACACACTCCTAATTTCGTATACCTCTTCACTTTCTTTTATCCCTTTCAATGGTACTTCATGTTTATATAGTGCTATTGGCAGATATGATACTAAATCAGCTGCTTCCTTTGATAAAAAAACTCTTGAGAATCTGCCAACCCTTGAACTTGTTTCAACTCTCTTTGCATAATTTATTGAATACCCCAGCAGCTTATCTATTAAACGCCTTTGGCCATGCTCGGTCGTTATAAGCCGATTTATGGTTGCTACCTCTCCGTAATGAATTCCAACTGCTATTTCCATTTCTTTCGGGGGTGGGTCTTTTTTATTTCTATGCATTATCTTTATCCTTGTTTTCAGCTCGAAAGCAAATCTAATGGCCTTATCTATCAATTCAATGCTACTCTGCTCCGGATCGATTACAAATACGAACCCTTCATCTCCTCTTGCACCAACTTCACTCCATGCCCTGACTTTCTCTTCAAAAGACGGTTTATCCTTGAAATATTGATTGCCTAGAACGCAGAACAAATCTTGAAACGATAAGACCTCTCGAGCAAAATTCTCTACACCCAACATCGAACTATAAACAGACGAATCTACCACATCAACAAACACTAATAATGCATCCCAGATTGACACTAGATCATCATTCATTATTTACTCCATTGCCGTCTCTGCAATTCATCCTTCAATGATATAAGAAATCTACTAGGGGTCTGGTATGCTTTAGTCAATTTTGCCCCTAACAGCCTAAGAAGAAAGCTTCTCATTTCCTCTTTGGTTTCTGAGTATATATAAGCTACCTCAGTAGCTATACATATTTCAACAAACGATACATTATATTTTGATACCTCTTGGTTGAAAGGATTAACAAATATTCTATGATTACTCCTATCTACGCTTATTCCGGGCAAGCTTTTTTCTCCAGCAACATAATAAACCTTAAATTGTTCACCTAAAAATTCGACTTCATTTGGATTAAAAATGTCGGTTGATATTCTGATGACTATTCGATTGCTTTCCACTTCTCTCTGCCTCGAGTATTTCATCTCTGGAGCAATCTTGGGATCTATTATCACCTTCACTTTCTCGTCATCAGCTAGGACAATTTCCTCTTTCTTCTTCTCTAACAATAGATCAATTCTCTTATCTTCACTTTCCAACTCAGGACTTCTCCTCTCCTCAAGCTTATCAAGAATTTCCCGAGCCTTTTCTTCTCTATCCAAAATGCCCATCTCTAATAAAGTATTATCACACCTTGAGAATGGATTATTGTCTTCCTTAATTTCAATAAATGGCTTTACTATTGACTCGGTTATTGCTGCACTGTATTTCCAAGCCTCCCTTAGCACGCTATTCAAAGGCTCTAACATTTCGCGAATCTTCTTCGAGAACTCCTGAAAATCGACAGATTCCCAGTTATATTCATTTCTTGTGACCACCAAGAAATCCGTCATTCCCTGATGAAAAATTTCTCCAAAAAGCCAGTTCCTAAGCGGCAAATCAATAATTCTGTCTTTCCTCGAACTCGGACTATCTAAATAATCAGCTTCCTTGACTAAGAAATTCTTGTTTCTTATCCACAAGCCTGTCTCCCTACTTTCTCTTGCCCTTCTTTGTATCTGTAAGTCATCTATTGAGTATAGAAAGTACAATGCAAACTTTTTATCCTTTTGCTGTATCACGTCGTAACCTATGTCAGTTTTACCAACTTCCAAATCGCTGCGAAAATCTGGATAATACTTCCAGATTTGAGCAAGTTCCTTAACACCATCCGAGATCCCCATATATACATCAATGGTCGGGCAATATTCCCTATCACTCAATTTATCTAATATCCACTCTAGGGCGACCTGATCTTTTATACTCTTGAAGAATGGTTCATTTTTTTGAACCTTCAAAGGTAGGATTTTCCTCAAGTCTATCTCGTACTCTGCTGAAATTATTTTGTTAAATTCGTTCTCCTCTATGCCCTCAAGAATTATTTCCGTAAAATGCGCAGGGAAACTACCAAATAGATTTGTTATTCCCTCTCCACTTAATATTGAAGCGCTCTCTCTTTCAGACAAATCGTTATTTCTGTAAAATTTAATTAGCTTTCCTATTGCACCTACTGGTTCACTCTCCATCTGCTCGCTAAATATTTCCTCTGAGGGCACTTCAACTCTTATTATTTCACCTTCTTCTTTTGACTTGGTTATTATTGTTGCTTTCTTCCCAAGCTCTAATATAGACATTAACCCTAAACCAAAATATGAATTAGAGTATCTTTCTTTCTTCCCCATGCCATATCCAATATTTTGTAATATTAAATCGAATCTTTGGCTTGTAATTCCAGTTCCATTGTCCATTAATGAAATGGTCCTTGATGATCTATCCGCATACAATATGAACCAAGTCGCCTCATTATCCATCGAATTTGCTACTGCTTCACGGATCTTTACTCTTGAATCTGAGTATATTGATCTCGCTATAGTGCTTAGTATTTGCACTCGTATTTGAATATTAGGAGCTACTTCAACTGTTGAATTATTATTCATTTTTACTCTCTCCAAATTGTCCTATTCCCCTAGTTTTCCTGTTTAATTTCTTATCATAGCTGTATATTTCGTATAATCTGGACACGAATTCCTTTTCGTTTTTCCCGTAAATTGACAGGAAAGAATTACGGCTCCTTGTTATCATTCCTTTTCTATAATAGAACAAAAGAGTCAATTTAAATGCTCTTAATAAGTAAGTGTTCCAATTGCGCCCCGGGACTTTATTTATCCTTGCCGTTGGCGCCCTATATTCCATAGGAAATGAAAGGACGCCTTCTTTATTAAGTAAATTTATCCTGTAGTAAAGTTCTTCCGGCTTATCTAAAAAGTTATATAGAACATATACCATTATTTCTCTTTTTGAATATTTCTTCACGATATTAATTGCATTCAATACTGCATTTTCATAATTAACATCATCAAAAGCAAGCCGAATAGGATCTACGTTTATTCTAAACAGTATTCTTGCCCTTTCCTCATTTAATAACCTTGCATCTAATCCCTGATTAAAATCTACTTTCTTATTAAATTTCTCTATCTCAATGCAATCCTCTTCAAAGTTAGGTGACGCAAGAAAGTTATTGTCCCAGAACACTATTTTGGGATATTTTTCTTCTATATCTTTTTCCCAATTTTCTTTAACGAAAAACCTTGGCTCTAATTCTTTCACACTGCAAAACTCACAATTTCTTGGGCAACCCCTTGATGTACACGTGATTGATGCGCCATTCATCCGTCCAAATGTTAATGAATAGTCAGGGCTGCAAAATTCAGCCTCATCGTATAGTCCTTTATGCGGTTTAATTCCTGTTTCATTGAATATATCTTCTTGAACTAGCGAGGCCCCTATGCCACCTATCAGGATTTCGCTATTTGGGAAATTATTATTATAGTACCTGGCACATTCCGCAACACTCTTCCAATCCCATGTAAAAAGGCTAGTTATATATATTTTATTTGGGCTTGTGATTCTACTCTCCAGACTGTTACCTACCTGAGGTATAACTTGACACCCTTTATATCTTTCTTTAAGCATTGAGGATATTTTCATCAATCCCAATGGTGGGTACGATGTTTTTGCAACTGGTTCAACCAAAAGGAATTTATATCTACTATAATTCATCTCAGCTATAGCCATTACCCATTTTGAGTTATTATAACACCAATTAAATCTGTACTACGTTTCTAACTATGTACTTTCTCCAGAATACATAGCTTTAAAGTAACTTTTATCAAGCACAATGGTACACTAGAACGCATACTTCTTAATATCTACCTTTCCCCTTTCCCCTTTCCCCTTTCCCCTTTCCCCTTTCCCCTTTCTTCTTCCATAGGTAAAGTCCAAACCACTTATTCTCCTCACGTTTTTCCTTGCTTATATGGTGTGAACCCCTGAGACTGGACACAATGGGTTAGGAATATTAGGAAGGTCTGGCAGGGTCAGAGTATAATCGAAAGGAGAAAGGACTTTGCCATGAGGAATAAGAGAAGTTTCAGCTTAGAATTCAAGCGCCGAGTGGTGGAAGAACTCATGAGCGGCGAGAGCCGCCCCGCGCAGCTCTACCGCGGATATAACATCACATCAAGCGTGCTTTACCACTGGAAGGAGCAGTACAGCCGGGGCAAGTTCAACAACGAGCCCACCCAGGAAGAGGCTCTCAAGGACAGGATAGAGAAACTGGAGCGGCTGGAGGGGAAGCTGACCCTGGAGAATGAGTTCCTAAAAAAGGGGCTCCAGCACAGTCTCAGCCAGTCTCAAAGAAACGGGAAATCGTCGCCTCTCTCAAACACATCATCAGGTATATCCGCCGGGGGTGTGGATTGATGAAATTTCCAAGAAGCAGTTTCTACTACAAGCCAAAGTCGCAGAATCCTGAGCGGATGGAGGCGGAGGCCGACTTAAGAGACAAAATTGAGGCTATCTGTCTTGAATATACCCGCTATGGCCACCGGCAGGTTACCCATGAACTGAGGCACAGAGAGTGTCACGTGAATCACAAGAAGGTGCTGAAGATCATGTGGGAGAGTGACCTGCTCTGCCGGGTGAGACGCCAGCGGGTGAAGACCACCGACTCAAAGCATCACTTCCCCCGGTATTCCAACCTCATCAAGGGGATGGTCATCAGCCGCTTAAACTAGGTCTGGCCTTCGGATATTACCTATATTCGTATCCGGACGGGCTTCGTTTACCTGGCGGCGATACTGGATGCTTATTCCCGGAAGGTGATTGGATACGCTGTTTCCACCAGACTGGATACCGCGCTGACGCTGGAGGTGCTCAAAATGGCGATAGCCCGGCGGCGACCTGGCCCAGGTGTTATCCATCACTCGGATCAGGGAGTGCAGTATGCCTCAAGTGATTACGTGGCAGAACTCAAGAGCCACGGCTTTCTGGTCAGTATAGCTCGTGCTGGGAATCCCTATGAGAATGCCAGGATGGAAAGCTTCTTCAAGACACTGAAATACGAGGAGGTGTATCTATGTGAGTATGAGACCTTTGAGGATGTGGTAGCCAGGCTTCCCTATTTCATCGATGAGGTCTATAATCGGAAGAGACTTGATTCGGCCCTTGGTTACCGCTCACCGAATGACTTCGAGAAACTAGTGCTTATTCAGGAGAACAATGGATTACCTCACCAGACTCTCCTAACCCTATCTGTCCAATCATAGAGGTGCAGTCCAAATTGTCATCCTGAACGACAGTGAAGGGTTTCTAGATTGCTTCGCTTCCCTGTCCTAGGCACTACGAGATTCTTCGCTTCGCTCAGAATGACAAAGAGCGACAGCCTTGCAACGACAGGCAAGCTTACCAACCAAGCTGGCTTTATATGTTCCTCAATAGCTAGTAAAATAACATCAATGACCATAACACCACTCAGGCGACAATATCTCAGGGTCAAGCAGAGGTATCCTGAGGCTATAGTATTCTTTCGGCTGGGGGATTTCTATGAGACCTTTGATGAGGATGCCAAGATCGCTTCCAGGGAGTTAGACATTGTCTTAACTGCA
>Ga0114922_10007427_pt1 | contig 10037 bp, 7 predicted proteins | sample AartaG_FD_100975 | JGI IMG/M metagenome (GOLD analysis project Ga0114922, IMG submission 100975) | Deep subsurface microbial communities from Aarhus Bay to uncover new lineages of life (NeLLi) - Aarhus_00045 metaG | ecosystem: Environmental > Aquatic > Marine > Oceanic > Sediment | place: Aarhus...
AAGTCCACTAATTGCGGCTGAACGGAAGCCGGTAAATTGTCCAAGATCACATCGCTGGCACGGCTGTTAAGGCGCGAGGAAGAAATGGTGTTCCAGGCTAATATCGCAAGCGGAATGGCGATGATGAGCATCATGATAACGGATACCAATACAGAGCGTGAAAGATCATTGCTCCTTTTGCCCTTGTTCGGCCCGAATCCCAGCAGCGCGAATGTGATAATTGCTGAGAAAGTTATCGCAACGAAGTTGGTAAAAAATTGCAGGACTCCGCCGAGGATAATAAAGGTGCTCTGGAAGGCGACCCCAAACCCAATTGTACAAAGGGGGGGCATAAGCGCGGTAGCAATTGCTACACCCGGCAGTGCGGCATCCAGACGGGGGTGGGCTAACGCGTAAGCAGCCGCTGCACCTCCTACAATGGCGATACCAAGGTCAAACGGTGACGTGGTTGTGCGCACCATGACCTCATGGGGAATTGATGCCTGGATGCTGTATGGCAGACGGTAGGCAATAAAGGATATCAAGGCAGATAAGCCAATAGCAACCCAGGCACCCTTGATGATTGCGATAAATGACCGGTTAAACATTCGGTTTAAACCAGAGAGGGATGCTGTCGCCAAGCCGAGAATGGGTGACATGAGCGGGTCTATCAACTGCGCTCCGATGGTCACAACAGAAAGATCAGCGATAAGTCCAAGCGTGGCGATTGCGCTGGAAAACAAGATCATGATGAAGAAATCATTACCAGGTGACGCTGCGTCCACGAGATCGTTTATCACGATCGCTTTTCTTGTTTCGGTTAATTTTTGTTTCCCAAAATACCTTTTGATTATTTGCCTGAACCGCAAGAAGGGTTTTTGAGACAATTGGGGTTGTTCGGATTCATTATTCTTACTTTGAGTACTATCCGCGGGGTTTTTTGTTGTCATTTTTGTTAAAATCCAGTTAATTGTGTTCATTTTACACGAGGAAAGAAGTTTTTGTGTATATAGAAAAAATTAGATTCTTGTATACTTAATCATAAGAGGAAGTTATTCAAATTAACAGCATAGAGAATTATAAGTGATGTATGAGGAGGAAGATATGAAATCCCTTGACAACATCATGGCAGTGGTTATGGGCGGAGGGCAGGGATCGCGCCTCTACCCATTGACAAAAGAGAGAGCAAAACCGGCCGTGCCGATAGCCGGAAAATACCGCTTGATCGATATTCCCATCAGCAACTGTATCAATTCCGGTGTATTTAAAATTGCCGTATTAACGCAATATAATTCTGTTTCTCTTCATCGGCATATTACACATACTTATCATTTCGATGTGTTCCATAGCGGGTGGGTGCAGATATGGGCTGCTGAGCAAACCTGGATTGATGAGCGGACTCCCAGTGTGCAGGAATGGTACCTTGGGACCGCAGATGCAGTGCGCAAGCAGCTCATTGAGATCAAGTCTGCGCGGACTCCCTATGTTTTGGTGCTTGCAGCTGACCATCTGTACCGAATGGATTACGGAAAGATGGTTCAATTTCACTGGGATAAGGGGGCAGATGTGACTGTGGCAGGACAGTCGGTTCGGCGGGAAGAAGCGCCGCGATTAGGTATCCTTAAGAGAGATAGTGATGAGCGCATCGTACGATTCGCTGAAAAACCAAAGGAGGCATCACTGTTGGAACAAATGGTCAGCCAGGAAGATTCTGAACGGCCGTATTTTGGATCGATGGGAATTTACCTTTTCAATACCAATGTGCTGGTCGAAATGCTGGAGAAGAGTGATAAAGATGATTTTGGGAGGCATATTATCCCGCAGGCTGTTGAAGAGAAAAATGTGTACGGGTATCAATATGGCGGATACTGGGCCGACATCGGAACGATCCGCGCTTATTATGATGTGAGTTTAGAGATTGCGAGCAAGAATCCGCCGTTCTCTTTGATTGATGAAGGATGGCCGATCTACACACACCCGCGTTTCTTACCCGGATCATTAATTGAGGAAAGTAAAATGAAAGATACTCTTATTGCGGAAGGGTGCTGGATCCAGAAAGCGGAGATCAACACATCGATTATTGGACTGCGCAGCCAGATTCGGGGTGGGGTGAAAATAAAGCGGTCCATATTAATGGGTGCGGATTACTATGGGTTCTTCCGCCGCGGCGACGAGACAGCAAAAGATATGATACTTGGGATAGGCAAGGACTGCAACATTGAAGGTGCGATCATTGATAAGAATTCCAGCATTGGTCCGGGAACAATTATCCGCCCCTTCCCACACGGTGTAGATAAGGACGAAGATCTTTATATAGTGCGGGATGGGATCGTGGTAATTCCTAAAGGAACGCGCTTACCGCCTGGTATGCGCATTGCGCCAGATTGAAAAATACATTAAACTTGTCCGATTGTACGGCTGTCTAAATTCCCAGCCTGAAATAATTTAAAGGAGTATTTTTATGCCTGTAAAAAACAACGCGGGGAGTGTCTCTACGGGAAAAGATATAGACGTTACCTGGCATGCACTAAGCCGCGAAGAAGTTCTGGAGAAACTAGAATCCGGGATCGAAGAAGGTCTTTCCAATAAAGAAGCCGCAAAGCGACTGGAAAAATACGGGCCCAACCAGCTCGCAGAAGGAAAGAAGACTACTTTCTGGGAGATGGTGTACGAACAATTAAACAATTTTGTGATCATCATGCTGGTTGTTGCGGCAGTGATATCGGCTTTCCTGGGTGAAGTTGTGAACGCTGGTGCGATCATTGCGATCGTCGTGTTGAATACAGTGATGGGAGTGATCCAGGACAGCCGCGCGCAGCAGGAACTGGAAGCGCTAAAGAAAATGGCTTCCCCTGAGGCGCAGGTTCTGCGTGATAGGCGCCGTGTGTCTCTGCCTGCACGAGAACTGGTCCCCGGTGATATCGTATTTCTGGAAACCGGCAACTTCATCCCCGCCGATGTACGCCTAATAGAAGCAGTCAATTTGAAAATCGAAGAAGCAGCTCTTACCGGAGAATCTGTCCCGGTTGAGAAGAACGCAGCATCTGTGATAGATTCAGAAGCGTCATTAGGCGACCGCAAGAACACTGCGTTCAGCGGTACTGTTGTAACCTATGGGCGCGGAAAAGGTATCGTTGTCAGCACGGGTATGCATACCCAGCTCGGATTGATAGCGACAATGCTGCAATCTGTGGAAGAGGAAGAAACCCCACTGCAGCGGCGGCTGGATGAGCTTGGTAAGACACTTGGATGGGCCAGCCTGGTGATAAGCGGCCTGGTATTTTTATCTGGTTGGATCGAGGGAGGGGACATTCTGGAAATGTTCATGATAGCAGTTAGCTTAGCGATCGCGGCTGTACCGGAAGGCCTTCCGGCAGTGGTTACGATCAGCCTGGCACTGGGCATGCGTGAAATGGTCAAGAAGCACGCGCTGATCCGTCGGCTTTCATCAGTTGAAACGCTTGGCTCGGCGACTGTGATTTGTTCAGATAAAACTGGTACCCTCACACAGAACGCTATGACGGTGACCCGCATCTGCGTGGATGGTAAAGCGCTGGAGGTGACGGGTAGTGGATATACGCCAACAGGTGACTTTTTAGATGACGGTAAAAAAGCGGATGTTCACGATTTCCCTGGTATCTCGACCGCATTATGGGTGGGCACGTTGAATAATGATTCCCACCTCGAAGAGGCATTTGAGGATGGAAATAAGATGTTCCGCATCATTGGCGATCCCACTGAAGGGTCCATCCTTGTGGCGGCGGCCAAAGCCGGCGCACATGCGGAGGTACTCAATGTTGCGTATCCGCGCTCAGGCGAGGTGCCTTTTGATTCGGAGCGAAAGCGCATGATAACAGTACATACGGTGAAAGAGCCCGCAGAAAAGGACCTATCTCCCTTTAAGGGAAACAATAAAAAGGAATCATACGTGATCGCTGTTAAAGGCGCTCCGGATGTGGTCTTGAAATTATGCAACCGCGTTCAAAAAATGGATAACACCCATGAAATATTGAGTGATAAAAAGCGCAAAGAGATTACTGCTGCGAATGACGAGATGACGAAAGACGCGCTGCGCGTGTTGGGCATGGCCTACCGCGTGGTATCTGCGAAACCCGATGAGGTGGATAGCGAAAGCTTGGAGAAGGACCTGATATTCGCGGGTTTAGTAGGTATGATTGACCCGGCTCGCGAAGAAGTGAAACCAGCGCTGATGAAAGCGATCGGAGCGGGCATCCGCACGATCATGATCACTGGTGACTATCCTAACACCGCTAAGGCGATCGCGGAGAGCATCGGACTACTACGCCCGGGGCATAAAGTGCGCACTGGCGCGGATGTAGACACGATGAGCGATAACGCGTTGCAGGATGAGGTTGATGAAATTGACGTCTTCGCGCGCGTTTCTCCGGAGCATAAGATGCGCATTGTAAACGCGCTGCGCGCACAGGATCATGTGGTCGCGATGACTGGCGATGGTGTGAACGATGCGCCGGCGATCAAAGCCGCTGATATTGGCGTGGCAATGGGCATTACCGGTACGGATGTGGCAAAGGAGACTGCCGATATGGTGCTGACCGATGATAATTACGCCAGCATTGTGTCTGCGGTTGAGCAGGGACGCGTCATTTACAGTAATATCCGCAAGTTTGTATATTACCTGATCTCATGCAATATGGCTGAGATCATGATCATTTTCATACCTACCATGTTCGGTCGCTTTCTGTTCCCGGAAGCGGCTGCGCTAGGCTTGCTTTCCCCGCTGGAGCCAATCCAATTGTTATGGTTGAACCTGGTAACAGACGGTGCACCCGCGCTGGCATTGGGTACGGAAAAGGGCGACCCCGATATTATGGATCAGCCACCTCGCCCGGCGAAAGAACCGATCATTAACCGGCTGATGCTGACAGGCGTAATTGTACAGACGATTGCTATCACTGTGACCACCCTGATAGCGTTTGCAATCGGGTTGAAGCACCAGAATGCACACTATGCCGAAACCATGGCATTCGCGACACTGGTGTTCTCAGAGTTGATCCGTGCCTACACTTCTCGTTCGGAGCGTACACCGATTCTAAAAGCAGGTGTATTTTCCAATAAATGGATGAACTGGGCAGTGCTTGGCTCTAGTGCACTGATGCTGCTTGTGATGTATGTGCCTTTCCTGCAGAAAATCTTTAATACTGTTCCTTTGGGCTGGGTGGAATGGAGACTGATTATCCCTCTGTTCCTGGTACCTTCGGTAGCCGCGGAAGCAGTGAAGTACATCATGGCTGTTCGCGACAAGAAGAGAAAAAAATAGCAGTTGCCTATATAAATAAAAAATCGGAAGGCAATTACCTTCCGATTTTTTATTATTTTTATGAAATGGATATTATTCGTATTCACCGCGGCGCATCATGGATTCACCTGTGTCGTTCTCATAGAGAGGCTCACTGTCGCAATCACATGTTTCTTCGTCGCATCCGCCATCGGTCATGTTTATTTTGGGAGCACCTATTTGTCCGGCGATCCTGCCGCCCTGTCCTTTGGTGCCTAATTGGCTGACCATTTGGTTGGATTCCTGCCTGCCAAGAATAACTCCTTCACCAGCAGCAATTTCAACAGCGGTAGAACGAACTTGATCCATCATTCCACCGACGTCTTCTATTTTAAATCCCTGTGAGAGGGCGGTGGTTATGAAGGACTCTTCCGCTTTCAGGCGGAGTTCCATTTCCTCAACGGTCAGACCAAAAACATCGGCCATCGCGGCTGTCATATAATCATCCATCAACCCATCCTGTTCGGATTCAACACCACGGCCTTGACCTTGTCCCTGGCTTTGACCCTGGCCCTGACCAAAGTAATCACCGCTGTCGGCAAAGACTGCTCCAGTGGATGTCAGTAAAATCGCGACCGCAGTAATTCCTGCGAAAATCTTTGTACCTGTCTTCATTTTTATTTACTCCTTTTTGATTGTGTTTTGTTTGTCTTACAGTGGATAGTATCTCAAATCAATGTGAAGAATTTGTGAAGAAAGTATGGCGTTTTTAATAAATCCACAAAAGCAAATTTTTGATATTTCTGGTACACAGCACCCCCTCTTAAGAACCCCCCCCTTTTTTTTCAGAAACCCGTTTTTAAATTTCCATCAGGAATTCTGCTAGTTTTCCAAGTGCTTTGGGCATATCCCTGCGGCCAAAGCCAACACGGAAATGGTTACTTTGACTTCCGATGACGGAAGCGGGAAGAAGCATGACCCCTTTCTTTTCCAGAAGCTGCGCGCAGAATTGGTCTATAGGGATATCCAACAGCAGTTCTGGAAAACCAATTGTTCCGCCGCATGGTTTATGCCAGGTGAAAACATCAACGTGTTCTCTGAAGAATTTATCAAGAATCTGTAGATTGTGGGAGATGATGGCGCGGTTGCGCGCGAGGATGGCTTCTCTGGCGCGCAGGGCGATGATAGCGAGAACCTCGCTGGGCGCGGATCCACAGATGGTTGTGTAATCCTTATAGAATTTAATATCTTCGATAAGCTTTAAATCACGGGATATGAGCCAACCGACTCGCAGGCCAGGCAGCGAAAATGATTTAGATAATCCAAAGAGGGAGATGCCCTTGGGATAGAGTTCACATACAGAAGGCAGTCGGTTGGTGTGTGTGAGCTCTGTGAAGTGGTACATCTCATCAGAAAAGACGCGGATACCCTTTTCCTTCGCCAAAGCTATCACCTCTTGCAATTCCGCGCGGCTGAGCAATGCTCCGGTAGGATTGTGGGGAAAATTGATCACGATCAGTTTGGTATTTTCACGGACAAGCTGCTTGAGATCGTTCACGGAAAATTTCATGCCTTGCGCGAAATCCGGCTGCCATTTACTGACCTGACAGCCGATAGATGCGGCGATTTCAAAGAGAGATTGATAACCAGGGAAGGTAGTGATGACGTGGTCTTCAAGTTCGAGCAGGACGTTCATAGCGATGAAAATCCCTTCTTCTGGCACTATTTCCACGACATGTTGGGGAGTGATGCTCTCATAGAGTTCCGCGATCTCTTGCAAAAGAAGGGGATGGCCCTGTGATTCTGTGTAACCAAGCGAGAGGTTTTCCCAAAGAGCACGTGTTTCCCTGTCAGCCATACTGAGCAGTTCTTTAAGAGTGAGCGGTTCGGCGTCCGAGCAGCTTAACAAGTAAGGTGCGGAAAACTCATATTTAGCGAAATAACGTTCAAGTGCGAATGGTTTGATTTTCATATTGTGTACTAAGTATGAATATTCTTGTTTTTGAATGTTGATAATCCTGCAGGTCTCTACTGGGGCATTTATCTCTTCGTAGACTTAGTTATACTGTTCGCGTGTGTCCGCATCTGCCATAGTGGGCGCGATGCGGGCTTTCCAGGCGGGATCATCCCATGTGCCGAGATGCGTGTGCATATCGAGATATTTCTGGGGGATAGGGTGGGTGCCAATTACCACCTTGACGTTAAATCTCTTCTTGAGAAATTCGGTAAATGTATCAATATAAGGGCATGGAGGATAGCCCACGACCAATCCTGTGGCAAGGTGGATAACTTGCGCGCCATTCTTTACCATTTCTTCTCCTGCGTACTCAATATTGCCGCCGGGGCATCCATCACATGTCGTATAACCGACTAATTCAATATCCATGTCCGCGTAGATGCTGAATGCGCCTTCCCTTTCGCGCATGGAGCGCAGGCATTTTCCACCCGCGCAGCGTTGGTAGCGATCGCAGATGATGATGCCGATCTTTGTAGAGGTTTTCATAAACAATCCTTTCTGGTTAATTTTATGATGAAATATTTTTACTATATTGTCATGCGATTAAATCGCGTTTAAGGTCTCCGGCCGCGGCTTTAATAGGGCGGAAAGAATGGCGGTGGATCGAGCAGGGGCCAAGTTCCATTAGCGCGGCGCGGTGTTGAACTGTGCCGTAGCCTTTATGGCGGGCAAGACCGTAGCCAGGAAAACGCTGATCAAGTTCCTGCATGTAGGCGTCGCGGGCAGTTTTTGCGAGTACAGAGGCAGCCGCGATGCTAAGCGAGCGGCAGTCCCCTTTCGGAAGAGAAAGCTGCGGGCAGGCGCAGTCGCGAATCTGGATGTAATCCACGAGGAGGTAAGTGGGTGCATACACGAGTTCATCGATCGCACGAAGCATGGCGAGACAAGTGGCGGGAACAATCCCTAATTTGTCGATCTCATCATGAGTGGCTGACCCAATAGTCCAGGCAATGGCTGCAGATTGGATGCACCCCCGCCATCGGTCTCGCTGGAGCGGGGTCATGCGTTTGGAATCCCGCACGCCATCTAGAAGTTCTATTACGCGGTTGTCGGTGGGGAGGACAACGGCAGCGGCATACACAGGGCCAGCCCATGCGCCGCGCCCGGCTTCATCCAATCCAGCCACAATACGGAACCCATTGCCCCAAAGCTGCTTTTCGTATTCGAGCGTGGGTTTTTCCGGGATGGTATATGTTTCACGCGTCCGCACGGTATTTTCCTCTTAGATCGTTCAAGCGAATCTTGAGCAGGTCAATGCCCATCTGGAATGAATCCCGCAGCACTTTAACCGTGCTGTGGGGATGATGGTGCCAGTGGATGGGAATCTCGACGATCTTGAAACCCAATTTGCGGGCAATGAACAGTGCTTCGACATCAAAGGTCCAGCCGAAAATAGTCAGGCGGGGAAAGATAGCATTCGCAGCATCCTCACGAAAGAGCTTGAATCCGCACTGGGTATCATTGAGCCCAGGGAGAAGTAGGATGCGTACAAACCAGTTGAACGCACGACCGATGAGATGCCGGTATTGAGGTTCATTGTAACGTACTGCGCCGAGAGCTTCGCGAGAGCCAATGGCGATGGGCGCACTAAGTTCCACCGGGGGCATGAAATTAGCAATTTCCTCAATTGGCATGGAGAGGTCCGCGTCGCAGATGAAGCGGTATTCCCCACGGGCTTTGAACATTCCCTGGTGGATCGCCCATCCCTTTCCGCGGCGGTTTTCATGCAGGACAGTTAAACAGCAGATTTCGCCTTGCATATCATTAGCGATGGTATAAGTGCCATCAGTGCTGCCGTTCTCAACGACGATGATCTCAGTGGGGAAATCCTGCGCGGAAAGATATGTGTTGATCTTGCGCAGCGTTTCTGGCAGGCGTTCGGCTTCGTTGAAAGCAGGGATGATGATGGACAAGAAAGGTTTTTTCATGCACACAGCCACTTGTCTTGATATTAGCTAATTGTATCAATTTTCTATTAGAGTGGGTGGACATAGATCAACCCAGGCATCTAAATTCCGATGTTTTAATAATCCGAAAAAGTGATTCCTGCTGGGAATTCCACAAAACTCATCTAACGATGAGAAATTATCGGTATATTCAACCTGAAAAACGGCTTTCCCCTGCTCGATAAAGGGCTGGAAATCAGTGCACTCGCCATATACAGCGCAGTCTTCAAGGAGGACGAAGTCAAAATAGTTCACCAAGTGAGCGACCTGTTGATTGTTGTTTTTCATTCCGATAGATAAGCCGCGCTGATGGGCCTGTTCACTGAGCCATATATTATAGGCAAGCTGGTCCTGGGGGGTGATAGAGAAACCGGTATCCTGTTGAAAACCGTTGATATTATCAGGATCGATCCCATCGCAGCCCTTGCTGACAGCCAGGTCAAAGCGGGCACTGATGAGACTACTGAAGTTTTCATAATTACTGACATCAAGCCAGCGCTCGCCATCCCAACCGATATAATTTTTACCTATAACTGCATTTGGAAAGGCATCTGCGTCAGGGCGGTATTCTTCCCAGGCGCCTACGTTGATATAGCAGATGACCCTTTTGCCAGCTTCATGCAGGAAATCAATGGTTTCCTGCGGTGTCTCAAAGAGATCAAGTTCGAATACATCCGCTTCAGCGGATAAGTCAGGGGGATAATCAGATAACTGCAATTGAAAGCTGTCAGAGGGAGAAGGAGACCAATAAGCGGGCAGGGTATTCGCGGGGGTGATGGCAGGAGCGATGGTAGAAATAGGTGGAACATTTATCGGAGTGGATACACAGGAGGAGAGC
>Ga0114922_10007428_pt1 | contig 10037 bp, 8 predicted proteins | sample AartaG_FD_100975 | JGI IMG/M metagenome (GOLD analysis project Ga0114922, IMG submission 100975) | Deep subsurface microbial communities from Aarhus Bay to uncover new lineages of life (NeLLi) - Aarhus_00045 metaG | ecosystem: Environmental > Aquatic > Marine > Oceanic > Sediment | place: Aarhus...
CGCTGTAAAGAAGCAGGTGAAGCAAAAACTATCCTGATAGCTCACAGTGGACATGGTCATTTTGACCTGGCTGCCTATGATGCTTATCTGCACGGCAAGCTGAAAGATTACGCTTATCCCGAAAAAAAGGTAAAGGAGGCGCTCGCTTCGCTCCCCAAGGTCCCTCAGACATAAGAGAGCTCGACCAAAAGCCTAACTTTTGTGGGGTGGGGTGAAACCCCCATCCCACCACATAGGACTTCAGTAAGGAGCAAATTATTGTACTATCCGGATGAGAGAAAATTTGAAGCCTTATCTAAAAAAGGGAATCTTATTCCTGTCTGGCGAGAGATTTTAGCTGACTTAGAAACTCCTGTCTCTGCTTTCATAAAAATGGGTCAGGGAAAGTTCTCCTATCTTCTAGAAAGTGTAGAAAAAGGCGAACAACTAGGGAGATATTCTTTCTTAGGCAGCGACCCTGTCCTTGTTTTCAAAAGCAAAGGGGAAAGAATAGAAATTATCCGACAGGGAAAAAGTGAAATTCTAAGAGTGGAGAAAGACCCCTTAGATGCCTTAAAAAAGATTATGGCTGGCTACAAAACGGTTAATTCAGCAAAACTTCCCCGTTTTTCAGGAGGAGCAGTAGGCTATGTTGGTTATGACATCGTCCGCTTCTGGGAAGAAATCCCTGAGAAAAACAGAGATGATTTAAACCTTCCCGATTCCCTATTTATGCTCAGTCATACTTTGATTATCTTTGACCATCTTAATCATAAAATAAAGGTAGTCTCTTACGCTCTTTTAGACGGAAAGGAATCTCCTCAAATAGCCTACCAGAAAGCTAAGCGTGAAATAGATGGGGTGATTAGAAAATTGAGGCAGCCTTCTCCTTCTTTGCTTCATCGTGAGAGAAAAGAAAAAAAGAAAGAAATTACTAATGAGAAGATTGAATCTAACTTCACCTCTGATATTTTCCAGTCTAAGGTAAAAAAAGCCAAAGAATATATCAGGGCAGGGGATATTTTCCAGGTAGTCTTATCTCAGAGACTAAAAAGAAAAGTGAACGCTTCTGCTTTTGATATTTATCGTACCCTAAGATCTCTCAATCCCTCTCCTTATATGTATTATCTGAAATGTGGAGATTTTGAGATAGTGGGAAGTTCACCCGAGACTCTGGTAAGGATGGAGGAAGAAGAAATAACCTATAGGCCTATTGCTGGAACGAGGAAACGGGGAAAAGATGGAGCAGAGGATGAACTCCTGGCTGAGGAACTATCTGTCGATCCTAAGGAGAGAGCCGAACACATAATGCTGGTGGATCTGGGACGTAATGATATGGGAAGAGTCTGTGAGTATGGAACAGTCAAGGTAACAGAGCTATTTTCAGTAGAGAAATACTCTCATGTTATGCATCTTGTTTCCAATGTCCAGGGGAAACTAAGGAAAGGAATGGACCAATACGACCTTCTTAAAGCCTGTTTTCCTGCAGGAACAGTCTCTGGAGCTCCTAAGGTAAGGGCAATGGAAATTATCGAAGAGCTTGAACCTTGCTGCCGGGGTCCTTATGCTGGAGCGCTAGGATACTTTGGTTTCTCTGGAAATACGGATACCTGCATCATTATTCGCACCATCCTCATTAAAGATAACATTGCTTATATTCAAGCAGGGGCAGGTATTGTGGCTGACTCTGAGCCTGAGTCTGAATATGAGGAAACACTAAATAAGGCCCGTGCTTTGATTAAAGCCATTGAAATAGCTGAGAAAGGCATAGAATGATTCTAGTCATCGACAACTATGATTCCTTTGTCTATAATCTAGTCCAATATCTGGAGGAACTGGGAAAGACAACAGAGGTCTATCGTAACGATAAGATTAGCCTGAGAGAAATAGAAGAAAAAAAGCCAGAGGGAATTGTTATTTCTCCTGGTCCGGGTCAGCCAAAAAATGCCGGCATTTCTGAACAGGTGGTGGAACATTTCGCTTCTCAGATTCCTATTCTGGGAGTCTGTCTGGGACATCAGTGTATAGGCGAAGTTTTTGGAGCAAAGATTGTCAGAGCAAAAAATCTTATGCACGGGAAAACCTCTTTAATCTATCATTATGGCAAGGATATTTACCAGGGAACAGAAAATCCTTTCCTGGCTACCCGCTATCACTCGTTAATAATCAAGAATGGCACTCTTCCCGATTGTCTAATCAGAACTGCCTGGACCAAGAAGGAAGAAATTATGGGAATAAGACATAGAGAATATCCTGTCTTCGGCATGCAATTTCACCCGGAATCAATATTAACTGAAATAGGTAAGAAATTATTAAAGAACTTTTTAAGACTGCAAGAAAGCATCCACCTCAAAATGTGGGAACTGCCTTGCTGATGAATCGTATGTCGTATTGCGTATATCGTATATCGCAAAAAGACTTTAGGGAAATGGGAATAGTGCCCTTTTTTCTGATGTTACCACGATTTGTCATTACTTCTTCACAAGAGGGGGCTTATCATCATTTCCTCTACCATTGGGGAGAGGATTAAGGTGAGGGGAAACAGGAAAAAGAATGATAAAAGTTGTCTTAGGGACACTGGTAGAAGCAAAAAATCTCAAAGAGGAAGAAGCAAGGCAAGTGATGGGAGAAATTATGGAAGGAAAAGCTACTCCCGCTCAGATTGCTTCATTTCTTACTGCTCTTAGGATGAAGGGAGAGACAGTAGCTGAGATTACTGGCTTTGCCAGAGCAATGCTGGAGAAAGTCGATGCCTTTCCTATGAAGATAGATACCTTAGTGGACACCTGCGGAACCGGAGGTGATAGTCTTAATACTTTTAACATTTCTACGGTGGTTGCCTTGGTAGTAGCAGGAGCAGGGCTAAGCGTAGCTAAACATGGTAACCGGGCCCTTTCTAGCAAATGTGGCAGCGCTGATGTTCTGGAAGCCTTGGGAGTGAAGTTAACTATACCTAAAGAAAAGGTGAAAGAGTGCCTGGAAAAAATAGGAATTGGTTTTCTTTTTGCTCCTTGTTGTCATCCGGCTATGAAATACGCTCTTGCACCGCGACAGGAAATGGGAATGAGAACAGTATTTAATATTCTAGGGCCCCTGATTAATCCAATGAGAGCTAATGTGCGTCTTATGGGCGTGCATAGTTCTTCTCTTACTGAGCCGTTAGCCAGGGTATTAAAGAACCTGGGGGTGGAAAGGGCCTTTGTTGTCTGGGGAGAAGATGGTCTTGATGAAATCAGTATTAACGCAAGAACAAGAATAACCGAGCTAAAAGAGGGTAAAATAAAAACTTATTATATTAGACCAGAAGACTTTGCTATGGCAAGAGCTTCTCTGCAAGAGATAAGGGGAGGAGATAGAGAAAAAAATACTCGCATTCTTAAAGACATTTTAGGAGGAGAAAAAGACGCCAAAAGAGACATCGTTCTTATCAATAGTGCCACTTGTCTGGTAGCAGCAGGACGAGCCAGAAGTTTCAAGGAAGGAATTGAGATAGCCAAAGATTCCATTGATTCGGGAAAAGCTAAAGAAAAATTGCAATCATTAATTAGCCTTACCAATAATTAGCGGAAAGCATAGAGCGTTTAGCGCATAGTGAAAGTCGCCACTCATAAAGAAGAAAACACCCTCTCCCCTATGGGGAGAGGGATAGGGTGAGGGAAAGGATTTTGATCTTAGATGAGATAGTAAATAACAAGCTCAAAGAAGTTGCTGAACGAAAAAAAGAAATCCCATTAGCTTTTCTAAAATCGAAGTTAGCCGCCTCTACTCCCACCAGAGACTTCAGGAAAGCTATCTCCTCTCCAACAAAGATTAATATTATCGCTGAGATTAAGAGAGCCTCCCCTTCAGCTGGAGTCATAATTAGAAATTTTAGTTTAGAGGAACTAGCCAGAATTTATGAGAAAAATGGTGCCTCAGCTTTATCTATTTTGACTGACCAGAAGTTCTTTAGGGGAGAGCTTAAAGATTTAGAAAAGGCGAGGAAAGCCTCTTCCCTTCCCATTCTGGCAAAAGAGTTTATAGTGGATGAGTATCAAATTTATGAGGCTAGAACCGGGGGAGCGGATGCTATACTCTTAATTGCTCGTATATTAGATAAAGAAGAGTTAAAAAAATGTCTAGACTTAGCCTGGCAATTAGATTTGGACTGCCTGGTAGAAATTCACGCTGAGAAAGAGTGGCAAAAAATCAAAGACCTTCCTGTTGATATTGTGGGCATTAATAATCGCAACCTGGCAGACTTGAAAATAGATTTAGAGACCTCTCTTAATCTTATAAATAAGCTCCCCTCAGATAAAACAGTGGTCAGTGAAAGTGGAATTAACAATGAAAAAGATATCTGTAGACTCAGAGAGGCAGGAGTAGATGCCTTTTTAATAGGAGAGGCTCTATTGAAAAGTAAAGATGTGGGAAAGAAACTAAAAGAACTTTTGAGACAATGATTAAAATCAAAATATGCGGTATAACTAACACAGTAGATGCTCTCTGGGCAGTAAATCTAAAAGTAGATGCTCTTGGCTTTGTTTTTGCTGACAGTCCCAGAAGGGTGAAGCCTGAAATAGTCCAGGAAATTATTGAACTTCTCCCTCCTTTCATCTCCAGCGTGGGAGTTTTTGTTAATGAAGATAGAGAGAAGGTAAAAGAGATAACCGAGAGCTGCGGTTTGACCACTTTGCAATTCCATGGGGAAGAGTCTTCCTCTTACTGTGAAGGATTCAAGCAGAAGGTAGTTAAAGCTTTACGAATCGAAAATAAAGACATATTAGAAAAGGCCGTCCAGTACAAGGACAAAGTTGATGCTTATCTTCTTGATGCTTATTCTCCTTTTGCCTACGGCGGTACAGGAAAGACCTTTGACTGGGGTATAACCAAAGAGATTAAAAAATTTGGTTTACCCATTATCCTTTCCGGAGGGTTAAGCCCTGAAAATATAAAAGAGGCAATAAGTGAAGTAGAGCCTTATGGAGTAGATGTAAGCAGTGGAGTAGAGGAAAGGCCAGGGAAAAAGAATCTGGAGAAATTAATAAATTTTGTCAGAATAGTGAGAGAAACGGATGAATCATCATAGCCTGCCTGATAAAAAAGGACATTTTGGAGCCTTCGGGGGAAAATTTGTTCCCGAAACACTGATGCCTGCTCTGAAAGAATTAGAGGAGGCTTATTCAGAAGCAAAAAAAGATAAAGATTTTCATGATAGACTAGAAAAATATCTGGCCGATTATGCTGGCCGCCCCACGCCACTTTATTTTGCGGAAAGGCTAACTAAAAGCTTAGCTGGAGCTAAGATTTATCTTAAAAGAGAAGACCTGGCCCATACTGGAGCTCATAAAATCAATAACACGCTGGGACAGGTACTTCTAGCTAAAAGAATGGGTAAAAAACGCATTATTGCTGAAACTGGAGCTGGTCAACATGGAGTGGCCACAGCTACGGCTGCCGCTGTATTAGGTCTTCCCTGTAGAGTGTATATGGGAGAAGAGGATATTAGACGGCAGCGACTTAATGTATTTAGAATGGAGTTGTTGGGTGCAGAGGTAATTCCTGTTTCCTCGGGAAGCTGTACCTTAAAGGACGCCATCAATGAAACCATTAGAGATTGGGTAACTAATGTCAGAACTACTTATTATGTTCTGGGCTCAGTAGTGGGACCTCACCCCTATCCTATGATGGTGCGGGATTTTCAATCAGTCATAGGCAAGGAAACAAAAGAACAAATTCTCCTCAAAGAGAAAAGAGTGCCTGACTATCTAATAGCCTGTGTGGGAGGAGGTAGTAATTCCCTGGGACTCTTTTACCCTTTTCTGGAAGATCCTGTGCAACTAATTGGGGTGGAAGCAGGAGGGCTAGGTCTTTCAGAAGATAAACACGGAGCCACTCTAGCTCGAGGGAGCATCGGTATACTGCATGGAGCTAAAAGCTATCTGCTGCAAGATAAATATGGACAAATCAGCCTAACTCACTCAGTGGCTGCTGGTCTGGATTATCCAGGAGTTGGACCAGAACACTCCCATCTTAAGAAAATCGGTAGAGCCAAATATGTTACCGTCAATGACAGAGAGGCGCTGAAAGCTTTTCAAACTCTTTCTGAACTGGAGGGAATTATTCCTGCTCTGGAAAGTGCCCATGCTATTGCCTATTTAAACAAATTTGTACCTGAGTTGGCCAAGGATAAGATAGTGGTGGTTAATCTGTCTGGACGGGGCGATAAGGACGTAGAGCAGGTAGGAGGTTAAGGGTGAATCGCATCGAGGAAAGATTTAAGGAACTAAAAAAACAGGGCAGAAAAGCCTTCATTCCCTTCATTACAGCGGGAGATCCAGATTCTGCTACCAGTAAAGCCCTGGTTCTCGAACTGGAAAAAAGAGGGGCTGATATTATCGAACTGGGAGTCCCCTTTTCTGACCCCCTTGCCGAGGGACCAGTTATTCAAAGGTCCTCCCAACGAGCATTGGAAAAAGGAACCTCCCCTCCAAAAATATTGAGCCTGGTTAGAGAATTGCGTCAAAAGACGGAGATTCCCATTGTTTTAATGGGCTACTATAACCCGATTTTTAAATTTGGAGAAAGACAATTCATAGAAAGAGCATCTCGGGAAGGGGTAGATGGATTAATAATCGTTGACCTTCCTCCAGAAGAGGCTCATTTTTTGCTAAAAGAGTCTAAGAAAAACAACCTTGTTCTTATCCTTCTCCTTACTCCGGTTAGCTCAGAAGATAGAATAAAGTTGGTCTGCCAGAAAAGTCAAGGATTTATCTATTGTGTAGCCTACACCGGCATTACGGGTGATGAAAAAAGAGAAGATAAAAACTTAAGAGATTTAGTAACTAAGGTTCACTCTCTTACCTCAACCCCGGTAGGAATAGGATTTGGCATCTCCTCACCTTCAGAAGCCAGAAAAACCGCCTCCTTAGCCGAGGCAGTAATAGTGGGGAGTGCCATCGTCAAGAAAATAGAAAAACATCAGGAGAGTAAGGCTTTAGTTAAGAAAGTGGGAGACTTCGCTGAGAGCTTAGTCAGAGCAGTAAAAGAATAATATCTGAGGACAATTTTCTTCTCTCGCTCGATATCCGCTTTTGTTACTTCTGCTCAGTTTCTCCTTTGGCAAAAGAGGAAAAACTCCTCACTTTGCTTCCGAGACAGTAAGTCTTTCTTTCTCCTGAACGCTTCTTTGCTGCCTCTCATCTTTAAGCAGAACTCCACCTACCGCGTCTAAGGGTTTAGGTTCGCCCCTAAGCTTATAGATTATACAGGTAAGCTCCCACGAAGCTCAATTTTTATATGAGAAAATGGGAAAGCAAATAACCGAGATAAGCGGTCTTCCCTATCGTAACTGGATTTATGACCGAAAATTTCCTTCCAGTTCCTGCATCGGCAATTTATAAAAGGTATAGTCGGGACGGCCATAAAAGGGTGAGAGATAAGAGTATTTCAAAAATTCACGGTAAGGAGAAACAAAAATGGAGAAACTCCCTTTTCGTCAAATTCATCTGGATTTCCACACCTCGCCTTTAATTGAAGGCGTGGGGGAGGACTTCGATTCCGAGAAGTTTGTGAAAACGCTAAAAGAGGCCTATATCAACTCCATCACCATCTTCGCTAAATGTCATCATGGGATGTCCTATTATCCCACCAAAGTAGGCAAGGTGCATCCCCATCTTAAGGGGGACTTGTTAGGTGAAATGATAACGGTCTGCCACAGAGAAAGCATACGGGCGCCGGTTTACATCAGTGTTGTCTGGGATGAGTATGCTGCCTCTCAGCATCAGGATTGGTTGCAGGTGAATAAGGAGGGAGAGTTAGCCGGAAGGCTTCCCTTGGGAGACACAAGCTGGAGATTTTTGTGTATGAATAGCCCCTATGTGGACTACCTATCAGCTCAAACCGAGGAGATTTTGAAGAATTACCAGGTAGACGGCATGTTCTTCGATATTGTCTTTCAGACCCCGCCAGGGTGCATCTGTAATTATTGTCTGGCAGGAATGAGGGAAAAGGGTCTGGATCCAAGCAAAGATGGGGATTTAGTTCAGTACAATTTAGAGGTCACCCGAGGATTTATGCAAAAAATGAGTAGGTTGGTCTGGGATATTCGCCCGGAGATAGGCATCTTTTACAATGGACGTATTCGCATGGAAAGCAATGCACAAAAGGGACTTCGTCCAGAGCTTCCCCATTTTTCTCATCTTGAGATAGAATCCCTTCCCTCAGGGGGATGGGAATATGGGCATTTTCCCTATTTTGCCCACTATTGTAAGACATTGGGAAAGGAAATTTTAGGGATGACCGGCAGGTTTCATAAGTCCTGGGCTGATTTTGGAGGAATAAAGAATGAGGCGGCCTTAGAGTATGAGTGCTTTCGAGCCCTTGCCCATGGGGCAAAGTGCTCCATAGGGGATCAGCTTCACCCAAAGGGAAAGCTGAATAAGGTTGTCTACAAGCGCATTGGCAAGGTATATAAGAGTGTGGCGGAGAAGGAACCCTGGTGTAAAAAGGCGAGTCCTGTGACAGAGATCGGTCTTCTTTGCTCTGACCAAGAGTTTACCGAAGGTATCCGTGCCTTACCCGAGTCCGATCAGGGGGCTATGCGCATGCTTATGGAAATGCACTATCAATTTGATGTGATAGACAGGAAGGCCGACTTTAAAAAATATGAGCTTATCGTTGCCCCTGATCTTGTAAGCTTTGATCCGGCTTTAACGGAAAGCATAAAATCCTATCTTGAGCAGGGAGGAAAACTCATTCTCAGCCATAAATCAGGCTTAGATGAGGATGGAAAAGGCTTTGTCCTTTCCGAGATAGGAAACACCTATTTAGGTGAGGCAAGGTATTGCCCTGATTACATTAAGGTTAAACCAGAAATCGCTCCAGGAATAGGGGATATGGATTACGTGATGTATGAGCGAGGCTCAGAGGTTAAGCCTCTAGCAGGTACAGATGTGTTAGCCTACGTTGGCCATCCCTACTTTAACCGAACCTGGAAGCATTTCAGCTCTCATCGACATACCCCCTTTGCAAAAATTAGCGGTTTTCCCGCTATGAGCAGAAGAGAAAATGTAATCTACATAGCCAGCCCAATCTTCAAGACCTACAAGCTGCACGGAAACCTTGTATATAAGAGGATTATCCAAATCTGCTTAGATCTTCTTCTCCCCAAGAAATTAGTTGGCTCAAATCTTCCCTCTACAGCTGAGGTAACGCTGTTGAGGCAGGATAAGTGCTATGTCCTGCATATCTTGCATTATATTCCTGAGAGAAGAACTCCCTCTTTGGATATAATAGAGGATATCATTCCCCTGTATAATGTAGAACTAAAGGTAAGGACGGAGCGGAGGCCATCTCGAGTTTATATTGTTCCCCAGAAGGAGGACATTAACTTTGACTTTGAGGGCAAGTACGTTAGTTTTAAGATCCGTTGCATTCAAGGTCATCAGATGGTGGCAATGGAGGAATAGGAGAGCTTAATGTCACTTTCTTCCGGCCTGCCTGGGTTGAATCAGGAAAAATTGAGAGGCAAGAAAAATGCAATATGAGAACATCCTTAAAAAACTAAAAACATTATCTAACCCCAAGGCAGTAGAGGGTATGGCCCGATTTGGTATTAATCCAAAAAGTACCTACGGAGTTTCTGTTCCCAACCTAAGGAAAATGGCAAAAGGAATTGGAAGGGATCACCCCCTTGCTCAACAGCTTTGGGATTCAGGTATTCACGAAACGCGCATACTCGCCAGTATGATTGACGACCCAAATCAGGTGACAAAAAAACAAATGGACGCCTGGATAAAGGATTTTGACTCGTGGGACGTATGTGATCAGTGTTGTATGAATTTATTTGATAAAACGCCTATGGCATGGGAGAAAGCAGTAGAGTGGACTAAGCGCGAAAAAGAATTTGAAAAGCGCGCTGGTTTTGCCTTGATGGCGTGCCTGGCATGGCACGACAAGGAATCGCTGGACAAAAAGTTTTTGATTTTACTGCCAGCGATAAAACGGGAGGCGGATGACGATAGAAACTATGTTAAAAAGGCGGTCAATTGGGCGTTAAGGAATATTGGAAAACGGAA
>Ga0114922_10007429_pt1 | contig 10035 bp, 6 predicted proteins | sample AartaG_FD_100975 | JGI IMG/M metagenome (GOLD analysis project Ga0114922, IMG submission 100975) | Deep subsurface microbial communities from Aarhus Bay to uncover new lineages of life (NeLLi) - Aarhus_00045 metaG | ecosystem: Environmental > Aquatic > Marine > Oceanic > Sediment | place: Aarhus...
ACCCTCCAGTTCGAGCGCGAGCCCCTGGCGCTCTTTTCGGCGCGCGTCGATGGGTCCCAAGCCAGCGATGTTAAGCGAATCCGGGGCGACACGACGGTATCGCCGGTCGACGCCAAGGTGCTCGCCTTCTTCGTGACCGCCGACAGCCCGAGCTCGTGGTACAACGACGCCACGTACCTGGACACGATGAGCCACGAGGCGGTCCGTAAGTTCATCGAAGTCACGCACGAGGCCTACAAGGAAAGGGTGGGGGAGCACTTTGGCGGGCTGGTTCCCGGCGTGTTCACCGACGAGCCGAACCACGGCGGCCTGTTCGAGCGGTCCGTCTTCGGGGGGGCCGGCCGTGCCGTCCCCTGGACCCCCGACCTTCCGAAGGTCTTCCAGGAGAGGTACGGCTACGATATTATCGACCACCTGCCGGAGCTGTTCCTCGAAGTGGACGGCAAGGGCATCTCGCAGCCGAGATACCACTACCATGACTGCAAGACGTTCCTGTTTGTGGACGCCTTCGCGCGACAGGTCGGGGAATGGTGTGGCCAGAACAACCTGCTTTTCACCGGCCACGTGCTCGCCGAGGAGAGCCTGTGCCGGCAGTCCAGCGTGGTCGGATCGGCGATGCGATTCTACGAGTTCATGCAGGCGCCGGGAATCGACGTCCTGACCGAGAAGCCGCCCGAGTTGAGCACCGCCAAACAGTGTTCCAGCGTTCTGCGCCAGGCGGGGCGGCGCTGGCTGCTCTCGGAGCTCTACGGGTGCACGGGCTGGGACTTCCCGTTCGAGGGTCACAAGGCTATCGGCGACTGGCAGGCGGCCCTGGGCATCAACCTGCGATGCCAGCATCTGTTCTGGTACACCATGTCCGGCCAGGCCAAGCGCGACTATCCGGCCTCCATCAGCTTCCAGTCGCCGTGGTGGGAGCACTACCGCAAGGTGGAGGACTACTTCGGCCGCGTCGACGCCGTGATGAGCCGTGGTCAGGCCGTGCGCAAGCTGTTGGTCATCCACCCGGTCGAGAGCGTCTGGGCCCGGGCGACGGTCGGCTGGCATGAGGACGAAGCCGTCCAGCGGCTTGAGGAGCAGTTCGACTCACTGCTCCACTGGTTGCTGGACGGGCACGTGGATTTCGACTACGGAGACGAGGAGATGCTATCCCGCCTGGCCGAGGTCCAGGCCGCTCAAGAGCCGGCGCTCAAGGTGGGCGTGGCCCGGTACGACGTCGTGCTCGTGCCCCCGGCGGACACGCTCCGCTCCAGCACATTGGACCTCCTCCAGGACTTCGCAGAGGCGGGCGGAACCGTCGTCTTCTGCGACCCCCTGCCCTCCTGCGTCGACGCGGAGCCCTCGGACGCAGTGGCCGAAGTCGCAGGCAAGTGTTCGCGCGTCGAGTTCGACAACGAGCAGGTCCTCGCGGCCGTCGAGCCGGCGCGCGTCGTCAGCATCTGCGACGAGGCCGGGGACGAAAAACCGCGCGTGCTCTACCTGCTGCACCGTGAGGGCGAAGAACTCCATCTGTTCATGTGCAACATCGACCGTGAGAACGGCACCGGCGCCCTCACCATCGAGGTGAAGGCCGAGGGCAACGTGCAGTTCTGGGACACGGAGAGCGGAAAGCGCTACGCTGCCGCAACCGAGCGGGCAGAGGGGGCGGTCCGCTTCGCCGCCGAGATGGCGCCGAGCGGCAGCCGCCTCTTCGTCATCACTCCGGAGACGGAAGAGCTCCCGCCGGTCCAGCAGCTCCAGGAGGCCCGGTCCATAGAGCTTGCAGCCGATGCCTGGACGGCGGAGCTAACGGAGCCGAACGTCTTCGTGCTGGACATGCCCGAGTACAAGGTGCACGAGGGGGATTGGAGCGGACCGCTGGAGATACTGAAGGCGGACACGGAGATCCGCAAGGCGATCGGGCTGCCCACGCGCGGCGGCTCAATGGTGCAGCCCTGGGCCAGGGAAAAGAAGAAGGGTCCGTCGGGCCGCATCGCCCTCCGCTACCGATTCCAGGTCGACGCGCTGCCCCACGGGCCGGTCTTCCTGGCGGTGGAGAACCCAACCTGCTTCGAGATCACCCTCAACGGCAATCCCATCGACACGGACGCCGAGTGCGGTTGGTGGGTGGACCTCGCCATCCGACTGCTGCCGCTCGACGAGGCCGCCCTTGTGGAAGGCGAGAACACGCTGCTTCTGAAGGGCACGATGGACGACGAGTGCCAGCTCGAAATCTGCTACCTGCTTGGCGAGTTCGGGGTCGAGGTGGACGGCGCGGACGCCCGCATCACCGGCCCGCTCGCGGCCACGACGCTGGGCGACTGGCGCGAGCAGGGAATGCCCTTCTACAGCGGATCGGTGGTCTACCGCACGCCCGTCAGCACGGAGCCGGCCGGCGGCGAGCGGCTTTTCGTCGAGGTGCCGGAGTTCGCCGGGGCGTGCGTGCGCGTGCTGGTAGACGGTGCCGAGGCCGGCATCATCGGATGGCAACCGCACGAAGTGGAGATAACCGACCTCGTGCGCAAAGGCGCCGGGGCCGAACTGGCCGTCGAGGTCATCGCTCATCGCCGCAACGCCTTCGGCCCGCTACACACCACCGAGGCGCGCCCGCTCTGGGTCGGGCCGGGCCAGTTCGTTACGAGTGGGGACGACTGGCAGGACGCCTACAACCTGCTGCCCGTCGGCTGCATGGCGCCCCCGAGGCTCAGCGTACGGCAAAGCACATAACAGGGATATACAGGATACACAGGAGGAGGCGAACGGCCACGGCAGCCCCCGGGCTACGGCAGCGCATCTAACAGGGATATGCAGGATGCACAGGATAACGACCAACCATCAGCGACTGACGACCGCATGACGGCTCTGATGCGTGCATCTCGCCGCAGTTGGCTGGCGGGGTTGTGAGGAGGCATGGGCCGCGTGCTTCATGAAGACATCACGGCAAAGATACTCGAAGCTTGGTTCGAGGTGGCCAACGAACTCGGCCCTGGTTTCATCGAATCAGTTTACGAGAACGCTCTGCTGCTTGCGTTACGGCAGAAGGGCATGACGGCCAGATCCCAGGTCCCGATCTCGGTGTCGTTCCGGGGCGAGACCGTTGGGGAGTTCGTGGGCGACATAGTCGTGGCCGGCAAGATTCTGCTGGAACTCAAGGCGGCGAAAGCGCTGACGCCCGAGCATCAGGCCCAGGTCATCAACTACTTGAAAGCCACCGGTCTGGAAGTCGGCCTCCTGGTCAACTTCGGCCGCCCCAAGTTGGAGTACAGGCGGCTGCACGGATGAGAGCCATTGTATGGTCATTCAGCCGTTAATCGTTAGTGGTTAACCCGGATATTTCATAGTTTTTGTGGCTAATACAGTGGTGCGAGGGTGTATCCCGTTGTAAAATAGGGCTTTGCGAGAAGAAGTCCTTTACAAAGGGAGTCCCCCGCACCGTGACAGAGTGTACAACACAGAAGGCCGTCTTTGCAAAGCTCAATTGTAAGTCTGTTCAGGCCGATTTCGCCGGCGGACGACTCACCAGCGACGGCGGCGCCCTGCTGCTTCGCCAGGCCGACCGCGCCAGCGCCTTCAGCAGCCGACTGGCAGGCCTGATCCCCGACGAAAGGGACCCCGCCCGCACCCGGCACACCATGCGGGAGCTTCTGACCCAGAGGGTGTTCGGCATCGCCCTGGGCTATGAGGACCTGATCGACCACAACACGCTGCGCGATGACGCCGCCCTCCAGACGGCGGCCGGCAGGGACCCCGGCGAAGACAGGGCGCTGGCCAGCGCCCCGACCTTGTGCCGTCTGGAGAATGGCGTGGACCGCTCCACACTGGCCGCCATGAGCGATCTTCTGGTGGAGCTGTTCATCGAGAGCTACGATGAGGCACCCGCTGAACTGGTGCTCGATTTCGACGCCACCGACGACCCTCTGCACGGAGAGCAGGAGGGCCGTTTCTTCCACGGCTACTACGACGGCTACTGCTACCTGCCCCTGTATGTCTTCTGGGAGGGGCGGCCGCTGGTGGCCTACCTGCGCCGAAGCAACATCGATCCCGCCCTGCACGCCCGGGCGATCCTGAAGATGCTGGTCGGCAGGCTGCGGCAGGCCTGGCCCGATGTGCGCATCATCGTGCGGGCCGACTCGGGCTTCTGCCGCTGGAAGCTGATGAGGTGGTGCGAGAGGCACGGTGTGGACTACATACTGGGCCTTGCCCGCAACAAGAGGCTCCAGGCGGCCTCGGAGCACCTGATGGAAGAGGCCGAGGCGTTCTTCTGTGAGAGCGGCCAGAAGGTGCGTCACTTCGGGGAGCTGACCTATGGCGCCCGAAGCTGGGACAGAGAGCGACGTATCATCTGCAAGGCCGAGCGGCTGGCCGATGGGCCCAACCGCCGCTACGTGGTCACCAGCCTCGGCGGCGATCCTCAGGCCCTCTACGATGGCCTCTACTGCCAGCGGGGCGAGATGGAGAACCGCATCAAGGAGCAGCAGCTTCAGCTCTTCGCCGACCGCACCAGTTGCCACCGGATGCTGGCCAACCAGTTTCGGCTGCTTCTTTCCACCTTCGCCTATGTGCTGGTGGACATGATCCGGCGGGTGGCCCTGGCCGGCACCCAGATGGCGCGTGCCCAGGTGGGCACGATCCGGCTGAAGCTCTTCAAGGTGGGGGCGAGGATACTCAGCAGCGCGCGTCGGGTGGTCTTCCACCTGGCCGGCGGCTATCCGTGGAAACGGCTCTTCCTGCTGGCGGCGCACCGGCTCAGAGCCTGCCCGGGTGGCTGAGGGCCGGGCGGGGCTTGGGAGCAGCGATTCGCAGCATCCCCGATGGTGGAGGGTATGTCATCGGAGCGCATCCGGCCGTCCCCGTGCACACCCATAAAGCATAGACGAGCATCATTCCCTGTCGAGGCGGCCCATCGGCCCTCAAAAAGCGCACCGATGCGGACCCAAACCGCCTCGGCCGACCCGGATTCGGAGTGTCATGAAATATCCGGGTTAATCGTTAGTCGTTAGTCGTTAGTGGTTATCCTGAATATCCTGTACATCCCTGTTATGTCCGTTCGTTACTCCGGCTGGGTGAGTTGGCGCCAGCGCTGTTCGGCCTCGGAGTAGTCCACCGGCTCGCCCCCGGTGTGGAAGGTGGCCGTCTCGCCGGCGGCGATGCGCCGGCTCAGCCCTTCGGATTTGGCACCGACTTCGCCACGGAAAACCGTCACGGTCAACGTGCTCGGTCGGGGGCAGGTAAGCTGCGCGCGCGCGCCGGCAACTACGACCGTCGCTGCGGCGGTGTGCACGCTCAGTTCGGCGCTCTCCTGGGGGCTGGCTACCAGGGCCTCGCCCCCCAGAAGGCGGACGCTCCGCGGCCCGTTGACCTGGAGCCGCCCCTCCTCGGCAAGAAAGACCTCCGTAGCCGCCTTCCGGCCGAAGGCGATCCGGGCGACCGAGTCCCCGGCCGTGCGGCAGACGGCACCCCGCCGCACCTTGGCGGGCCGGCCGGCCTCGACCGGGTTGCCCGCCACTGTCACCGTGCCCTTGATCACGCTCGCCTCCGCCACGGGCCAGAAGGCATACCAGGCTACCAGCCCTGCACCGATCGCCGCCACACTCCCCGCAAACTTCAGGAATCCCTTCACCGTCGCGGCGCTCGGCGCGGCGAGCAGCCCGCCCAGATCGTAAAGCACGATGAGGGTCACGGCCATCATTATCTGTGTGAGCGGATCGGGCGGCGTCAGGAACGCGCCAATGACGAAGGCCGCCAGGATCACGCCCTTGCGGTTCTTTTGCAGGGACTCCACGTCCAGGACGCCCCAGCGGACCAGATAGAAGACGACGACCGGCGTCTGGAAGGCGATCCCGAGCGCGAACGTCAACAGGAAGAACATCGACAGGTAGGAGCCGACCATCAGCACGGGCTCCGTCGCCGCGCCGGATAGGCTCAGCAAGTAGCGCAACGCAATCGGCACGAACAGGAAGTAGCCGAAACAGACCCCCGCGCCAAAGCACACGACACAGGCGGCGCCGAGCTTCAGCGTCTTGGACCGCTCGTGCGGGAAGAGCCCGGGCGCAACGAAGGCCCACGTCTGGTAGATGATAATGGGTGCCGTGATCACAAGCGCGACGACGATGCAGGCCTTCAACTGCGCCACGACCGGTTCCAGGTAGCTCCTGAACTTCAGCGTCGTGTCCAACTCGAAGGCCCGCATGGCGGTCACGTGCGGCCTGATCAGGATCGTCATCAGCCGCTCGCGGAAGATCCAGCACAGCAGGAACGTCCCCGCCAGCGCCAGGAGGCACTTGATGAGGCGCGCCCGCAGTTCCTCCAGATGAGCGCCGAGCGGCATGACGGTCATCTCGGCGCCCTTTCTGCGGTCCGCTGGTGCCCCTTGTTCGCTCATCGCGCCCGCGCAATGCAAGAACAGCAGGAAGCAGCCCATTATACTGACACGCTCCCGAACCGTAAACAAAGGCCGACGGCCGCCTGTTTGACCGCTCCGAGCGGCGTCGCTATACTGTGCCCCGCTCGCGCGCACGGACGCACCCGGATGCATGCGAACGCGACGGACAGGATCCATTGGCCTGAGGAGGGGCGGCAAGGATGAAGGTCCTCGTAGTCGGCGGCGGCGGCAGGGAACACGCACTGGTTTGGAAGCTGGCGGACTCCCCGATGGTCGACCGCCTGTTCTGCGCGCCCGGCAACGCGGGCATAGCCGAGCAGGCCGAGTGCGTGGACATCGCCCAGTCAGACGTGCTCCAGTTGCGCAGGTTCGCGCGGGACAACGGCATAGACCTGACCGTCGTCGGGCCCGAGGAGCCGCTCGTGAGGGGAATCGTCGACACCTTCGAGTCCTCCGGCCTGAAGGTCTTCGGGCCGAACCGGCTGGCGGCGAGGATCGAGGGAAGCAAAGTCTTTGCCAAGCAACTGATGGAGCGGCACGGCATTCCCACGGCGCCTTTCCGCGTCTTCAACGCGGCCGAGCGGGCGAAGTCCTACCTGGAAATGGTGGGCGCGCCGATCGTCGTCAAGGCGGACGGCCTGGCCGCGGGCAAGGCCGCCATCGTCTGCGAGAAGCTGAAGGACGCCTACGAGGCCGTCGACCGCATCATGATCCGCAAGGAATTCGGCACGGCCGGCGCCCAGATCGTCATCGAGAGCTGCCTGGCCGGCGAGGAGGCCAGCATGATCGCCTTCACCGACGGCCGAACCATCGCCGTGCTGCCCTCCAGCCAGGACCACAAGGCCGCCTACGACGGCGATCAGGGGCCGAACACCGGCGGCATGGGCGCTTACAGCCCGGCGCCTGTCATCAACGACGAGTTGGCCGCCCAGATCGAGCGCGAGGTCCTGGTCCAGACCGTCCATGCCATGAACCGCGAGGACAAGCCCTATCAGGGCGCCCTCTACGCAGGCATCATGGTGACGGGCGACGGGCCGCAGGTGCTCGAGTTCAACTGCCGCCTGGGCGATCCCGAACTCCAGCCCCTCATCACGCGGCTGGAGAGTGACCTGATGCCCATCCTGCTCGCCATCATCGACGGCACGCTGGAGGACGTGGACATCCGCTGGGACTCCCGGCCCGCGCTCTGCGTGGTCATGGCCTCAGGCGGCTACCCCGTCGGCTATCAGAAGGGCTTTCCCATCGAGGGCCTGGAGGACGCGGCGAAGATGGACGACGTAATGGTCTTCCACGCGGGCACGGCCCTGGAGCACGGCCAGGTGGTGACCAACGGTGGGCGCGTGCTCGGCGTCACCGCGCGCGGCGAGACCATCCAGGACGCCAAAGACCGCGCCTACGAGGCCGTGGGCAAGGTCCACTTCGAGAAGGCCTACTACCGCACGGACATCGGCCAGAAGGCCATCGACCGCCTCGCCGCCGCGCAGGAAAGCTGAGGCGCCGGCCCGCGTGGCGTTACAGGAAGCGGTACAGCACGTGGGCATCCACCAGGCCGTGCTCCGGATGGCGGAACGCCTTCGGCAGCGTGCCCACGATCTCGAACCCGTGCTTGCGGTAGACGTGCAGCGCGCGCTCGTTCGTGCTCAGCACCAGGTTGAACTGCATGGCGAGGAAACCCATCTCCCTGGCCGTCTCCAACGAGTGCCCGACCATGGCGGTGCCGACGCCCTTGCCGCGGTGTTCGGACTTGACGATGTAGCCGGCGTTCGCCACGTGCGAGCCGGGGCCGCCGTGGTTGGCCCTCAAAGCGTAGGTCCCCACGGGCTCCCCGTCCAGACAGGCCACGAAGACGTGGTGGGGGGGCGAGAGCCACCTGCGAAGCGAATCCTCCCGCGGCACGTCGGTGGCGAAGGGGAACGAATCGCCTTCCTGGGCCACCTCGCGCAGCATCTCCCAGATGGCATCCGCGTCCGAGTCTGTCGCTTGCCGTATCTCAATCACGGGCGGACCTCGGCGCCGCCTACGGGCGGCGGCAGCGAGAGCTCAACCAACACCGGATAGTGATCGGACCCCACGTCCGGCCCCACGGTGAAGCCCTTGACCTCGATCCTGCCCGACACCAGGCATTGGTCGATGGGTATCCACAGGAAGGGCCAGCCGGCCGGCCATGTGGGTTTGAGGCCGTGGCCCTTCCGCGCATCCTTCAGCTTGCCCTCCCTGAGCAGATCGTGGAACAGAGGAGACCACGGCGTGCAGTTGAGGTCTCCGAGCACAACCACCTCCTCGCTCCATGACCCCGCAAGTTCAGCCAGGGCGCGGAGCTGGTTCCGTCGGCGTGCGGCATTGGCCGCCCCGGCCGGGGGCACAACATGAGTGGCGATGAGCCCCAAGCGACGCCCGTGCACGTGGACTTGCGCGACGATCGAGGGAACCGGGACGTCCCCGATCACACGGATGGCGCCGGTTACGGGCAGGCGGCTCAGGAGGGCGATCCCGAAGTTACCTCCGCGCGGCGCCTGAAGCCACAAAGGGTAGTCCTCACGGAGTGCCCCCAGTTGGCTCAACCAGTTCTCGTTCACCTCGAGAAGAACGATGACGTCAGGCGAAGCCGAAGCGATGTACTCGGCTACCGTTTCGTGCTGGCGATTCGCGACGTTTACGTTGATGAGTAAGGCCCGCAAGTCCGGCCCAGCGCCGGCAACGGGAGCAGGACCTAAGTATAGCGAAAGCACCAGGAACAGGTTGACGACGGCGAACCCCGCCGTAAAGCCAAGGGACCACCACTTCCTTCGCACGGCAAAGGCCGCCCCGCCCAGAAGCAGCACACACAGGTACTGCACGCGGAAGTGGCTCGCCAGTTCGAGGAGCCACGACACTCGACCAAGGAGGCCCGCCACGGTTGCAGCACCGGCCAACATCGTCGCGACCGACAGCAAGCCCCACGGGTGGACCACAGGACTCAGGAACCGATGCGCCACCGGCTCCGGCTTGGACCGGGAAGACTGGAACCATCTTGGCCCGGCCAGGACGACGGAGGTCTCGACCTGGCGGGGCGGGATGGACCAGTACTTGCGCAGCAGGCGGTCCTTCTCTTCACGCGTGACGAGCCGGAAGCCGTGCTTCTCGTAGAAGCGGACCGCCCACTCGGCGTCCGCCCAGGTGCCGATCAGGATCGGCTTGTCGGTCAGCCCGCATAGATGCCGCAGCAGCTTCCCGCCCACGCCCTTCCGCTGGCAGGCGGCGCGCACGTAGGCGTGCCGGATGAGCGTCACGTCGCCCACGTCCTGGATGCCCATCACGCCGACCAGCTCGCCCTCGGCTTCGTATCCCCAGAAGACGACGCCGGCCTTGATCTCGCGGCGGAGTTCCTCCCGGGACATGTAGGGATCGTGCCAGCGGTCGGCCGGTATCACGCAGCGGTAAGCCTCGGCCGCGTCGTTGACGATCTCGCAGATCGCCTCAAGATCGCCCTGTTCGCACCTTCGGATCATCGCTGCCCCTGCTCCTACCCCTTCTCTCCGTCCTGCTTGCCCTGAGCCCGCCGAAGGGCTCATGCTCAACAACGGCCTCGAACAGGGATATCCAGGATGCCCAGGATGAAGACACGGCAACAGTGACGACGAGGCGAAGCTAAGCTCACAGCAATGTTGCTCAGCCTGCCTTCTGCTGTTGTCGTC
>Ga0114922_10007431_pt1 | contig 10035 bp, 7 predicted proteins | sample AartaG_FD_100975 | JGI IMG/M metagenome (GOLD analysis project Ga0114922, IMG submission 100975) | Deep subsurface microbial communities from Aarhus Bay to uncover new lineages of life (NeLLi) - Aarhus_00045 metaG | ecosystem: Environmental > Aquatic > Marine > Oceanic > Sediment | place: Aarhus...
CCATATGAATGTGTTTCCTGTGTTTATAGAAACCACTAATTACAGTCATCAAACCTATTTCTATTATACTATTTACCATTTAATAAATTGATTGATTGTCCTATATGTATTGAAAGAATAAAGAATCGAGAGAAGCTAAGTTTGTCTCATATATAGATAAAATTGAAGTATTAGTTCAAGCTATCTCTTATGAATCTCTTGGGTATCAGTCTTCATTATTTGATAGCTTCTGGGAAACATCTAGTCAATATCTTACAGATTGTCCATTCAGCGTTATTAATGACCTTTTACCCATTTTAGAAGAAGAAAGATCTCGACTAGATGAATAATATTTAAAATTGTTATTTTCTTCTTTATTATTATAATACATATAGGACAATCAATCAGTTTATTAAATGGTAAATAATATAATAGAAATAGGTTTGATGACTGTTATTAGTGGATTCCATAAACACAGGAAACACATTCATATGGTGAGCAGATGAGTGAAACAGATAAGTACAAAGATTTGAAAATATCTCCGTTTCATGTACCTTTTCTGCGTGATTTAGGAATCAAGACTGTCTCAATGGTACAGTTTGACATTATTTTTGGACCTGTTTGTTTTATCAAAGAATTATCAAGGTCTAATTTTGGTGATAAGCTTAAAGACGTAAGTTCACTAGCAGAAATTTACACAGGTTTCGCTAGGACTAATGCAGATGTTATTACTAGCCTTGAAGAAAGAGTAGTTATTGGACGTTATATAACAATAAAAGAAGAAGTAGAACAAATAGTAGTTTTACTATTTGTTTGTGTCCCAACAGCTAATTTAGATAAACTAGCAAAATATGCGAGGTCACTCTCCGAGAGAACACAAGGACGACCTCAATTATTTGATGATGCCCTAACTCAGCTTATTGATGCTGAAAAAGCTGCAGCACATAAAATTCCAATAGCAACCCAAGATGGAAGTACAATGAAAGGGTTAGTTATCAATGATAAATCAGAAGTAACTGGAAATGAACATAATAATTTCCACGGTTTTTTGTTTATCCCATATTATAAAGGAACAATGGATGGAAGATTTTTCCCCAAAATGATAGATGGAAAGAAGATTGATTTTTCACACTTATTCAAGTTTATTGATATCCAGAAAAATGAAGCAGATCTAAGGGAAGGGGATTTGATTAGTCTTTATTATAAAGGTCTAGAACTTCTAGTTTATAGACATCATAAGAAAGAAGCACTAATGATTGGAGCAAAGAAACCTCAGAGCAAGATAAACTATTCTTACTTGGATGATTGGTTTACAATTCTCTTTAATTCTTACATTAACATACCAGGTGAGAGCAAAGTAAACTCTACACTTGAAGCAATTTCATATCTAGATAAAAATATCTCAAAACAACCTAAGAAATTTATTGTAACCGAAATGATGGATCTAATTATAAATTCTGAAGATGACTATCCAGAACTTTCTGAATCTCCAAAAAATCTCCAAGAAAAAGGATGGATTACATTAGAACAAAAATTCCAGCTATTTTTAGAGAATCTTTCACTTCTAAAAGGAAGTACTTCAATTCATTCAATTAGTCAAGATTTATCTGTACCAATCTCTTCAGTTATCGAGTTTGTAATTTTCCTAAAGTCAAGAGGTTTTGTAGATATTTACAGAAGAAAATAAATTACTATATCAAATTCTATTGAATGAGAGTAACGATAGAAATTAAAATGATTACTTCAACATAATAGTATAAGCAATTACTCTGTTAGTATGGTGATTAGAATGAACAAGTTCTCTCTTTCTCTTGAATCTTCTGAAGAAGAAGTACAAAAAAACATCAATAATTTACTGCGATTATCAGCGTACAAGGCTTCTGACTTATTAAAGGAAGTTGGAGTTTATGAAATTCTAAACCGTCCAAGATCACCCGAAGAAATATTTCATATGTTGAATTTCAATACTTTAGACGAAGAATTTTTCAAAATCTTTGATTTATTGGCTCATCAAGAATTTCTAATTAAACAAGGAGAATTCTATGGCGATAGCCCAAGAAGAGAATATTTGGAAATGACATTTAAAGATGATATTAAAGCAATTAATAGCAAACTTCTTTCACCATTCATTAGCTTTTTTGATAAGTCAGTAAATAAGTACAAAGCTATTCTAAAAGGTGAACAAGGTAAATTACCTGTAAAGGACTATGTTTTAGCTTTAGATTCCTTACAAGGTACTGAACTATTTTTCCTCATTAGAGAGCTGTTTTTCAAGAGCTTAAAACAACGCATGCCTTTGTTTGATATCAAAGAAACGCTACAAGTATTGAATTGGGGAAGTGGATCAGGCTACGATTCACTTCATCTTGCAGATTTCTTTGGTGACAATGTTAATGTTCTTAGTGTTGAACCATCCAATTCACTTTACAGATGTAATGTTCTCCAAGATCTATATGAGATTTATAACATTAAATTTGTTGAGAAAGAAGAGCTTCAGATATCAGAAATTCAAGGGTCAATAGATCTCTTTCTAGGTTCTAAATTCCTCTTTAAGAATGAATTGAAGGATTACATACAAACTCTACAATCAGTTCTTCATCCTAATGGCTATTTTGCCTTCAAAATAGTTCCTGAGCTTTCGTATACATTGGATTGGGTTTTAAGCATTTATGATCCTTTTTTCTTCAACTTAGAAAAAGATTCACACATGGCAAATCTAAAACATCATGGAATTTCAAGAGAGAAGTACATCGGTTTGAATAACAGTTTTGTAATGATGCAAAAAGTGTAAAAAAAAGAGAAGTATTATTTTTTCTTCTCTATAGGAAATTCAGATTTTTTAGCTAATTCTGGAATAATTTGTAAGAATGGCATTATTGCATTTGCTATTGAAGAAAAGGCATCTTCCTTGTTTCCTGTAATAATCATTCTGTCTATTTCCAGATTCTGGTATATTTCTGGAAGTTTCTCTATAATCATTTCTTGGAATAGACGTGTATCAGCTTTAGCTAGAGCTTCTATTCTTTTCAGAATACCTTCAGCTTCAGCCATTTTGGCTTCTCTAATAGCTGCAGCATCACCCCTTGCTCTAGATTCCATCTCAAACTGCTTTGCTTCAGCTAACTGTTTAATTTTTTGAGCTTCAGCCTGTGCTTCAATTTCTATCTTAGTTTGATATGTTTTTGCTTCAACTTCTGTTCGTTTCCTTTCTAATTCTTGAACAGCAATTTCTTTATCTTTTTCTTTAGATTCAACATCCAATCCTACTACCTGTTGTTCCATACCGACTTTTCTACTGACTTCTAAATCTCTAAGTTTGGTAATTTCTTCCATTTCGGCATTTTTAAGACGTGCAAGTTTTTCTTGTTCTATTTTCATTATAGCACTAACGTTTGATTTCAGATTTGGATCTATGATTTCAATATCTCTGATTTCACAGCTCTCTACAAGCATTCCCCAGTCTTTAGTTAAAGAATATAATTCCTTAGTGACTGCTTCAATGATTGCTTGTCTATCTCTAATGATTTTCTCAAGTGCCATGTTTGCACAGGTTGTTCGAATAATACTTTCAGCTGCATTTTTGATGATGTTTTCAATATATGCATCAGCAGATTTATCCCAAGATGTTCTTGAGAATGCTACTTCTGGATCTATTACTCTCCAGAATACAAATGCTGTAACTGAAATCTCTTGGAATTCTCTTGACAACACTTTTTCTTTTGCTTCTAGAAAAGTTGATTGTGTTGTTACTGGTACAACTCTAACCTCATCTATCAGAGGTATAGTTACTGCTTTCCCTCCGATTCCAGCTTTGATTACTCTCCCGTTCCTAAAATGGATCATGTAAGTATCTGAAGTAAATTTCCTATATCGAGATGCATAAAATAATACAAATAGTACTAAAACTACTGCTAATCCTACTGGTATCCATATCCACCATATCATTGATTTCTGACCCTCATTCTTAGGTGTTTAAATTTATTACATGGGGGCTTTTTAATCTATCGAAATGAAGAATCAGTGAATTTTAACTGAAAAAGAGCACAAAAACAAAAAGAAAAAAAGAGGAATTTTATATGTTTTCTACCAAATAAACTCCATTTTTTACCGCAACAATTCTTACTTCTTCTTCTCTTTCGAATCTCTTGAAGTAATCAAAACTTTTGGCAGGTAATTTTTGTTCACCTAAGCCTTCCCCTAGATCTACATGAATCATTCCGCCTTTTGAATCAACGGGAACAAAAACTTCTCCTACCTTTCCTATTAGTTCAACTCCTCCGACAATTGGTTTAACAGTTGTTGCTGATATTCTTCTCCAAACATTTGTGATGATTAGAGCTAGAAGATATGGAGATACAAAAATCACAACTAACCTGAAAATTCGTAAACCAATACTAGATGAAGGTATTCTAAGTGTTGATAAACCTAATATTCCAAACATCACTGTATATGTTGATAATAACAGAAAAATTGGTGCAGATGAATGAGTAACATCTTTTATTCCATCAGATACTAATGTTGAAACATCTGAATCTGCATCATGATCTAATGATATATCTTTATCTAGAGTGAGTTCATGGTCTATTGAAACATCATGGTCTATTGAAACATCATGGTCTATTGAAACATCATGGTCTATTGAAACATCATGGTCTATTGAAATGTCATGGTCTACTGAAACATCATGATCTGCAGAGATATCGTGATCTGTTGAAAAATCATGGTCTGCAGAGATATCGTGATCTCCTATTCCTATAGCATGCATTAAGCTCTGAAAATTGAAAATAAATGATAGAAAAACAAAGATTCCTCCTGCAATTAAAAAACCAATGGCTAAATAAAATAAGACATTTTCAAATCCTGTGATGAAGGTTTCAGTTGTCATAGGTCCCCTACTCTCTATTCTTCAACCAAGTACAATCTGTACTTCCAATAATAAAAACCTATAGAAATCAGATGACATATAATTCTTATATTTCAAAGATTTAAAGATAATTGCTGATTGAATTGATGAATGATCGAGATTTCGAATTTTGTAAGAAAGAATTGATAGAATCTGGTGTTGATTTCAAGATTCATCAAATAAGCAAAGAAACAAAGAAAATTATCAGTTCGAAAATTCAATCAAAAATAGATAACATACGCGAGATATCAAGCAGTCTGGAATGTTCATTAGGTATAGTAGGAGGTTTTGTGAGAGATCTTCTTCTAGGTAGAAAATCAGAAGATGTTGATTTTATAGTTTTCAAAGGAGACCTTCAGAAATTGACAACAACCGTTGCTGAAAAAATGGGTGGGAAAATTGGAAAAATGAGCAACAGAACCTTAACTACACAAGTAAGATTTCCTGATGGAATTGTGTTTGAGTTTAACTCAACAAGAAAGGAAAGATACGAATATCCATCTCGTATCCCTATAGTTGAAAAAGCTTCAATTGTAGAAGATTTACAAAGAAGAGACTTTACTTTAAACGCTTTAATTATGTTTGAAAATTCCTTCATAGATCTCTTTAATGGAGTTGAGGATTTACAGAATCAACTAATCCAAACAACAAGAGGTCCTGAAATTGTTTTTCATGAAGATTATCTTAGAATGTTCAGAGCAGTAAGGTTTGCTTGCAAACTTAACTTTAACATTAGCTCTGAAGTTGAGAATGGAATCATGCTAAATGCCATGAATCTATTAGATGTTCCTAAAGAAAGAATCATAAGTGAACTAAAAACCTCTTTGAGTTACTCACCAACTAAAACATTCATCCTAATGCGCGATTTAGGAATATTAGAAGTAATGTTTCCAGAAGTAAAAAACATTGAACTTGATAATCATATTTACAGCATTAAAGATACTTGGACTAGAATTGAATCAAAGTTGAAATTTCTTGAAACAAAAGATTCTAAAAATGTTAATCTTTTCTTAACAATGATTCTGGAAGAGATAATAATAACTCGAGATTCGGATCTTACTCAGAGTGTAGAAAGGATATTAAGGCATTATAAATTTTCAAACAAAGAAATATCGGAAATTTTAGATTATTTAAAATATCGAAACTCATTGATAGATTTGACTGAAATAGTTCCTGAAGATTTTGATATTCGAAAGACACTAAGAGAATTAGGAGATTTGGTCGATGGAGTTATACTATGGACTGAGAGCGAACTTTCAATAAGAACTGAAGGAATAGACCTAGATCCTCTTTTGGCACAAATTCTAAGATTACAACAACGAGAGGATTTGATTTTCTTTGAACCAAAACTAGATGGTCACATGATACGAGAGATTTTCAAAATTGAAGGTAATCAAATAAACCACGTCAAATCATTACTAATTGATGCAATAATGAAGGAGGAAATTCCAAATTCAACAGAATCATGTGTCGCCTATCTTAATGAGAAAGACCTCAAGAAAGAGCTAAATTAATAAGGATGTAAGTGAACACCGCAACGTTAAATCTCAATAGTGATGCATTCTGTCAATTCATAGAAGTACCTCAATAACTATCACAACCCTTTGTGTGTTAACACTATCTTGCTTTTTGCCTGGTTCCAGTTCTGCAGTAACTTCAATAGATAAAGATTCAAACTTACTCCCACATCTCAATCCAGAAAATGCAGATTGTTCTATTGATTATGTTGGAGTTGAACAAATCATTATTACTTCTGATGAAGATCTAATGAGTTTTGCAACTGCGGGATCTGGAACTAAGGAAGATCCCTATATGATAAAAGATTACTCTGTTTATGGCCTTGGAGTTACTTATGGAGTTATTATAACCAATGTTACAAAACACTTTACAGTTGAACATTGTAGGATTTTATCAATATATGGACTTGTTATAGAAAATCTTCCTGGGGTTAATATCAACATTACTAATAATATAATCCTGCAATTTGGTACTTTCTATCAAGTAGATATGTTGACTTGCATAAGAATTATTAATTGTAACAATATTATAATTTCCAAAAATGATATAGAATCTAATTATAGAGGAATTGATATTAGTTATGCATCAAATGTGAGTATAGCTGAAAATAATATCAATGGAAGGTCTGATATCGATAATCTAGGAATTGCTTTTTCAGGAATAGCCCTAAGAAAGACGATGAATTGTACAGCTACTAACAATGTTTTCAATAAGGGAGGATTTGATCTGGATTTAACATACCATCAATTACAATTTCTTACTATATCTAACAATACAATGAATGGACTGGAGATAGGCTATTTTGTGAATGCTAGTGGTACAATTATTACAGATCCAATTTTTGCTCAAATTCTACTTTTTAACTGCAGTAATATTGTGGTTAAGAATTTAAATTTCCTAGATATATTTAGAGGTATTCACTGTATGTTCAGCTCAAATTGCAAGTTTTTGAATAATACTTTCAATGAAGGAGAATGTGGAATAAAATGTAGTGATTCCACCAATCTAATTTTAGAAAAGAATCTTTGTGATGAGAACTATAGAGGTATTGAAATAAAAAACTGTGATACTACCGATCTTATTGAAAATAAATGTTCAAACACAACTAGGGGTGAAGCTATAATTGTTGCTGATTCCACCAATGTAAATATTCAGAAAAATATCTGCTCATTAAATATTCGCGGTTTTGGTATATATGTTAAAGGTGAGAATATAACCATTGTTAATAATGAATGTAATTATAACAAAGAAGGAATTTTCCTTGATAGTGTTCAGAACTGTTGGGTTCATAATAATACTATATGCTATAATGGGATAGGAGGAGGGATTGTGATTTTCTCAGGGCAAGAGGTGGTAGTTTGCTATAACCTGCTTCTAGAAAATGAAATGTTTGGGGTTAGTTTATTTCCCGAATGTTTTGACTGTTTGGTTCATCATAATAGCTTCATCAATAATTTTGTTCAGCCAGCTTCAAATGGTCAAGCATTTGACTCAGGTATAGGAAACTTTTGGTATCATCCTGATTCACTTGTTGGAAACTTCTGGAGTGACAGAGGTATGAAGAGGAAATATGCTATAGATGGAAGTGCAGGCAGCTATGATCTCTATCCACTAAAGGATCCCATTGTTCTACCTGATGAAGATTATCCTTTGAAGACTCCTTTCCCTTACATCATCTCATTCTTTTCAATATTAATAGCTGTTTCCATACAAAGAAAAACTAAATTCAAACCATTTTCTTAGGATCTAGAATCTCATCTAAATTTTCAATTTCTATCTGTTTTTCTTCAATGATTTCCTTGATGGTTTTACCTGTTTCATATGCTTCTTTTGCAATTTCTGCAGCTTTATCATATCCAATCTCTGACACAAGATTAGTTACAATCATCAGATTTTCTTCCAATTGCTTTTGAATTCTTGGATGATTAGCTTTGAGATCTATGAGACAATTTTCAGTAAATGAAATCATTCCGTTTGACAGGAGATAAACTGATTCAAGAATTGTTGAGATAATTAGTGGTTTTGTGACATTTAAATCTAAAGTACTCCCAAATCCTTCAGCAAAAGTTATTGTTGTATCATTTCCGATTATTCTAAGACAAACTTGAATAAGCATTTCTGCTTGAGTAGGATTAACTTTTCCTGGCATTATTGATGACCCAGGTTCTTCTTGAGGGATAATTAGTTCTCCTAATCCAGCTCTTGGTCCACTACTCATCCATCTAATGTCATTTGCCATTTTTAAAAGTGCTAAAGAAAGAGATTTTAGATTTCCACTAAGTTTAACAAAAATAATGTGAGATGCTATTCCTTCAGCTTTAACAGGATTTGAACGAAATTCTATTTCAGTTATTTGTGATAACTTTTGAACAGCTAGTTCTCCAAATTCTTCGTGTGTGTTAATTCCGGTTCCTAAAGCTGTACCACCAAGAGGTATTGACTTTAGTTCTTCTACAATATCAGATAGTTTTTGTTCCTCAGCAGTTAGTTGTTTTTGATAAACTAGAAATTCTAGAGATAATGGAATGGGTACAGCATCTTGAAGGTGTGTTCTTCCTACTTTGATAATATCCTTAAATTCTTCTACTTTATCCTCCAGAACTGAAATTATTTTTCTAAGAGCTGGGAGTAAAAAATTCTGAATTTCTTCAATAGAAACAAGATGCATTGTTGTAGGAATTACATCATTAGATGATTGTCCCTTATTCACGTGGTCATTAGGATGTACGGGAAATTTTTTCCCTAATTCATGACCTAAAATTTCATTGGCTCTGTATGCTAATACTTCATTCATATTCATATTTGTTTGAGTTCCAGAACCTGTTTGATATATATCAATTGGAAATTGGTCTAGCAGCTTATTTTCGTTAATTATTTCATCTATAGATTGCTCAAGTGCTTGACCTAAATTTTGATTCATTAACTTAAGTTCTAAATTTGTTTGAAGACATGCTTTCTTAATTTGAGCTAAAGCAATAATAAAAGAATCTGGAAATTTCTTTCCACTAATTTTGAAATCGTTTATTGCTCTTTGAGTGCTAATTCCCCAGTACACATCAGAGGGAATTTCCACCTCACCTAAAATATCTTTTTCAAATCTAGTATTTTCATTCATTTTTTGACCACTTATCTCTAATATCCTTAATTGCTGTTCCTGGTCTGACACCTTTTGGACATACTCGATTACATACAAAATATTGCTCACATGCTGGAACTGCGTTTTCAGACCAAACTTTTGTCTGGATTTCTTTTCTATGTTCCTCAGATAATCTATTATCAGCAATGAACCTATCAGCTTTAGCTAGAGCTGTAGGACCAAAATAATTCTTATTATTTGCATTAACGGGACATGACCAACATAGACCACAAGCAATACAATTTACCAAATGCTCAATTGATCTAGCTGCATCAGAACTCTGATGAGATTCAGGAGCTTCATCATTCCATTCTCTTGTGAAAAATGGTTCTACTTTTCTATAAAATGCCCAAAATAGTTCCATGTCAACCACTAGATCTTGAATAACTTCCATATTTGGTAACGGTTCGATCAATATTTCATTTTCTTGATCCCAATCTGGAACTTTTCCGAAACTGAATTCTGGTAGCTTCACAGGTTTCTTTTGAGATTTAACTGC
>Ga0114922_10007432_pt1 | contig 10034 bp, 8 predicted proteins | sample AartaG_FD_100975 | JGI IMG/M metagenome (GOLD analysis project Ga0114922, IMG submission 100975) | Deep subsurface microbial communities from Aarhus Bay to uncover new lineages of life (NeLLi) - Aarhus_00045 metaG | ecosystem: Environmental > Aquatic > Marine > Oceanic > Sediment | place: Aarhus...
CAGCGTAGCCGCAACCAAAAGTTCGTCTAAACAAAATGTTCCATAACCTATTGTAATTAAAGATGATACAATCGCTTAAAACAAAAAACACGCATAAAAAACAAGAATATACAAGATTGTATTGCAGAGATTGCTGAGAAGGATGAATTACACGGATGAGCGGATGGTTTTTTTGCAGATGCAAAAAGAACAAGGCGGCATAAAATCGCTGGTGTAAATCTTGGTATTTAGACGAATAACGTAGTATAAAGCTAACTTTATGAAGAAAGTGCGGGCGATAGATTTGTTTTGCGGAGCCGGAGGGAGCAGTTGGGGTGCGCATACAGCTGGAGTCGAAGTTATAGCGGGCTTTGATTTATGGCCGGTTGCAAAATCTGTGTATAGCGACAATTTTCCTGATGCAAAGTTTTACTGTGAGAATCTTGAGGATTTGGATCCGAGTGATGTTAAGAAAGAATTAGGAGATATTGACCTGATACTTGCATCGCCGGAATGTACAAACCACAGCGTAGCTAAAGGTAACAAGCCACGCTGTGAGAAGAGCAGAAGTACAGCTTTGCAGGTAATACGGTTTGTGAAGGTGTTTGAGCCCAGGTGGATTATTGTTGAGAATGTTGTCGGAATGAAGTCATGGGCAAGATATGAAAAATTTATTAATGATATAGAAAAGATCGGGTATCATACCAGGACGCAAACACTTAATTCAGCGAATTTTGGAGTTCCACAGGCGAGGCGTAGACTTTTTATCATGTTTGACCGTGAGATGAAACCGAATTCGGTTTCAAAGCCACGCAGAAAAAGGAAAACCGCAAGGGAAATTATTGACTTTAATGGTACATATCGATATTCTATGCTTAAAACTGAGAAGAGGGCGAAAGCAACACTCGAAAGGGCTGATCGGGCTATTGCCAACATGGGTAAAAAGTCTCCTTTTTTAATAGTTTACTATGGGACGGATCATGCAGGTGGCTGGCAGCGTTTGGATGTACCACTGAGGACGATAACAACGCTGGATCGTTTTGCATACGTCAAACCAAATGGGTCAGGACATGTTATGCGAATGCTTCAACCACCTGAACTAAAGAAAGCTATGGGATGGCCAAAGAAGTACAAAATTATTCATGGAACTCGGCGAGATAAAATTAAAATGATAGGTAATGCCGTTTGTCCGCCGGTTATGAAGGCGATAGTCGAGAATTTGATTTGCATTTAAGATAAAAAATGAAAGAAAAGACACCGAAAAGCGGTTCTGCAATCATGCGTCCACGAGCGAGGCTCATAACACTCATCGGGGACGAATTAATAAGCGATGAGTCGGTCGCCGTGGTTGAACTGGTCAAGAATGCTTATGATGCGGATGCTACCAGCGTTTCCGTAATTTTTGATGAAAACGATCCGAATACCCTAACTATCACAGATAACGGTGTGGGTATGACCCTTGAAACAGTCAAGACCGGCTGGTTTGAACCAGGAACAGTGTTAAAGAAACGTGAGGAACATTCACCATCAGGGCGAATATATCTTGGCGCAAAGGGCATTGGTCGGTTTGCCGCCGCTCGTTTAGGCGAGACTCTTCTTATGCAGACCAAGAAGGAAAAACAATCCGAAGGCGTAGAAGTCTTGCTGGATTGGGGAAGGTTTGACGATGAAAGCTATCTCGATGAAATCACACTTGATTATGACATAGGGCCGATTCAACATCTACAACATGGAACAATTCTGGAAATTTCAAATCTTCATGCGAGAAAACACTGGATCGAAGAAGAAGATTTTCGATCCTTACACATTCGTTTGTCGCGATTAATATCCCCATTCGAAACTGACACCGGAGAATCAGAAGTTGCAAACTTCGAAATTAACCTTTCAATTCCAGGATATCCTAATCTGACAGGAAAAGTTCAGTCGCACGAATTAACGAACAAACCAAAATATCGGTTAATTGGAAGTCTGTCCCCTGAAGGAATATTTAATGGTAAGATCGAGTTTGACGGAAAGAGAGCTAAGAAGTTCAATAACAGGAAGCTTGGAAGTAAAGGAGAAACGGTACTGTGCGGCCCGTTTGAAGTTGAAATCCGGGCCTGGGACAGAGACAGGCCAGGGCTTTCACCATTCATGCTACAATTCAACCAATCCTTGACTGAAATCCGCCGGATTCTTAACGAGTACTGCGGCGTCAGTATATACCGTGATGGTTTTCGTGTTTATCCATATGGTGAAAAGGGTACAGATTGGTTAAGCCTTGATACACGAAGTCGTCAGAACCCTACGCTTAGGCTCGCAAACAACCAAATAATCGCAGCGGTTCGAATTTCGCGGCATGACAATCCGAACTTGACCGACCGCGCGACACGAGAGGGTCTTGTCCACAATCATGAATACCATGCAATAACGGACTGGTTCATCCGAATTCTTGCCCTTCTTGAAGAAGAACGATACGCCGTACGCCCCCGTGAAGAGAAGAAACCTGAGGAATTGTCTACACTATTCGAACCTTTCGATATGTCAGATGTCGTTGCCGAAGTTGACAAACAACTTGGAAAAGCTCACCCTGTTAGCAAGATAGTGAAAAAAAAAGATACTGATATTCGCGAGGGTGTCAAACGCCTTCAAGATCATTATTCCCGAGTGCTTCTGGCGGCTGGACTTGGACAACTTGTCGATCTCGTAATTCACGAAATTGGAGCTCCTCTTGGAAGAGTTTCACGCGACGTGGGGCATCTGGAGAAGCAATTAATGGGGACATTCAGCAGTAATGCTTTAGACAAACTGCTAGGTAGCGGCGCTCATAAGAAACTGGAAAACACATTTATAAAGATAAAGGCTTGGCTTGAACAGATTGGGAATCTCAGAGAAAAATTGATACCTAAAGCTGCCGGGAAACGTGGACGCGTTTCATCTTTCGTGGTTCAGGAGGAGATAAGTGATAATTTAGCATTGTTTGCAGGATTGATAGCTAAACAAAAAATCACATGTGAACTGCGATCCCCAAAACAACTCATAGTGGTACATATGTCGCGTGCAAACCTTGGTCAAATTATTGCGAATCTTCTTGATAATAGCATTTATTGGCTCACGCGACATCATGGAGATGGAAAAGGCGGAAGGATAGACATACAAGTAACTATACTTAAACACGGATTCAGAATTAGGTTTTCTGATGATGGTAAGGGAGTGGCCGAAGAAGACCTGGAACTGATATTTGATCAGGAGTTCTCACGTAAACCGCATGGTATGGGTCTGGGACTGTTTATCGCGAGACAGGTGATTGAGCCATACGGAAAGCTGATCTACCGTGATGACTGTAAATTACCTGGAGCCTGTTTTGAAGCATCTTTTGAAGAACGAGTTGGTCTATGAGCAACGGAACTACAAGATTACAGGTACTTCTGGTTGAAGACGAACCAGATGATCTCAGACAATACAAACGCGATTTCCCGAGCGTGTTTTCTTCATGTGAAGTGGAAGCTGACATTCATCCCTGCGTGAGTTTTGACAAGGCATTCACTCTAACGTCAAATCCTTTATATCGATATGACCTGATCGTTTCAGATACGTATAAAGGGCCGAATCAAAACCGAGACGCTCAAGTTATAAGAATGGTGAACAATTATCGAGGAACTCGTTTTTGTCCACTGGTAGTATATAGTAGCGGTGTAAAACCAACGGAACTTATTGAAACAGCCTTTGTCGTTTGGGCTGATAAAGGCAAATCTGGTGATATTGAACGAGCGATCAGCCAGCTTCTAAATACAAATATCCCCCAGATTGCTCGAAAGCTTCATGATGAACTTGAGCATTTGGCAGGATCGTATCTTTGGGAGTTTCTTGAGAATAAATGGGATGACCTGACACGCACTGAAAAAGTTGATGCTACCGTGTTGGAACGTTTAATCCGACGGAGAGCGGCTTTGCAAATAGGAAGGTTGAATCCTTTGATAGAGGGGGCACAGGAACTCGTGGAAGTCAAGCCAAGTGAGTTTTACATCTATCCAAGTATATCAGAGGATCCACGATTAGGGGAAATACTAAAGAATGTGGAAGACGAAACATTCCGAGTAGTGTTGACACCACACTGTCATCTCCGCATTCAACCGGACGAGACAGTACCTCGCGCTGAACATGTCCTGACTGTAAAGGTGTTTCCTGCTGTGGATACTATACTGAGTGCTTACAAGAATCCTGACGGAACACAGAGAAGTCCATGGCGAGGAAACCAAGCAAAGAAGATAGAAAAGCTTCGGCGGCGTATTCAGTCGCCAGCGGCAAATATGGGTATGGATGCCCGCTATTGGTTCATGCCGGGCTTCCTTGATATTCCTGACTCATACTGCGACTTGCTACAATTGGAAAGCGTGGTATATCAGGAAATTGGAGACACGGGGAGATTCAAACGTGTTGCCGCACTTGATGCTCCTTTCGCCGAGGCATTGCAATCCTGTTTCACACGGTTTTATCTGAGAGTGGGTATTCCAAGCCTGAATCCAGATGACTTCAGGCACCTCATAAACGAAGGTGGAACTACATAACTATAAGAAACTATCTTTGCATTTGAGTGACCGCGCTAAGCGAAGATTTTTATTGGAACATCCAATATACCAAGCCGACATACGACTATCCCAACTTCGTACTTTAGTAAACTCGTACCATGAAAATTGATGGATGGACTTAAGTGTGAGGTCATCATTTAGTTGAGCAATAAGGAGAAACTCAAAAAATTGTTTTTCCTTATCTTTAGGATCGGGGTAGATTGTACTTGTCTTTTTGGCGTGCCATATGGTTTTTATTGAATAACGGTCTCCATTTCGAGATAATGCGTCAACATTTTTTGTGCCAACAGGTGCCATCAATAAGTTCGGTAAACCATGAGTGGAATTAAAATGATCGATAACCAAAGATTCACCAATCTGTCCGACAGAAAATGCAATCCCACGTTTTCTCATCTCAATTTCAAGAGTGGCTCGGAGTCGAAGTAATTCATCATCTGATAAAGTGTTTATCTCTGGAACAAATTTCGATTTGAGTTTAAGTTTCTTTTCCATAATTTCAAACTACAATATTTTACTCGTTATATCTATAATAATATTATGGTTGATGTATTAACACCAAAACAACGTTCATTCAACATGTCTCGTATTCGGGGCAAAGATACTAAGCCTGAAATTATAGTTAGAAGAATTGTGCATCGTCTGGGATACAGATTTCGCCTGCATCAGCGGAAACTTCCTGGCTGTCCGGATATTGTTCTTGCACGTCATAGGAAGGTAATATTTGTGCACGGCTGCTTCTGGCACATGCACCGCTGTAAATACGGCCGGGTCACACCAAAAACAAACAAAAAATTCTGGGCACAAAAACGAACTGGAAACGTGGAAAGATTTCGCAAGAATGTGCGCTTGATTAGGCACATCGGCTGGAAAGTTTTGATTGTGTGGGAGTGCTGGACAAGAGATGTTCCGAGGCTCGAAGCTCGCGTTCGGGAGTTTCTTGAATGAGCTATGACCGCCCCAGTTCGGCCCTTCGGCTACTCTTGCAGCACCAAATGATCCCGCACTAATTAGACGTGAGTTAGCACTCAATAAGTGCGGGGGAAGCAACCCCGTGTTGCCAGAAAAATTAGCCCCACCCCTCAGCCTTTATAAACCTGTCCTGAGACTGTTGAAGGATTCTTCCGATTTTGATTTTTGAACTTTGATTCTTGATTTCACTACTGCACTGCCATCGGTTTTAGTGGGCGTAATTATATCTCTGAAAAATTTGTCTCCTCAAAATCTTCCGGTACTCCAAGGCCGTCTGATAAGCCTACAATACCGTTCTCAGCTCCAATCCCAAGCCAGGAAAGCTGTATTTTCCCGTCAAAATACATCTCAATCTGGAATGTATTAGAGTTGTTGCTGCCGTATTCAAGAACTTTCTCCCACGTCACAACCACGCGGTCTGCCAATTGTTTCCAGCTGACCAGCCCGTCTCCGGACGAATTGAGGTCGTTGAATAAGCCGGATATGCGCATCGTATCAAAATGGTCGGACAAAGTTTCAGAATAGTCGTTATCTCCTTCGGTAAAGGTTATATAACCGTTACTGCCGGCATAGAAGCTGGGAAAGCTGCTCCCGAAGATAGACACTGTAGCCTGGTTACTTAACTTGACAAACTCGTAATCGTCATCACCCAGCGCCAGTTCTATACCGCCAACGGGGTCGGTCGGTAACTGTATAATCTCTTGTAGATAAGCACTATAGGAAGTACCATCTGCGGCAGGCTTGAACATTATTGATGAGTTCGACAGGTCAAAGCTATCTTCGCCGGAAGAAAACTGCTCAGTAAAATAGCCAGGTACCGGTGGTGGCGAAGGTGGTGGATAAGTCTCTGAAAAATCTGTTTCCTCAAACTCTGGCGGCATACCAAGACCATCCGACAGGCCTACAATACCGTCCTCAGCTTCAATCCCAAGCCAGGAAAGCTGTATTCTCCCATCAAAATACATCTCGATCTGGAATGTATTAGAATTGCTGCTGCCGTATTCAGGAACGTTCTCCCACGTCACAACCACTCGGTCGGCCAATTGCTTCCAACCGACCTGTCCGCCTCCGGACGGATTGAGGTCATCGAACAAACCGGATATTCGCCTTGTATCAAAATGGTCGGACAAAGATTCAGAATAGTCGTTATCTTCTTCGGTAAAGGTTATATAGCCGTTGCCGCCGACATAGAAGCTGGGAAAGCTGCTCCCGAAGATAGACACCGTAGCCTGGTTACTTAACTTGACAAACTCGGAACCGTCATCGCCCAGCACCAGCTCTGTACCTCCAACGGGGTCGGTCGGTAACTGTGTAATCTCCTGCAGGTGAGCGCTATAGAAAGCACCGTCAGTCGTAGGAGTGAACATAATTGATGTGTTCGAGAGGTCAAACGCATCTTCATCTGAAGAAAACTGCTCAGTGAAGTAGTCAAACTTTTTATCCGCCGGAAATCTATCAATCAATCCGGCAGCGTACTGTGAAATCAAATCTTCATCGTTGGCGTTGACTTCCCCATTCCCATCTACGTCAGCGGCCCAGATCTGTTCCGGTTCCAAATCCAAAAGACCTGCAGCATACTGAGCAGCTAAGGAAGCATCGTCGTATGTGACTTTTCCATCGACTGAGACATCGCCCAGACGAATAATATAATACGGGTTGTGAGATGCATCTACCCGCCCACTATATTGGGGCGGACCGTCATATTTCCAGTAATAACCATAAACGTAAACCTTCCCAAATGAATGTGGCCGAATATCCAGCGGTTCATCATAACATACTTCTACGTCCGCTACGTCAGCTAACAAATTATCCGGGTCATCAAGAACCTCATCAATAGTAACCGGGACATAGTAACGCCCATGGCCAACCAGCTCACTATCTACCTCATCAGCCTTAACGGCGGTTCCTATGAACTTGACTCGTCCTTTTTGTGGCGGTGACACTCTAAAACCCACATAATCCTGGTCTGATATGTCTGAGATTACATTAACGTATGACCTATAGGACGGACTGAAGGCATAACCGCTCTTGCTCGGCATGGCTGTCCCGGACCAGTTATCCGGTACCATCTTAGTGTAATAGCCGCTGCCGTCAGTAGTCGTGCTGCCACCACCGTTGCTGAAAGTCAGGCTCACATCACTAATCCCAAGGCCGCCAGCCGTCCGTACACAACCAGAAATAATCGGAGTGGGGGGGGCAACATCAAATCTGTCCAGCCAAATAGTGCCCGGAAAATGGCAATAAAAAAGCCACGTACCCTCTTCGAGCGGCCCATAGTAACCTTCGAGGCCGCACACCGGGTCAGGAAGTGTCGGGGAAGGATCATCGGGGGGCGGCTCTTGAAACCATAGTTCGATGGTTCTTTCCGCCGGGTCGATGAAAAGGGTAGGGGTCCCGCCCAGGATCTGCTCTGCAACCCATTGATTGAGATAAATGTCGGTAGGTACGGTGAAATAAATTAGATCCGCAGGAGTAGGTTCGACAGGATATCTGTTCGGATCCAATGGATTCTCTCCATGAATCCAGGATATGTCGTATTCATAACCGGATACGATTCCACAAAACACAAGAACTGATAATGATGCTAATATTGTCCTTTTCATTTTCTTATCCTCCTTACTAAATAGTTCCACCAAGTCTCCTAAATTATACGAAAATAATGAAAAATATCAATAAAAAACAGAAATTTTGAACGTTGCTTGGGGCCGACACTTGACAAACTCTCCCTTCTTTTCTTATTGTTAAGCAGGCCATCGATGAAGTCTGTCTATCTACTTCATCAATTTATAAGCAATAATTTCAATCATTTCCGCTGATACCTAAAAACAAAAATGATATTTTTTGAAAATTTTTAATCTCTTTCTAATTAAGCACTTATAAAAATTCAACCACCTTAAAATCACCCAATTTTCAATCAAATCCGCAGTTAGCTCCAATTATAGAGGCTCGGCTTAAGGCCAAGGGCCAAAACAATAACCAATTCACTAATTCTCTAATCACCGAGGGTGAATTATTAATCTCGTTATTCCAATTCCGCTTCCGCTTTGGCTCGAAAGGATATGTATCCGCCTGCTCCTTCTTTATCGCCTGCTCCGCTACGACTACCCCTTCAGAAGAATCCCGTTGACATGCGGCAAATTCGCGATCGTCGACCTTGAAGATTACGACTTGCTCAGCCGGGACAAATGGTGTGCTGTTAAAGATTCAAATACCTATTATGCAGTTAGAAGCAGACAAAACAAACAAATCAGAATGCACCGCGAAATTATGAAGGTCCCCAAGCATCTCGTTTGTGACCACATCAACCACAACGGCCTCGACAACAGAAAAATTAATCTGAGAATCTGTACAAAACAACAAAACACCCACAATCAAAAACCGAGAAAGACAGGAACCTCAAAATACAAAGGCGTGGATTGGAACAAACGGCAAAGAAAGTGGCGAGCACGTATATACTACGAAAGCCGGTGTCACTATCTTGGCTATTTTAACAACGAAATCGACGCCGCAAAAGCCTACGACAAGAAAGCAAGAGAGTTGTTCAAGGAGTTCGCATGTTTAAACTTCACACATGATGTTTAGCCACCAGGCCTGTCTTGAGCAGAGTCGAAGGGACTGTACCGGGGGGCTTCTTTCTTTCGCAATTTATTGATGGATTTATACTAATTTTGTGGCGGAAAAAGGCCTGCCATGAGCCGGATAGATGACTCTTGCTCCGCGTTCTCGGAGCTTCCGCCAGCTTTCATACACAGTATTGATGTCCTCGATGTAAATAGGCCTGTGCCCAACCCCCGTCCACCGCAGGAAATTCATCGCGGCATCGCCGACAAAGGCGCTGCCATCAGATAGTAAAACTGAAATAGAATCTATTGTATGACCGGGCGTGTGCAGGATGACACCGTCAATGCCAATTCCTTTTAGAAAGCTGTCATTATCGCCCTCAATAAGAATGTCCTTCTCGGCTAATCTCACCGGCGGAAACTTGAACTCTTTATGAACCAGCATATAAAAAGTCATAACTATCTGGATGCGGCGATTGCCTGGTTTACCACCAGCATCTTCCGACTTGCCCTGTTCCAAGGCCGATACCGCATTACGGTGAGCTATGACTCGACATCCTGTACGCCGAACCAGCTCTGCCGCAAAACCGGCGTGGTCATCGTGATGATGAGTCAGCAGCAGATACTTGATATCCGAGGTTGCTATCCCTAAGTTGGAAAGCTTCTTCTCAAAGCGCGCGTAGTACTTTTCATAATCAGTGTCAATCAACAAATAACCGCTGGCACACTTCAATAGAAAGCACCGTGTCCAATCCAATTTCACGCTATAAACGCTGTTGCTGCTCGTTTTGTTCATGCCGTTGAAAGGCCTTTATATAAAATCCATACAGCAAACGTAGAAAATATGGAACGACCGGCGCCGTGATTGTAAACGTCGTCACAAGCCGATAAAGCTTATGCGACAAGGTGGTACGTAGCCACCAATAATCGCGGATTAATACCTGGCGGTAACAGAGCC
>Ga0114922_10007434_pt1 | contig 10032 bp, 10 predicted proteins | sample AartaG_FD_100975 | JGI IMG/M metagenome (GOLD analysis project Ga0114922, IMG submission 100975) | Deep subsurface microbial communities from Aarhus Bay to uncover new lineages of life (NeLLi) - Aarhus_00045 metaG | ecosystem: Environmental > Aquatic > Marine > Oceanic > Sediment | place...
CACGAGTCTGGGTGATAGGAAGTACTCGATCTTGAAGGCGGCGATCAGCCCGTAGGTCAAGGCATTCCCCCCTTCGATCACCACGTCCTGGCGGATCCAAAGAAATTCTGGGTTTGGGAATCCTAATGTATCAGGTTCACCCGATAGGTTCACTGGGCCGATATAGATCGGAAAGTTCTTCATCTTGATGTAGTTCGTGTACAGTCCAACCAATCCCCCACCCCCAATCGAGACGGCCAGAGGCTTTAGTGGTTGCCACACGTAGAATGCCTGCAGATCGATGTACTTCTGAGAGTATTCCACCGAATAGCTCGGCAGGCTCGTGTCGGATGGACCTAAGAAGTAGTAGTAATCGTACAACCAATTGGTGTTCGCGTATCCAGAAGTTGGTGCCGGATCGAACTCCCCATACTGGAGCTCTGTCCAGGTTATATTCATCGAGGCGGCGATCTGGAGAAATCGCCAGGGACGGTAGGACACACCGGTCCCGGCATGAACGAGCAACGGGAATCCCTCGAACTTCTCGGCACGTGGAATCCCGCTAAAGGGAATATCCGCGCCTGCCAGGGCTTGCAATCCCAGACCGTAGCGCGTGACGTACTCGTACTTGAATGCTTCAGCCTCGGTTATCAATTCCTCTTTAGGAACTGAAACCGATTGGACGCCGATTACCACTCCGGTTTCCACGTCTACAAGCCGACCGTTGAGCAAAAAATTCGATCCCGACTCGGTGACGCTTCCGGCCAGGAGGATCCTGGCGCTGGTCAGCTGTCCCACCTCTACGGTCTGGCCGGTGTCCGCCAGATCGGAGAGGGAGAACTCGATCTCCTCGAGGATCTGTTCCAGGTTTTCCCGCTCGGTGAGAATGAAGTAGGTGGAATTGGTGATTTCACCGCTTATCAGCTCATCCACCACTGCTCCTATTTCATGCTCTTTGGCCAGGGGACCGGAGTTGATAAAGGGGACAACCGCAAGGGGGACCTTGAAGTATACCTCCTCCCGGTACTGCACATAGTCCCTGGAGAGCTTGGTCAGCAGTTCTACCACTGTTTGTTGGATGTCGGCAAACAGCGGCGATCCGCTGAGCGCCAATAGCAGCAATAGACAAATCCAGCGTCGGTTCCACCGATTCATAAACGTCTCCTTCCCATCTAGGGTAGGATAAGGATAAGCCGGGAAATTGTTCTATGCAACGAAAAGGATCGGGACAGCTGTGGATGAGACGTCGAGTGTAAGGAAGGATCAGGCTTGGGTGCTAAACAGGTATCGTTCCAGCACCTCGGAGAGGGAGCCGGTGGGCAGCCCGGATGAGAGTAGTGATTCCAGATCTTCGATAGTATCGACATCCTGCAGCTCAGTACCGAGTTGGCAAAGCAATCCACGTGATCGGGCTTTGTCCAGGGTTTGTTCGAGGACCCGCTCCGTGCTCCACTCGATTCCCCTGAAAAGCGATGCTTCGAAGCGTTCCCGCTGAAAACCGATCAGATAGTAGCCCCCGTCTACCGAGGGTCCCAGGACCATGGGAAAGGTATGAAGCGCTTCGAAGTAGCCTTCCAGTAGCTGAGCATCGATCCGGGGGATGTCCGAGCCGATCAGAACGGCCCGTTTCGCGCCGGCGTCAAATACCTCCTGAAAGGCGTTGCTCATGCGCTGCCCAAGATCCTGTCCTCTTCGAACCTTGAGCAATCCTCGAGACAGCAGCGACGAGATGGAGGGCGGATGGTCATCCTGGCCTGGTAGCGCATCGAAGTAGGCAACCACAAGGTTCCGCAGTGGTTCGAGCCTGGCCAGCAGATCGGCGACCATGGCCGTGTATATTTCCAGTGCACCTCGATCGCCCAGGTTAGCAGCCAGGCGGGTCTTCACATGGCCCGCCCGGAAGCTCTTGAGGAACAGGATGATTCGATCTGCCGGCTGAGCTGGTGAGGCGGCCATTACCTACCGCTCCGCCCCGACTTCCTTGGGCGTCCCGCTATTCCCGGTGTCGGCGGCGGGATCGGCCTGGTTCGCCCTCCGGGCACGGATTTTCTTGACCACCAGGGGCACGGCGCTCAGGGCGGCAAGCAGGAGAAGAGCAAAGATGATGTTCTTGGGCACTCCCCCTTCACCGATGTCGTTGATCGCGTAACCTGCGTAGGCGTAGACCGCAGAGCCGGGAATGATCCCCAGACTGGTGGTCCAGATGAATGTACGGGGTTTGATCCTGGTCACCCCGGCGAACAGATTGATCATCCAGAAGGGAAAAACAGGAATGAGCCGCAGGGTGATAAGGTAGTTGCCGCCGTTTGTCTCGACCTCTCTGTTGAACTTGCTCAGCTTCTCTCCATACTTGTTTTGGATCATCTCTCCCAGGAAGAAGCGAGCGGCCAAAAATAGGATGGTTGCCCCGATGGTGGCACCGATGTTGATATAGATCGTGGCGAACACAACGCCGAAGAAGAAACCTCCACCGATGCTCAACCACATGGCCCCGGGTATGGACAGCGCCACCACCAATATATAGGCCCCGATAAACACCAAAACAGAAGCAAGATAGTGCCTCTCTACGAAACCCTGGAGAGCTTCTTTGTTTTCCTGCAGCATCTGGGGGTTCAGATAATCCCCAATCGGGGTGAAACGAATGAGCGAGAATATCCCCGCCACGATCACCACCAAGATAATCAGTCGAAATATATACTTCTTCATCCTAAAACTCCTAAATTGCCGTGTATGTAGCACAGACGCCCGGCGGTCAACTAATCTTACTTATTTTGTCTGAATTATGCCTGTAATAACCGGCCAGGATCCACGGAGAAACCCCCATCCTGTAGAGTGTAAACAGTGCTGTGTTTTTCAGGAAGTTGAGGAAATAGCCGCTTTTTTGCCAACGTCTGGCCGAGGTGAGAACCTTGGAATGAAGCAGCTTCAAACGAGCCCGCGCGCGCTTCAGGCGATCGGTCATGGCCACGTCCTCCATGATGGGAATCTGCGGGAATCCCCCGGTACGTTGGTAGGTATCCCGGGTCATGAATATGGCCTGATCCCCGTAGGGGGTGAAGAACAGACGCTTGCGACCATTGACGTAGGCCAACCAGGTATTGAAAAGCGGCCCGGCACCGATAATCCCCAAAGCAAAGGCCCCGGCGTCATAGTGCTTCAGGGTCCGGATCACCAGGCCGAGCCCCGCTTCGGGCAGAACCGTATCCACATGAAGGAACAGGAACCGCGATGCGGAGGCGGCTTCGACTCCGGCATTCAACTGGGCTCCCCTGCCTCTCTCAGAAACGATCTCGACCAGGGGAAAGGGGAACTCCCGCCTGCGAATCGCCTTCAGGGTGGAACCCCCGTCCCCGTCGGCCACCACGACCTCACTGTCTGCTATCCCCCGAAGCCTGCAGAGGTGTTGCAGGCAGATGTTGATATTCTCCTGCTCCTTGTACACGGGAATGACGATTGAACATCGGAGCGAATCATCCACGGGAGGCTAGTTCCTCTGCTCAGGAATGACCCAGATCTTCTCGGGGGGCAAAGAGAAAGCAACCCGTTTGCCTTCTAAAGCGGCTGCAGAATCCGCCGGCGCCATGATCTCCCATTCCGTACCGTCGACTTCGATCCGATAGCGATTGTGGGTTCCCATGTAGATCTGTCGTGTCACCGGGGCTGTGAAGCTGTTAATCCCCCGATCCCCGAGGAGTATCGATTCCGGACGAATGACCAGAGTGACCGGTCCGTCCGCTTCGTCCGATTCAACCTGAAAATCACCAATGTTACTGGTAACGCGTCGATTCTCCTTGAATCCGCTCAAGAAGTTGTTGTTACCGAAAAACGAGGCGATCCGCCGGCTGGCGGGCTTCTCGTAGAAAAGCTTGCTCTTCCCGGTTTGCTGGATCTTTCCGTCAAACATGAGAGCGATCCGGTCGGCCAAGAGCACCGCTTCCTCCTGGTCATGGGTCACGAATATCGTGGTTACCCCGATAGAGCGTTGTATCGAGAGAATCAGCTCCCGCATCTCGTCCCGAAGGTGAGCATCGAGGTTTGAAAGCGGTTCGTCCAGGAGAAGCACCTTGGGCTGCAGCACCAGTGCCCTGGCCAGAGCCGCTCTCTGCTGCTGTCCCCCGGAAAGCTGAGATGGTTTGCGATCCTTTAAATCCTCGAGCCCCATCATACTCAGCATCTGCCCTACCTGCCCGGCGATATCCCGTTTGTTCAAACGGCGCATGCGCAGCCCGAATCCGACGTTCTCCTCGATACTCATGTAGGGAAAGAGCAGGTAGTTCTGGAACACCATCACCGCTTCCCTATGCTCCGGTTTGACATCCGTTACCTCATGATCGTCGAAGTAAATCCCCCCGGAGGTGGGCTTTAACAATCCTGCGATCAGCTTCAAGGTGGTTGTCTTCCCACATCCCGAAGGACCGAGCAGGGAAACCAGCTCTCCCTTCTGTATCGAGAAATCGATACTGTCCACCGCCGGGCGGGGTGAACCCGTGTAGTTGTGGCTTAACTTCTGCAGCGTAACTGAGCTCATAGTCTTCCAAAACCTCCCATGGCGCCGGATTCTCCGGAGAGGTAGCGCGATGTAAACACCAAAATCAAAACGGCTGGAGCCAGAAACACGATGCACAGCGCCGCGGTCACGGCATTATCCCCGGCAGCGGCAAAGGCGAACAACAGAACCGGGAGTGTGATTACCCTCCCACCTCCGATCAGAACTGTGAGGATGTACTGGCTCCAGGATATCAGAAACACGAAGAGGGAACCGGTAACGACTCCCGGCAAAATGGCGGGCAGGGTCACATGAAAGAAGGTTCGAATCTTCCCCGCGCCGAGGGAGAAGGCCTGCTGTTCGAACTCCACGTTGTAATTGGCGAACACACCGGACATCACCATGATCATGTAGGGCAAACTCGGCAACAGGTGCACCAGGGCCACTCCGAACAGCGTATCCACCAGCCTCAGCTTGATGAACAGCACGTGGATCCCCATGATCACCGCCAGACCCGGGACAATGATCGGCGCCAGGATCAGGAACTCGAGAACAGCCTTTCCCCTAAAGCGCTGCAATCCCAAAGCCCTCCCGGCGGGAATGCCCAGCCCCGCTGCTGCGGCGGTCACCAGCCCCGCGATGAGCAGACTGTTGGCCAGAGCGCTCAGTACCTTGGACAGGGGTGAACCAATGTACGCCCAGGCTCTGCCGCTCAATTCCGACGGTAGGATTGACGGAAAAAACCAGCTGTGGCTGACCGACCAGGCTGCCAGCGGGATGATCGGCAGAAGCACACCCCCAACGATGGCGCTTATCACGATCAGGTGGACCACCCGCGTACAGGTCGGACAGCCTCTCAACTCGCGTCGATTGCCGATCATGCCGAGCCCCTCACCAGGTGTTGAGAGATGCGCCTGTAGATCACCACCAGGATCAAAACGAAAAGTGCGATCAGGATGCTCATGGCCATGGCCTGGGGCCGAGCGTCCAGATCCACGTCGATGTACAATCGATAGGACAGCACGGACAGCATGGCCGGATAGCTCTTGCCCAACAGGAAGGGTACTTCGAAACTGCTGAAGGTGTAGGCGAAGATGATGATCGACCCCGGCAGGATGCCGGGAACGATCAGGGGCAGCAGCACGTGGCGGAACGTTTGCCAGGAATTGGCTCCCAGGGTTCTGGCCTGCTCCTCGTAGTCGTTTCCGATCGACTGCAACACCGCAAGGGCAATCAATCCGATGAAGGGAATCTCTTTCCAGACATAAACCAGAATGATCCCGATCCCCAGGTCATCGAACACCAGCACCGGAAACTGAGAGGAGTCGCCGATCAGACCGATCCGGTATGCAGCCCGGGCCAACAGACCGCTCTGGGAAACGAGCATCATCATCCCGACAGCCACGACCAGGTGCGGTATGGTCAAGGGGAACTGGTAGATGAATGATACCAGCTTCTTCCCGGCAAAATGCTTCCTCAAGCTCAGGGCAGTGACCACCGCCAGCGTCACGGCGATCCCGGTTGCCATAACCGATACGAAGATCGTCAGCAGGAGCGAGGGCACAAATCCGGGACTGCCTAGAAGCTCGAGGTAGGCATTAGGACTGAAGCCGTAGGCCCCGATGATGGGCATGTAGCCAAGGCTCTGGGATAGGCCCAGAGCCAGGCCACCGGCAAACAGAACCAGGATGACAACCAGTGCGGGGGCGAGCAGGATGATGAGGGACAGCCCGTTTTTCATTACTTCTGCAGCACGTTCTCCGTCCAGCCCTTTTCGATGGCTTCCAGCCAGGGTGCTTGCAGCTCCGGAATCTTACGGCTGGACAGCACATCCGGCGGTAAAACCGCAGGCGGGCGGGGCAGGCTCAAAAACTTCTCCTGCCACTCCTGAGGCAGGTTCCCAACGTTCAGCACCGTCAAGTCACCCCAGACATCGGGACGGCTCTTCTGGTACTGGGCGGCCGGATCCAGCAGCAGATTCGCCAGGACCATGGCCGCCGCCTTGGAGGAGGAGTTGAAGGAAATTGCCACATAGTGGGTATTTCCGATCGTGCCGGTATCGAAGACAAAGGTCCGCACGCTCTCCGGATAGCGGCCCTGGGCTACCAGGCTGGCCGCTCCACTGGGATTGTAGCTCACATCGAAGTACACCTCTCCATTGGCCAGCAGGTCCTGAAGCTTGGTGTGGGTCTCCGGGTAGGTTTTGCCCTCCCGCCACAGATACGGCTCCAGATCATTGAGCAATGCCCAGAGTTTTGGGGCGATCGTGTCGAACAACTCCTGATCAAAGGGCCCTAGAAGCTGCTCGTAGCCACCCGCCACGTGGTAGAACAGATGACGTACGAACACCGAACCCGTGAAATCCGGAATCCCGGGGTAGGTGAACTTTCCGGGATTGGCTCGGATCCAGTCCAACAGGTCCCCGACCGTCCGGGGCGGCTCGCCAACCTTTGCCGAATCATAGACCATCACGACCTGAGCGGAGCCGTAGGGAGATTCAAAGCCCTCCACGGGATAACCGAAGTCATTGGCGATCGAAGAATCCGCGGCGTCGATGTATTGTATGTTGGGGAGTCGTTCAGCATATGGTCCGAACAGCAGGCCCGCCTCCCGCATCGTACGGAAGTTCTCCCCGTTGATCCACATCACGTCCACCGAACCGCCGCTGTCCCGGCCGGCCTGCTTCTCCCCCAGAACCTTGTTCGCGAAGGTCGTAGCATCGGTTACCGGAACCATCTCCAGGGTGACATCGTACTCCCCCTTGAGCCGTTCCGCCACGTATCCATTGACGAACCTGTTGATCAGATCCGATCCGCCCCACATGTACCAGTACAGCTTCTGACCCCGGGCTTCCTGTACAATCTGATCCCAGCTCATCGACATGTAGCGCTGCTCAAAAGGGATGGTTTGTTCCTGTTTCCCGCCGGCCCAGAGTCCGGCGGCGACAAGGATGACAATAGAGAAAATTGCAATACTCTTGCGTTTCATCGCGGTATACTCCTAGTATTGTTCTATATTATCGAAGTGACGCGGTGAAATCTATAAATCTTACCAAGCAAGTAAGGATTCGATGTCGTTGAGATAATCCCGGATCTTGGCGAAGGTATCCTCATTGCGCAGGGTTCGATCCTGCCGGGTGTACTCGTAGTAGGCCATAAAGCACCAGCTGATGGCCCGCAGCAGTATCGTGCGTTCCAGGATCTTGGTTTTCTCGAACAACTCCCTTATATCCAGCCCGAGATCGAGCTTCTGCGCGTAGTACTGGATGAAACGCAGTTTCTCCTCTTCGCTGTACACGTAGTTGCTCTTCCAGAGGGTCGTGGTCGGAACCACGAAATGTCCCAAGTCCTGGTACCTGTAGGAAACAACCGCCTTTTCCCAATCCACAAGGTAGGTTTTTTCCGGCTGCACGATAAAGTTCCTGGAGTTCACCTCCGTGTTTACGATGCAGAGCTCTTCATTAGTGAAATAGCCCCGGGTATTATCGGAAAGAGTTAGAATCTTCTCGTGATATCGCAACAGGTGTACCTTTTCTCTGATCAGAGGATGATCGGTGAAGCGATTGATCAAGCCGTAGCTCTCTTCTGCGATTGCCTCCACCGGATTGCTCTGCACGATCAGACCGTCCGCGGCGGGAAGCCCGTGGATCCCGGCGAACACCTCGGCCGCCTTCTGAATGTCTTTCGTGTACTCGAGGGCACGCCCTGTGAGGTACTCCATCAACAGCACACCTTTTCCGAATTCGCCGGCATTAACGTCGACAAAAAACACCTTGGGCGTCACCCCGGAGGGTTCCACGGCCTTCAAGACGTTGAACTCATACTCGATCTGGTCGTCAAGGCCCAGTTGACTACCGTGGTTGATGCGAAACACGTACTTCCCGGATCGCCCATGAACCAGGTAGTTCTCGTTATACTCACCGGCGGCCAGAAACTCTACGCGCTCCACCCCATCGAGCCTGCCACCGGATTCCAGGTATTTTCGGATCTTATCGGTCGTGTTCATTCCGCAGTTAATAGTCGAGGGCCCGATACAGGGCCGTGAACTCCTCCATGCGCTTTCGGTTGGCCCCCAGATCCGAATAGCCGATCCGCGAAGCCGAACGAAAATGCACGGTTTGGGTCGATTCGTCTAGATAGAACTCCACATCGTCGACGAAGCCCATCTTGGTCCTGTACTCCACGTGCAGGTAGTCCTCGCGCTGGGTGATGACGGTGGTCCGCTTCATCTTCCCCACAACGGTGAGGATTGCCGCCATGGTTTCCGCTCTGGAGCGGTGAAAGGACAACGCCTTGATCCCGTGCTGCCGGTCATTGCACTGGGTGGAAACACAGTTAGGCGATTCCGGGCAGGGGGAGAGCTTGCCCTCCTTCAGGCCGATATTCGACGGCGGACCGCCGCTGCAGCGGCCGAAGAGCATCATCGACAGGGTGGCGATGGCGAATACAGGCAGGGATCTGTTCATCTCACTACTCCTCCATGTTTTCTATAATCTTGCATTAAACCTTAAAAGTCCATATTTTAAAATTATAGGGCATCAACAAGGAGTGAAAATCATGAAAAAAGTACGTTTCACCGTTATTGTTCTTGTCATTTTACTGAGCCTTCTGGGAATCACGATGCCTGCCGTCGCCCAGGACTACGGCTTTTTCAACAGCCGGGACAGCTTCTTCGGCTTCGAGTCGAGCGTCGAAATCGGGTTCTTCGGGTTTTTCTACCATAAGGTTCAGTTCGGCGACTCCGGCACCTACTTCGACTACGTCAAGGATGGCGGCCAGGATGTCTGGTTCCCCTTCCGGCGCCTGAGCGGGGATGTCCTGCTCGGATCCCGGCACCGCCTGGTGTTCCTGGTTCAGCCGATCGACATCCGCACGGAGGTACCGGTGCCGGCAGGCGGCCTGACTGTAGTTGATGCTGATTTCGCGCCCGGCACGGCGATCGAGCTGCGCTACGGCTTCGACTTCTACCGCCTCAGCTACCTCTACGACTTCTTCAAGGATCCGAGGAACGAGCTGGCCATTGGAGCCTCCCTGCAGATCCGGGACGCGGTGATCACCTTCTCAGGTGTGGATAATGTTGCTCCTGGAGACGACATCGTTCGGTCCCAAAGGGACGTGGGGCCGGTTCCGGCCCTCAAGTTCCGGGCCAAGTACTACCTGAACGACTTCGTCTGGCTGGGCAGCGAGATCGACGGCATCTACGCAGCCGGGCGCGGCGCCACCGGTTCCTTCACAGTCGACCCGAAATTCGTCGGAGCGATCATCGACGCCTCCCTCAGAGCGGGTTTCACGCCCCGGCCGCCGGTGGACGTGTTCCTCAACCTCCGCTACCTGGCCGGGGGAGCTGAGGGAACGGATGAAAATGATCCCGACCAGTACGTCAAGAACTGGCTGCACGCCTTCTCCGTGTCCCTGGGCGTCACGGTCCGCTAGGACCGGCCGCCTGCGGTCGCGGTTGACCCAGCCCAGCGCCTGATGATCCAACCAAGCCGGGTCAAAAAGCTCAACGACAAGCCGATCCAAAGGGGCGGCTACGTCCTGTACTGGATGCAGGCTTCGATGCGGGTC
>Ga0114922_10007435_pt1 | contig 10032 bp, 9 predicted proteins | sample AartaG_FD_100975 | JGI IMG/M metagenome (GOLD analysis project Ga0114922, IMG submission 100975) | Deep subsurface microbial communities from Aarhus Bay to uncover new lineages of life (NeLLi) - Aarhus_00045 metaG | ecosystem: Environmental > Aquatic > Marine > Oceanic > Sediment | place: Aarhus...
CGATTGTAATCATGTGGCCTCTCTTATGATAACTATTTGCCGATACAAGTGTTATCGTCTGAGTAGGCCATTTTTGTTTGCTGTTTTTAACAATCATAATGTCAGCAATCGGTCAGTTTGAATACTTTACCGTAAGTCGAAACGAAAGTTTGATCAAATGCTTCTTGCCCGGCATCGACGGAATCTTCTCAAATGTGTAAATGGTGGGACGGGATTGAATCTTGCAGGCAGGATCATGTTGGTTTATGGCGAGAATCTGACGCTCGGCCGGAATGTGCATATTGGCGCGGACGCATTTATAAACTGCAAAGGTGGCGTTACTATTGGTGATCATTCGATTTTAAGTCGGCGTGTAACGATTTACTCTTATGACCATAACTTCAAAAACCCTTCCTGTTTGCCATATGATGACGAAGTTATACTCAAGCCGGTTCATATTGGCCGTTACGTATGGATAGGGATGAACGCCACAATAGCACCGGGCACGATGATTGGAGATGGCGCCGTTATAGGTATGGGCAGTGTGGTAAGTGGAAATATACCTGAGAATGCCATAGTTGTCAGCCCAAAAACACGAATTATTGGATATTGCGAGGGTGAGGTTACAAAGAACCTTGCTGCCGAAGAGCAGTTCTATGAAGGATATTCGACTGAAAGGCCACTTATTTGATTAGCTTCCTCTTTGAGTGACGCTAGCATTATCGAATCGCCAGAGTAATATATTCCGGTGCAAACTTCGAGCGATAAAACAGGCTGTTCAAGATTCCTGGTGAGCCGGTTTATGATTGAGGGTATCCACAATGTGATAGCAAGGTAAAGAGCCACGCTTTATGAAAAATGATATAGACATTCTGGTTATCACGCACAATCGGCCTGTTTACACGCGTCTTACTCTCGAGAGGCTTTTTGCGACCTGCGATGAGACGATGCGGGTATGGATATGGCAGAACGGCAGCGATGAGGAGACGCTAAAAGTTGTACGGTCAGTGACGAACCATCCTCGTTTGTTCAAGTTCCACCACAGCGCCGAAAACAGAATATTGATTGAGCCGATTAACTGGCTGTGGGGCAATGCCAAGGGAGAGTATTTATGTGTTATCGGGGACGACAGCCTTATGCCCGATGGATGGGCCCAGAAGCTCAGGAAGGCACACCAGGACGTTCCGGAATTCGGGGTTATAGCCTGCTGGCACTTTCAAGAGGAAGATTTTCGGTACGATTTGTCCCGAAGGAAGATAAAAGAGTTTTCCCGCGGTCATAAGCTGCTGCAGAATTTATGGGTCCAGGGCTCTGGTGTTATGATGAAACGAGCGTGTTTGGAAACGGGCGGTTTATTAGAGCCAAATAAGGGGCATCCGAGCTACTGCCACAAATTAGCTCGCGCGGGATGGGTAAACGGCTGGTATTATCCGTTGATTTACATGGAGCACATGGACGATCCGCGAGCACCTCACAGCCTATTGAAGACCGATGAAGATTTTCAGCGCTACAAGCCATATTCGGCCAAGGACAATAACGTCAAGACATTGAAGGATTGGCAGGCCCAGCTTAAGCGGTCCGCCATAATAGTTCAGAAGGCATCTCTTAATCCCCGATACTATATGGGATGGCGCATTAAGCTGCGGACTGCCTGGAGGAGCGTCAGAGTGCTGCTTGGCAGGCCAGGGCGGTGAGGACAATCATTACAGATTAGTCTGTTCTTCATAAACATGCTCGATTTTATGGGAGGTAATTAGATGGATAACGGTAGATTGGATTTAGCTGTTATTGGAGCCGGTTACTGGGGCAAGAATCTCGTTCGAAATTTCGCGACAGCCAAAAGATGCAACTTAAAGTATGTGTGTGATCTGAATGAGCAATTATTGGAATTGCACAAGAGGAATTTCCCATTCATTGAACCTACTATTGATATTGAATCAGTTCTCAAAGATGCCGAGTTGGACGCGGTTGTAATTGCGACGCCGGTTCCGAGCCATTTCGAGTTGGCGTGCAAAGCGCTGCGATCAGGGAAGCATACCTACGTGGAAAAGCCACTGACTTTGAGGGCTTCAGAGTCTCGGGAACTGGTTGATCTTGCAAATGAGGCCGGCTTAAAACTCATGGTGGGCCATTTGCTTGAGTATCATCCGGCGGTGACTTACGTTAAGGATATGATAGATAAAGGCCAGCTTGGCGAGCCTTACTACATGTACACTCAACGGGTTAATCTGGGAATCGTTCGTAAGGAAGAGAATGCATGGTGGTCGTTGGCACCACATGATATTTCCGTGATCTGTTATTTGCTCGGTTCCGAGCCCATATCGGTTGCTGCGCATGGGCAGTGCTACCTTCAGAAAGATATTGAAGATGTTGTTTTCGCCACTATCAAGTTTGCGGATGGCAAGATGGCAAATGTTCACTGTAGCTGGCTTGACCCACACAAGATAAGGAAGATGACAGTTGTCGGTTCCGAAAGGATGGTGACCTTTGATGATATGGCAGCAACGGAGAAGGTTCGGATATACGACAAGTGTGTTTCGATAAAGCAGGACATAACCACGTCATATGCGGAGGTAATATCGCTGCGATTTGGCGATATAGTGATTCCGAAGGTGCCGGGTGGAGAGCCGTTGGCGTTAGAATGTAAGCACTTTATAGATTGCATTCTCGATAACAAGCCGATACGCAGCGATGGGGTTGATGGCCAGCGGGTTGTCCGAGTTTTGGAGGCGGGGCAGAAATCACTGAAGAGTAATGGCGAACCCATTGATCCGGAGGATTTTTCATGAGAGGTAAGAAGGATTACTTTGTGCATGAATCAGCTTATGTTGATGAGCCATGTGAAATCGGCGAGGGAACAAAAATATGGCATTTTTCACACATAATGAAAAATGTCAAGATTGGAAAGAGCTGTATTTTCGGCCAAAATGTAAATGTTTCGGGCGGCGTGGTCATCGGCAACAATGTCAAGGTCCAGAATAACGTTTCGATTTATGCAGGTGCGATAATTGAGGATGATGTTTTTCTCGGGCCATCTTGTGTTTTAACAAACGTTTCAAACCCGCGTTCGCAGATTGTGCGCCATAACCTCTATGAGAAGACGGTCTTTCGGCGCGGGGCAACCATTGGAGCGAATGCAACTATTGTTTGTGGTATTGAGCTTGGTCGCTACTGTTTTATTTCAGCCGGTGCGGTAGTAACAAGAGACGTTCCGGATTATGCTTTTCTAAGGGGTGTTCCAGCTCGTCAAGTCGGTTGGATGAGCAGGCATGGCATTCCATTGCCGGAGCCTGATGCTGATGGCATTATGGTTTGTCCGGAGAGCGGCTATCATTATAAAGTAGTTGAACACGGTGTCCTCACGTGTCTGGATTTGGACGAAGAGGCTTCACTGCCTCAAGAAAAAGCCGTAGGCAAAGTTTCGTACCGTGATCTAACGAGAGAGAATAAGTAAACATATCACTGTTATTGATAAGGAAAACAGATATGCAGGTTCCCCTATTGGATTTGAAGGCTCAGTACGCGACAATAAAAGAGGAGGTTTTGGCCGCGGTTTCGGAAGTGCTGGAGTCTCAGCGGTGCATAGGCGGCCCAAAAGTTACCGAACTCGAAGAAAAAGTGGCCTCAATAAGTGACTGTAAATTTGCGGTGGGTGTTTCAAGCGGTACAGACGCTATATTGAATAGCCTGATGAGTCTGGATATCGGGCCCGGAGACGAAGTTATTACCACGCCGTTTACGTTTTTCGCCACCGTGGGTTGCATTGCCCGAACCGGTGCAAAACCGGTATTCGTGGATATCAACCCAAAAACCTATAACATAGATCCTGATCTTATTGAATCAGCGCTTACAGAAAAGACTAAGGCGATTATGCCAGTGCACCTTTTTGGGCAGATGGCGGATATGAGCCCGATTATGGAAGTAGCCAACGACCATAATCTGGTGGTTATAGAGGACGCTGCCCAATCAATCACAAGTGTTTACAAAGGGCGAAAGGCCGGCAGCATTGGTACTGTTGGGTGTTTCAGCTTTTTCCCTAGCAAGAACCTCGGCGGCGCTGGTGATGGTGGTATGGTCGTCACTAACGATGAAGACCTGTACAACCGGATCAAAATAATGCGGAACCACGGGTCAAGTCCCAAGTATTATCATAAATTTGTCGGGGGCAACTTCCGTCTCGATCCAATTCAGGCGGCAGTTCTTTTAGTCAAACTCCCATATTTGGATGACTGGTCACGAGCTCGTCGCGACAATGCTGCTTATTACAACAAGAGATTTGAAGGTACCATTGTCGAAACGCCTTATATCAGACCTGAGTGTACGTCAATCTATAACCAGTATTGTGTCCGTGTTCCGCGGCGTGATGAACTTATAGCACGTTTGAAGAAGAGTAATATCGGCTGCGAAGTATATTATCCTCTACCGGCGCACTTGCAGGAATGCTTCAGGGATCTTGGGTATAAAGAGGGCGATTTGCCTAAGTCCGAAAGAGCATCGAGAGAAATTTTGGCGTTGCCAGTATATCCAGAGTTGACAGATGAAATGAAAGACTACGTAGTGGACACGGTTCTTTCATTTTTATGTTAGCAGATTACTAATGTCGAGAAGAAATTGCACTAGCTCAACAACAGGAAAATATTTTACCAAATTGGTGCAGTTATCTAATCCGACAGATTAAGTAACTCTATGGGTAGCAGATGAGGCAAAAATGCAAATAGGTTTACTTGGTGCTTCTTTTGACACCGGGAATATGGGCGTTAGCGCGTTGGCGGAATCGAGCGTTAAGTGTATTCTCCATAAGTGGCCCGATGCCGAGGTAACGCTTCTTGCGAGCGGCCGAGAGGATGGTGAACACCGGCTGAAGATGGCAGATAAAGAGATACTGATGCACAAATTACCTATAAGGTTCTGCAAGAATATGTTTCTGCCCAACCACTTTCTTAATTTAGCTTTGTATGCGTTATTACTTAGGTTATTGCCGCTAAAGCGTGTAAAGAGCTATCTAAAGTCTCACAATTCATATCTTGAACATATAGTCGAAATGGACTTAGTTATAGACATCACAGGCGGAGACAGTTTTAGCGACTTGTACGGTATGCGAAGGTTCCTCTTGGTGTTCTTATGCAAATGGCTCACTATAGCTTTTCGGAAAAAACTTGTGCTTTTTCCGCAGACCTACGGCCCATACAACAGGTGGCTAACGAGAGTTTTGGCCCGGCACATCTTAAATCATGCAGATATAGTCTATTCAAGAGACCGCAGTGGCGTCGAGTTTGTGAAGGATCTGCTCAATACTAAAAGCATGGAAGGTAAAGTAAAGTTCCTGCCTGATGTAGCTTTTGTTCTGGATGCACACAGACGTGATTGTGCTGAAATACGTTCGTTGGAAGGGAACAAGACTGAGAACACGGTAATTGTTGGTTTGAATGTTAGCGGATTATTGTATCATGGAGGTTATACGCGGAATAATATGTTCGGTCTTAAGACAGATTATGTTTGCCTGATCCACTCAATCATTGACCTGTTGATGAAGTATGATAACACGGTTGTTTTATTAGTGCCGCACGTGTTTCCTCCTGCCGGCTTTGAGGTTGAAAGTGATCCCGAGGCATGCTTAAGAGTGTATGAGTCGGCGAGTGAGAAGTATAGTGGCAGGGTGTTTTTGGCCCGCGGCCAATATAATCACAACGAGATCAAGTACATAATAGGATTATGCGATTTCTTCATCGGTTCCCGGATGCACGCTTGTATTGCAGCGCTTTCTCAAGGCATTCCCGCCATTGGCCTGGCCTACAGCAAGAAATTCGCTGGTGTATTTGAAACGGTGGATGTCAAGCAGCTTGTAGTGGACATGCGTGGCGCCGAAGTTGGAGAAGTACTGGCTGCTGTTGAGAAGGCATTTGAACAACGAGATGTGACTACAAGACATCTCAAGGCCGTTCTTCCAAGAGCGCAACGGCAGATATTGAATGTACTGGAAGGTATTTCGTGACAAATAGGTGCTTTGAGACTATTGAGGACGTAGCTTCGTGGCGGCTGTGTATAGGGTGTGGTGCATGTGTTTCCATGTGCACACATGGCGCCATTTCTCTTGTCGATATCGAAGACCTGGGCCTTCGGCCAAGAGTAAACTTGCAAAGGTGTGAGCGATGCGGCGAATGTATCAGGGTATGCCCCGGTATCGAGATTAAATCTTCGCCAGCCAACAGCCAATCAATACCTGAACTACGTTTGGCGTGGGGGCCGGTGCTTGAAGTGTGGGAAGGCTACGCAAGTGACGCTGAAATACGCTTCAGAGGCTCATCTGGCGGTGCCGCAACAGCTTTGGCTCTTTTTTGTCTGGAAAAGGAGCATATGACAGGTGTTCTGCATATAGGAGCCAATCCGGAATCTCCTTTGCAGAATACAGCCGTTTTCAGCAAGAGCAGGGAGGAACTCTTGGCCTGTACCGGTTCACGGTACTCACCTGCGGCGCCGTGTGAGAAATTGAGCTGGATTCAAAAGGCTGAATCAGCTTGTGTATTTATTGGTAAGCCCTGCGATGTCGTTGCACTTCGCAAAGCCGGGATAGTTGATCCGTTGCTCAAGGACAAGGTTGCTTTGAATATTAGTATCTTTTGTGCCGGGACACCTCCCAGCAAGGCAACGGAAGAGCTGTTGACCGTGCTTAGCGTCAAACATGATGAGGTTGATGAGATACGGTATCGGGGCTGTGGCTGGCCTGGCATGACGACGGTGAAGATTAAGGGGGATAATGGCCAGACACGCCGAATGACTTATGAGCAGTCCTGGGGTGATATCCTGAGCAATTACGGGCAATTCAGATGTCGTGTGTGCCCAGATTCCACCGGGGAGTTAGCGGATATATCTTGCGGTGATCCTTGGTATCGGGAAATTAGGCCGGATGATCCAGGTCGGTCGCTGGTGCTGGTTAGAACCGAACGGGGCAGAGAGATTCTATACAAGGCAATAAAGGCAGGTTACGTAAAGCTCGACCGGGTCGAGCCGGATACGCTTCCCCAGTCGCAGAAGGCGCTTCTCAGGCGGAGACGTCATCTTTGGGGACGGTTATTAGCGATGCGGATTACGCGTGTTCCTACGCCGCACTTTGAAGGATTTTCTCTATACTCAAACTGGCGTTGTCTGTCGTTTTTTGACAAGATTCGCTCTATGCTCGGCACAATTCGTCGAATAATTTCCAGAAAATGGAATAAGCCTTTAGGGCATAATTCTGAATCACAATTCTCAATAGAGTTAAAACAGTAAATGATTACTGCTCCAACCATAATTATTGCTTGTGTTTTGGCAATCTTGACCCTTTCTCTGCCGCGAAAGTTCTTCCTGGTTCCGTATGTCGTCGGGATATGTTTTGTACCGGCGGACCAGCGAATAATAATTATGGGTCTGGATTTTACCATTCTTCGCATACTCATCGTGGCTGGCGTCGTGCGAATCTTGCTTCGTAGTGAGCAGAAGAACATAGTATGGAATAACTTTGACAAGTTACTCTTTGGGTGGGCAATATGCGGCGCTGTGGTATATGTTATTCGAGAGTCGGAAATGAGCGCACTTATCTATAAATCGGGTAGGTTGTTCGACATTGTGGGCTTATATTGGCTATTTAAACAAAGCATCCGTTCATTGGGTGATTTCGTCCCTATTCTTAAACTTTTCGCTGTTTGCGCCATACTAATGGCTCCACTTGTTGTACTCGAATTTGCTACAGGAAGGAATCCATTTCTGTACTTAGGTAGAGTTCAAACGGCTGTCCGAGAGGGCGGATATAGATGCCAGGCGTCTTTTCCGCATTCCATTATATTTGGCGTGTTTTGGGCTAATCTGATCCCGATATTCCTTGGCTGTGCGATAGCTGAACGACGAAGGTTTCTATACTGGCTGGCCATAGCAGCAGCGGTTTTTATGGTGATAGTCACGAGGTCCAGCACCCCCTATGGGGTGCTGGCAACAAACCTTGTGTTATTATTGGTACTATTTCGTTATCGGCGCTATGGCCGATACATAGCCCTCGGATTATGTGGGCTGACGGCTGCGCTGCATATAGTTATGAATGCCCCTGTATGGCATTTGCTCGCTCGGATAAACATTGTAGGCGGTTCCACCGGTTGGCACAGGTTTCACCTGATCAACGAAACCGTCAAGCACTTCGGTGAATGGGCAATGGTGGGTACAAGCAGCACGCTACATTGGGGTGCCGGTATGCATGACATTACTAATCAGTACTGCCTGGAGGGGATTAATGGAGGTCTTATTACCCTCGTGCTTTTTGTGATTGTTTTGATAATAGCAGTTAGAACTGTCGGCAGATATTCGCTGCAGAACATCCCGCGCAATCAGCAATGGCTGGCATGGGGTATCTGTGTCTCGATTCTCGGACATTGTGTTTCCTTTATCGGTGTTTCATATTTTGGTCAGATACATATGCTTCTCTATCTGACGTTTGCTATCGCTGGTTTAACGTATGAAATGTCGTGTAATTCTGTGCATCTTACTCGACCAGCGAAGTCTAATCTCGCGGTCGTGAATATTTCCTGAGGTAATAGATGGTGGTCAAATCCGGTGGCATATATTTACAGGATGGCTGGGACGTGACTGTGGCGAGGAATCCGGGAGACATAGAAGCCTTACGCCCAGTGTGGGAACAGATGCAGGCAAAGGAACCCTATCCCGTCCTCAATGCAGATATTGACAGATTCCTTTCTGTAATTGAAGCGAGCGACGGCAGTTTGCAACCGTATATTGTTCTTATCAAACAAAATGACCGTCCGGTAGCAATGGTGCTTGCCAGGATTGGGGAGAATTCGGTAGAGTTGAAATTAGGTTACAAAACTCTACTAAGTCCTAAGTTGAGGTGCTTGACAGTTGTCTACGGAGGGATCCTTGGTCAGCCTGAAGAAGAGCTTTGTATCTTTCTAATAGAAAAGTTAATGGAGATGTTGCGCAGGGGTGAGGTTGGCATAATATACTTCAACCATCTTCGGACTAATTCTCAACTTTACAATTTCGCGCGCAATATGCCTGGTCTCCTTGATAAGAGTTATCTTCCAAGAATCCAATCGCATTGGCAGACACACATACCCGAGAATGTTGAGTCATTTTATGAAAGGATACCGAGTAAGCACAAAAGGGAGTGGCGGCGATGTGAGAGAAGACTGGCCAAAGAATGTGAGGGGCCGGTAGAGGTTTTGTGCTATCGTAAGGAAAGTGAAATCGACCAGATAATGAAAGTTGCGTACGATATTTCAGCGAGATCATACAAACATGCGATGAATATAGGAATTGCTGATGACGTCCGTACACGAGCATTGTTGAGCCAGGCGGCGAGGAATGGCTCGTTGCGAGCTTACATCTTGTATGTTAACAAAGTTCCTTGTGCTTTCGAATTTGGCGTTCATTATAGGGAAACGTTCTTTGCGGAATATATGGGTTATGATCGGGCATGGAGTTCGTTCGGTCCAGGTGCCTTACTTTGGGTGAAGGTCATTGAAGACCTTTGTACTGACACTGCAATTAATACGCTTGACTACGGTTTCGGCGATGCTCCTTATAAGCAAAGGCTTGGAACTAAGGTTTGGCAAGAGGCCCCTGTTTACATTTTTGCACCGAGGCCATACCCAATATTTATCAATATGGTGCGAACATTTACGATGGGGCTGAACAGAGGCTTGGAGTATATTCTGAATAAGATAGGCCTGACAGGTTGGATAAAGCGACGGTGGCGTGATTTACTGCAGGTCAGAAGTGTGGAAAAAAAACATCGAGTTGGGAGGTGATGCCGAATTTTGCTTTTGTGGACCAGTCTGGCTGTTTTCTGTGCCGTCTTTCTTTATGCGGGTGTACCTTTCCTGTACGGCAGATGTGCTCGAATATTGCTTAAACGGGAGGTCAGGAAGTCCAACTCTCTGGTCTTGACATTTGATGATGGGCCCAGCAGCAGGTTGACCCCGGCCATTCTGAGTATTCTGAGTGAACACGGTGCCAAAGCTACGTTTTTCTTGCTTGGCAGGAACGTAGCTGGACATCAGCAAATAGTCC
>Ga0114922_10007436_pt1 | contig 10032 bp, 8 predicted proteins | sample AartaG_FD_100975 | JGI IMG/M metagenome (GOLD analysis project Ga0114922, IMG submission 100975) | Deep subsurface microbial communities from Aarhus Bay to uncover new lineages of life (NeLLi) - Aarhus_00045 metaG | ecosystem: Environmental > Aquatic > Marine > Oceanic > Sediment | place: Aarhus...
AAGGGCAACATTCGATAGCCCAGGGCAACGCCCTGGGAAACCGTCATGAATCGAACCCAAGCCCTGTAAGGGCGAAACCGAGACGTGACGCCCCTTCAGGGCTCCGCGGTAATCTGTCCCTCGTTCCTGGGGCGTTGCCCCAGGCTGTTGAATCGCGCCCCTTCGGGGCTTGGCCGGAAGTCAACGGAAAAGGGCCTTCTCACTTGGCTGAAGTGTTGCGAATCTGGGAGTTCTGGAGACACGGTACGTGGCTTTTGGCATCAGAGCCCGGCGGAGGCCGATGGGAGCGGGAGGCCTGTCAGCCACGGTGGGAGCGACGGTGGTGAGTTGACATTCTGGTCTCGGGTTGGTACGGGGGCGGGAACGGCGTCTTGGTGGCACGGGCATCCTGCCCGTGGACGAATATGGCCAAGCCTGCCCTGCCTGTCCGGCCAAGCCACAGGCGAAGCCGGGAGCGGAGCCGAAGGGATGGCCGTGCGGCGTCAAGGTGTCGGGCCGGGCATTGTCGCCGGGCACGGGCCCGCGTGGCGGGATTCGCCGGGTTCGGAGTATCAGCTCGGTCGCAAGTGCGTTTTGACTTTCGCGGGTACGGCTGTTATAGTGAGTTAGATGCGATTCTCGGCGAATCCGGCGGGACCGGCGGCGGGGCGCGTGTCGTAACCGCCTGTGCGCCAACGGCTTGGGGCGGCCATCTCGACCGGGGCCCCGCCGGGCAAATTCATGTCTCGGGGCAAACCTTTTCGGAGCCCGTTCGTTTGTAATCTCGGGCAGCTACGCTCATGAGCAAGTCCGACGCTGACCTCATGCTGGAGTTCAAGATAACCGGCCGCGAAGAGGCGTTCACCCAGCTTGTGGAGCGGTACAAAGTGCCCCTGTTGAACTTCTTCTACCGGCTGACCTGGGACCGGCAGGCGTCGGAGGATTGCTGTCAGGAGGTGTTCTGCCGGGTGTTCCGGCATCGCAAGCGTTACCGGCCGACCGCCGGCTTTGCGACGTATCTGTACCGGATCGGGCGCAACCTGTGGATCGACCGCTACCGATCGAGGAAGAATGCTCCGAACTCCGTCTCATTGGACGCGGAGGTGGGCGAGAGCGGTCGGGCTCTCGGCGGTCTGGTGGCGGCGGACGGTCCGGACCCTTCGCACAATCCGGAGGTGAAGGACGAGTTTGGCCGGGTTCGCCGCGCGCTTGCCAGCCTGGCCCCGGACCTGAAGGACACGCTGATCCTGGTGAAGTACCAGGGCCTGAAATACGCAGAAGCCGCCGAGGCGCTGGGGGTGCCGATCGGCACGGTCCGATCGCGGATTCACTCGGCGCTCGAGCAGCTTCGTTCCGTGCTTTGCGTCGACCCGGACGAGGCGACGCCGGAAGGGAGTCATGAATAGCGACAAGAAAACGTGTGATGAGATTCAGGCGCTGCTGTTCGACCGCGCCGCTGGCCAGCTCGACGGCGAGGCCCGGGCGGCGCTTGAGGAACACCTGGGCGCCTGTGCGGATTGCCGGAAGTTCGCGGATGACATGGCGGTCACGGCAAAGGCGCTCGAAGCGGTCCCGGCCATCGCGCCGTCGGAACGCTTCGAGGTGGCGCTCCGCAAGGGAGTAGGTGCGGCGCAGCGCCGCGAGCGGCTGAAGCGCGCCGCCGGGCTGGTCGTGTTTGCGGCGGCCTGGCGACGGCTGAGGGAGTTCGAGTTGGGCGCCGCCGTGTACCCGCTGGTCCTGCTCGCCCTGGCGTACGTCGCGTGGGCGATGTTCACCCGAGCACCGGAGCATCCCAGGTTCGTCAGCTCGCACAAGGGCCCGTCCGGCAGGCTCATGCTGTGGCGGCGCCCGAGCCGGCGCGAAGCGAAGAAGATGCTGGCCAGGATTGAGACCGCGGCGGAAAACGAACTGCCGGACACCCCCGACGACCCATACGACCCGGAGTGGCTGGAGCTCATTCCGGAGGACATCGAGCCTTATCCCCCGGTGGTCGAACGTGACAACGGGGCATCCGTTGTCCGCAAAGCGCCGGAGACGCTGCAGGACCTTGAACGCCTGCCGGAACCCAAGAGAGTTGAGCGGACGACGCTGCTGCCCCTGCCGAGCGGGGGGCCGGGTGGCTCTGCGCTGGCGCAGGCGCGATATGCGACGATCAAGAACTCGAAGCGGCACCTGCGCGTGGTGCTCACGCGCGGGCTGCTGTGGCTGTGTGACAACCAGAATCGCGACGGCTCCTGGTCCGCCGTGGACGGGCGACGCGGCCGGGGGGCCCGCTCTGAGTACAGCGACTCGGAGGTGACGGCGGCGGCGGTGCTGGCGTTTATGGAGACCGGTTTCCGGCCGTCAACGAAGAACCGGGCGTCGCGGTCGCTGCTGGCCGGCCTGACCTGGCTGGTTCGGCAGAGGCAGGGGGACGACATGTTCGCGCCGTCCGGCGCGCGGCAGCTCCACGCGCAGGGGATGGTGATCACGGCGTTGAGCGAGGCGCTCCGACTGACCGACCGCGACGCGCTCCGCAAGCGGTTCCGGCCCGACCTGGAGAAGGCGTGCACGGCGCTGATGGACCAGCAGTCGGCGTCCGGAGCATGGGGCGGCGCGAAGGGAGACGCCGAGCTGACCGCCATGGCGTTGATTGCGACCGGCTCGGCGCGCTCGGCGGGGCTGTCTATTGACGCCGTTTCACACGCGTCGGCGCTGGCTTGGCTGGATTCGTACCAAGAGTCTTTCAGCCCCGGCGTCTACGCCAGAGAGGGGATCAAGGTTCGAGCGGGGAAGAACGTCTCCTACGCGACAATCGGGGAAGTGTTGGGGTCGCCGGCGAGGGTGGTGGGAGCGGGCGACAGGCTTGCCGAGGCTGCCCGCGAGCTGAATCGACATCCGGTCGTGTGGGAGTCGGGCGACTTTTTCCGTTGGTACGCGGCCACGCTGGCGGCGTATCGGCTGAACGGCGACTTCTGGCAGGGATGGCGAGACGCGTTGCTGGTTCAATTGATTCCTCATCAGGACGGATGGCTCCGCGCGAAAAAAACCAAGGCCAACCGGGGGAGTTGGAGGCCGGTGGGCATTTGCGAGGGTGGCGGCAGGGCCTACGCGACCGCGATGTCCGTCCTGTCCCTGGCCGCTTCTTGTGGGCATTCCCCGGTTTACGGAAGCGCGAAGTAGGCCGCGGTGTTCGTGCCGGCCTCCGCGCAAATTTCCAGGCAAAGGGTCACCCGCGCCCACAAAACCCCGCCGTTCTGCGCATTTGACATTGGGCAATTCATGTGGTTTACTTGTAGTTGGTGGGACAAGGACGGGCTGCATGGTGATGAAGAGGCGGAGTTGGATTCAGCCGTCGGACGCGGCCAAGTACTTCGGCGTTCCCTCTTCTACGATTCGCCAATGGATCGCCGACGGCAGCCTGCGGGCGGCGAGACTTCCAACCGGGCATCTCAGAATCCTCGCCAGAGACGTGATCAAATTCCTGTTGGAACAGGGCAAAGCGATACCCGACGAGCTCGGGAACCTGGCAAACAAGCGCGTCCTGATCGTCGACCCCGACAAGGCAGCGGCCAATGCGCTGGCAAAGGCCCTTCGCGACTCGAGCGGCTGCAAGGTGACGGTGGCGGACACGGCCGCGGACGCAAGGGGCCTGCTCAACGGCGCCCGACCCGACTTGGTGCTGCTCGGCGTGCGCCAGGCGTGGCTTGGCACACCCAACAACGGCAGCCTGGATATGCTCATCCTGGCGGGCGCCACCGAGGAGCCTCCCTCGACAGAGACGTGGGGCCAAGTGGCGGCGTTTCGCGTCAACGACATCCTCCCGACGATGTTGGACGAGCGGGCAATCATATCGCGGGTCGCCAACGTCCTCCTCGGATGACGCCGGCTCAGCGTTCTCATTTCCGTCTCATTTCCGCTTTCGACTTGACCCCCCGAGTCTGAAAAGCGTAGAATACTGGTAGAGGACCGCCTTTTTCGGAGGCGAGACGATGATTCACCGCCACAGAAGCGGCTTCACTCTGATTGAACTGCTGGTCGTGGTCACCATCATCATCACGCTGGCCACTATCGGCTTCCCCCTGATCTCGTCCATTATGGGGTCCACCGACCGAATGCAGTGCGCCAGTCGCATGCGGCAGATCGGGATCTGGCTCATCGGGGAGGCGGTCAAGAGGGGGGAATACCCGGCCGGCGGAACGCATCCCGGCGAGTGGAGCGAGGCGTTTTCGCAGATGACCGCCGCGCTGAAGCAGCCGGAGATCGGGCAATGTCCCGCCGCCAAGCCTAGTTCGCTCGTCAACCCCACCCAGTGGGCCGGATGCTCCTACGCCTACCTTGGCAACCTGAGCCCCACTTATACGTGCGAGTGCTCCAATTGCGGAGATGACCCGGGCAAGCAGATCTGGCGGCTCTACTGGTCGGGCGTGAACTACACCGGCAATCATGACTGGTCGGACAAGGGTGACTTCAAGGACCTTCCCCTGGCGCTGAACCTGGTGTGGAATCCCAAGGGCAAGGATGAGGGGGAACCATCGAGCCCCACGATCCCCGTCCACCAGGACACGGAGAAGTTCCACAACGATGACCGCGTCAAGTTCCGCACCCAGCGGGCGCTTCGGGAAGTCCCCCAGACGCCGGAGGACAATCGGGGCGGATTGCCGCTGCTGACGGACATCGTGGTGCTCAAGAGTCTTCCCTCAGGCGCTTCGAGTTGGCAGAACGCACACCGCTACGTCAGCGACGCAGACAAACAGAACAACCTGTATGGCAATCATTGCGGCGGCTCGGCCTCCAAGAAAGGCGGGTGGGGTATCAACATCCTCTACGCCGATCAGTCGGTCCGTTGGAAGGAGTGGCAGAACCTTCGATTCCAGGTGATGGCGAAGAGCGTGATCGGCTCTAGCAGCGCACATTTCTTCTATTGAACCGGCCCTGTGGGGCGAGGATACGGCTGATGAGATCCCCCATTCTGGTGGCTTGTCTCGGACTACTGGTTTCCGGCTGTGGGACGCTGGAGCCGACCAAGGAGATTCCCGAAGACCATTGGACGCGCAACCCGGGGGCGGTGCCGTTTGTGAAGATCGGCCGCGGGCTCACCAACGTGGTTGTGTCGCCGCTCGACGTCCCGGCCACCGTGGCCCGGGTGATGGAGGAGCGGGACGATGCCAGCTATGCACTCGTGGCCGGCACTTTTGAGGGCATTGGCAACGGCGTCGTCAGGTTCTGCATGGGAATCGCGGAGATCGCGACGTTCCCGCTGTTCTATCACTCCGATCCGCTCTACCGCCGCCGCCTGGGCCAGCGGGCAATTCGCAAACAGCCCGAGGTGGTCCCCTGACCCGTCCGGGGACGTTCTTCTCGGCGCGGGCGTCAACGACCTCTAACATGATCCTGGTAGGGCAGGCATTCTTGCCTGCCCAATGGCGGACAAGAATGTCCGCCCCACCGTTTTGCTGGAACTCCCAACCGAAAATCGGAATCCAGCAGGCTTGTTCTGACAGGGGGGAGGTCGGCGCTACTTCCCTGCTCTCAGTTCGCCCAGGTGGCGCGTCGCATCCTGATGGAGCTTGCCTCCCTCTTCCGCATAGCGGCGCACCTTTTCGAAGGCCTGGATGGCTTTGTCTTTCTCGCCCTTGTAGCGCAGGTCGACGGCGCGGCTGTAGGTCACCTGGGCGATGTGGAGCAGATTGCGGAGTCCGTCCTTGCCGACGACGGCGTGCGGGTCCCACTTCAGCGCCCACCGATACATTTTTCTCGCCGTCGCCGGATCGTCCTTGCGCAGGGCCGCGTCCGCCAGCGCATTGTAGTGAAGCGCGATGTCTTTAGCCTTCTGCTTCAACTCGTCGACCTTGACCATCGCCCTCTTGTAGTAGGCGTTCTTCGTCGAGGTCTCTTCCTGCGCCAACTGGAGCCACAGGGTCTTGGTCAAGTTGTAATCCTTCTTCTTCAGGGCCTTCTCAGCGTCTTCGGCGAGCTTGATCACCCGTTCGATTGTCGATCGGAGTGAGTATAGCTCCGTCAGCGAGCTGCGGGTGATGAGTTGAATGGCCTCCGGTCCGCGTCCGGCCTCGTAGTAAGCTCGCGCCAGCCGTACCTTGTCCTCTCGGGCGATCTGGTCCAGCCGCTGGAGGATCTTGTTTCTCAGGGTTCGCTTGCGATCGGCGAGCGGGCCGGTATCGTCAATTCGGTCCAGGAGCCGGAGCGCCCCCTTGAGCGAGCTGATCGTGTCCTCGCGGCGCATGACGTTGGCGTCGCTCAGGATCTGGTCCTGTTTCTTCTGCTTTTCTGCGTAGGTGATCCCTCTTTCGATCTCGGCCCCGTCGGCGGCCGAGGCATACTGCGAGGCGGCCCGGTAGTGGGCGATGGCGCCGTCCCAGTCCTGCCCGTCCAAGGCCGCCTTCCCCTGGCGCATGCGTTTTCGGAAACAGGCGCGCGTTGCGGCCCGGACCTGCGGCTCCTGCTCCTGGCGAACCGGGCTGTCGAGCGGCAGCTTGGCGAATTCCTCCAGCGCTTTCTCCGGCTCGCCCGCCGCAATGAGTTGGAGCGCCTTGCGGACGACCTGCAACTGGCGCTGCCGGTTGCGGGTCCACTGCCTGCGCCCCTTGGCGAAGTTGACAATCTTGGTGGTGGACCACCGGTTGGCGATGAGGTCGCCCAGCGTCGACTCGACGGATAGCCAGTTGAACTCGTCGTAGCTCTTGCCGGACTTCTCCCACTCCTCGGCGATGGCGAGAAGCATGGCGGCGACCCGGTACGTGGAACGTCCTTTGTCCGCCTCCTTCAGTTCCTTGATGGCCTTCGCGAACTCGCCGGCCTTCATCAGGTTGATGCTCTGCTCGGCAATCTCGTTGTACCGGGTCCGCGGAAACACGGGCTCGCGGTTGTCGGGCCGGTCGTCCGCCGGGCCGGAGGTCAAGGCGAGGACGACAATCATCAGCAGCCCGACAGCAATCGCCCCGCCGATGAGGTAGGTGTTCTTCTTCTTCTCGGCGGTCTCGCGCTCGGCGTAGTAGCCGCTCAGGTCGGTCTGGGCGCCGGCGCCGCGCGGCACGATCTCCAGCTCGCGGTTCGTTCTTGGGTCGCGCAGGTACATGTGGCCGTCACGGGCGACCACCTGCGGCTGGAGCGACTGGGGAGCGTATGTCTGCGGCACAAACGTACCGTCGGCGGGCGTGTCGTCTTGCCCGGGCTCTTTCTGGAACGAGATCTCCTGCTGGCGCCCGGTCGGCGCAACGGTGTCCTCGGGCTTCGGGCTCTGGGTGGGCTCGTAGTCGAAGGTGGCTTGCGCGGCGTAGGGGTCCGGCGGCGGGGCCGCAGGCGCGTCCGCCGTGACGTCGAGGACAAGCCGATACCCGCCCAGCGCGAGTTCGTCACCGTGTTTGAGGACGCACGAGGTGACGGGGTTGCCATTGACGGTCGTGCCGTTGGAACTCCCGAGGTCACGGATGGTGACCACGTTGTTCTGGATGTAGCACTGGAGGTGCTGCTTGGAGACGTTCCGGCCCGGGATGACGATGTGGCAGGAAGGATGCCTGCCAATGAGCAAGCTGCCCTCGCGCAGCGGGTAGTACCGTCGAACGCCTTCTTCGTCTGACCAGAATCTCATCGCGCTATCAGCCTCCCCGCCGCATCTTCCGGAGCATCCGTTGGAAGATGATGGCTAGTTGCTGGTTTCTCTCGTCGTTTTCGTCGGGCACGAGGTGTCGGAGCTTCTCCATCGCCTTGGCCGCGCTCCGAGTGTCGCGGTCTTTGTAGTGGATCATCACCTTGGCTTTGATGCCTTCGAATCGTTCGTTGAGTTCGGCCTGCGTCTCCACGTAGAGATCGTAGGCTCTGCGATACTCCGCGGCCCCCTCGGCATCCTGAATGGGGTCCAGCACGATATGTGCGTCTTTGAACTGCTTCATCGCCTGATACAGGTGCTGGTCGCCTCTGGTCAGAGCCGCCTCTCCGCCTGCAATCAGGAGGCTCGCCTTGGCAAGGCGCTGTTGCGGGGTCAGCTCTTCTTCACCGGGCGGCCGCGGCACAATGCCCCTCACCAGGATCCGGACGATGGCTTTGCGGCCGCGCTGACCGTACACCTTTACGTCCGTTTCGCCCAGGTCGACCCCTTCAACGGTCGCCATAAAGCCGGTGGGATCCAGCTCGAACAAGGCGATGTCTTCGCCTCTGGGATCTTCGTAGACGAAGCTGCGGTACACCTCCGTCTCGTTGACATAGGTGACCAGTCTGCCGCGCGACGTAAGCGTTCCCAGGCCCAAATCGATCACCTTTCGTTCGCCTGCCTTGACGATGACCGGCTTGACGGCCGGTTCGGCCGGTCCCCCGCCGGCCATGTGCCAAGCCACGATGCCAATGGCGAGGATCACCGCGACCACGACGATGTATCTGGCCGCGCCGCGGGCGCCGGCCACCGCCGCCTCTTCCTCCTCGCCCGGGCCGGGCTCCTCCACCATCACCGCCGGCCCGAACACATCGTCGACGTAGACCGGTCGCTCACTCGGCGGCAGGCCGGGCTCGACCAGCGCGTAGTCCTCTTCCGCGGCCAGCGCCGGAGGCGCGGCCGCCGGCGCGGTCGTCGGCGCCTCTTCCTGCTCTACCACAAACTCGAACAGCACGTCGCCCAGTTCGAACCGACCGCCGCTGGGCACCACCGCCTCGCGCAGGGTCGTGCCGCTTACCACGATCCCGTTGTGGCTGCCGAGGTCGGTCAGGACGCAATGGCCGTCGCGGACCTCGCCGCGAACGTGCTGTCGGGACACGGATTGGTCCGGAATGACGATGTCGCTGGTCCCGCTGCGGCCGATGATCGCCGGGTGCGGCGGCAGGACGAATTCCCTGCCGCTGAACTCCGTGTTGACGATCCTTAACTTCGCAATCGGCATGGCAGAGCCATCCGTGGGGGCTGTTTCGCCGGGAGCCGCTATTCGACGATGCTGAGCTTGACGCCGCGCCGCAGCCCCAGCTCCTTCGCAGCTCCGGATCTCAATTCTATCACGCTGTCCGCACCCAAACAAGCCGATAGTCGTCCGGGCCGCAGCCCTTCCACCACCTTGCGGACTTCGTGCTTCTTGTTCAGGTACACCAAGTCGATGGCGAACTTCATGCCGATGGTATGGATCATCCGGCACTTGGGGAACCACATCCCTTCGCCGTCGGGGATAGATTCCCGCCCCAGTAACCCGCGCATCCGCTCACGGGGGCCGCGAGGGACGTGCAGCGGTTCAATAACGGTCACTCCGTCGGGTTCCCGGACGGCGCGGGCGGTCATGGCAGCAGCCCATAGTCTTGCAGGAGCTTCAGGGCCACCGGGCCCAGGATGATCAGGAATACGGTTGGGAAGATAAACAGGATCAGGGGCAGCAGGATCTTAACCGGCGCTTCCATGGCCTTCTTCTCCGCCATCTGCTCGCGGCGGACCCGCATCTGCTCCGCCTGGATGCGAAGGATAGGGCCGATGCTGGCGCCCAGCTCGTCCGCCTGGATCAGCGAGCCGGCCACGTTGGTCATCTCTTCGATGTCCACGCGGCGGGCGAGCTGGCGCAAGGCGTCGGCGCGGGGCTGCCCCATCTGGATCTGCCGGAGCAGTTCGCTGAACTCTTCGCCCAGCGGCGTGTCCCGGACCTTCGTCACGATCCGGGCCAGCGCCGAAGTGAAATCGAGCCCCGCCTCCACCGACAGCGTCAGCAGGTCCAGCGCAAAGGGAAGCGACCGGAAGATTTGGGTCTTCCGCTTCCGTGTCTGAGCTTGCAGCCACGCCAGGGGCCACAGGGTGCCGCAGATCACCCCGCCGGCGAGCAGGATGGTCCAGCCGGTCGACGCCGTGCCCAACCCGCCGATGCCCAGCCCGCCCAGCGCGCACAGCAGCACGAGGCCAAGGTACTCGTCCGCGTTGATGCCGTGCGGGCTGCCTGCGGCGATGAGGTTGCGTTCGGCACGGTCGCGAATCGACACCAGCGTCGGCCGGTGCCCGGTCTCGTCGAGCCGCTGCTCCGCGCGGAGCGCGTAGTACCGCACCAGCATACCCAGCGGCCGGGCGAACGTGATGAGCAGCCGAAACAGCGGCGACTT
>Ga0114922_10007437_pt1 | contig 10031 bp, 8 predicted proteins | sample AartaG_FD_100975 | JGI IMG/M metagenome (GOLD analysis project Ga0114922, IMG submission 100975) | Deep subsurface microbial communities from Aarhus Bay to uncover new lineages of life (NeLLi) - Aarhus_00045 metaG | ecosystem: Environmental > Aquatic > Marine > Oceanic > Sediment | place: Aarhus...
AGATGGTTGCATTCAGCGCAGCCAACCGCCTGATACAAGACAGGCGGATTACCCGGGTCTACACCCAGCGCAATACAATCAGCCGCCGAAGCTGTGTAGGGCTCTTTGCAGTGATCACATAACACGCGCACCAGCCGCTGCGCCAGCACACCGATCAAACTGGATGACAGCAGGAAAGGCTCAACGCCCATATCGCGCAAACGGGTCACCGCGCCCACCGCGCTGTTGGTATGCAGCGTCGAGAATACCAGGTGGCCGGTCAAACTGGATTGCACCGCAATCTCCGCTGTTTCCAGGTCACGAATCTCACCCACCATCACCACATCCGGATCCTGACGCAGTATGGCGCGCAGGCCGCGCGCAAAACTCATTTCCACCTTGGTATTCACCTGGGTCTGGCCGATACCGTCGAGGTAATACTCGATCGGGTCCTCGACCGTCATTATGTTACGGCGCTTGTTATTGAGCCGTTCCAGTGCAGCGTACAGGGTGGTGGTTTTCCCCGAACCGGTGGGGCCGGTCACCAGAACGATACCGTGCGGTTTCTGGATCATTTCGTCGATAGCGTTTCGGCTTTCTGTGGCCATACCCAGATGCTCAAGATCCAGCCGCCCGGCCTGCTTGTCCAGCAAACGCAATACCACGCGCTCTCCGTGCCCCGATGGCAAGGTCGAGACACGTACATCGACGGCACGCCCGGCGATACGCAGGGAAATACGTCCGTCCTGTGGCAGGCGTTTCTCCGCGATGTCAAGTTTGGCCATCACCTTGATACGCGATACCAGCAGCGGTGCGAGTACACGCTTCGGCTCCAGAATTTCGCGTAACACGCCGTCGACACGAAAGCGTACCACCAGCCGGTTTTCGAACGGTTCAATATGAATATCCGAGGCGTTTTCCTTAACCGCTTCGGTAAGCAGGGCGTTTATCAGGCGGATAATGGGCGCATCATCCTCGCTTTCCAGCAGGTCTTCGGTTTCAGGCAGGGCCTGTGCCACCTGGAACAGGTCCATATCATCGCCCAGGCCCTCCATCATCTGCATGGCTTCGTTGGAGCCCTGCTCATAGGTGGTAGCCAGCAGCGCATCAAACTGCCCTTCATCGACCTGACGCAACTTCAAGGGGCACGCCAGGAAGCGCCGCAATTCCAGCAGCGCCCCGGGATCGGCGGCAGGGCTTAAGACGACATCGACGCTATCATCGCGAAATTCAGACACCAGCAGGCCATGCCGTTTGGCAAACATAAAGGCGGGACGCCGATAGCGCGGGCCCGCGGCTTCCGTAGCCGGCGCTTCGCCCAGGGTCTCCGGCTCGCTAGTACTCATCCTGGTCAACACCTGTCGCATTTCCAGTGGTTTGAGCGGCCGGTGTCTGTTCAAACGGGGGCGGCAACTCCAGCATTTCTTTCATATCCCTCATGTGAGGTGCTCCCTTGCCCGACATCAGGGGCACACCTTCCCTATCCTGCTCAAGCTGCAAGGCACGGATATAGTTGTATTTTTCGGCCGTGTAACTGTCCGCCGTGGCGTTATCCCGCAAAATCAACGGGTGCAGAAAGACCATCAGATTGACTTTAGTGCGGTTGACACTCTTTGAACGGAACAATGCGCCCAGGTAGGGAATGTCGCCCAACAGGGGTACCTTCTGTTCGCTCTCGCGCACCTGGTCTTCGATCAGGCCACCCAGTACCACGACATGGTTATCATCAACCAGTACATTGGTTTTGATATTACGTTTGTTGGTAATAATATCGACCGCCTGGGCGTCATCGGAGATAGTCGACACTTCCTGGGTAATTTCCATAATGATGGAATTACCTTCGTTGATTTGCGGTTTGACCTTGAGCGTAATACCCACGTCTTCACGCTGGACGGTCTGAAAAGGATTGACCGACCCCTGGGCGGCGCCGGTACTGGTGAAAGAGCCCGTCACGAAGGGCACGTTCTGGCCGACGATAATTTCGGCTTCCTCGTTATCCAGGGTCACCAGTGAGGGCGTGGACAGAATATTCACGTCAGAGTCGCCTGCCAAGGCATTGACCACAGCCGCGAAATTCACGCCATCATTGCCCAGCCTGCCCACCCCGAAAGACATACCCGGAGTTACAGAGGGTATCGCGCCCCCGATAATCCCGTTGGCGATATCAATAAGACTGGTACCGGTGTTGGTGAAATTGGTCCCACCGAGCGGGGCGGTCGTTCCGGAGAGATCAAACACCGCCCACTGAACCCCGAGTTCGCGCGCCCTGCCCTCTCCGACTTCGGCGATGATGGCATCCACCAGCACCTGGGCGCGGCGGATATCGAGCTGCCGGATAACGGTTTCAAGAGAGCGCATCAAGGCGGGCGGCGCAGTGATAACCAGGGAATTGGTGGCTTCATCCGCCTGAATATCCAGCTGCTTGTCTCTACTACCGGGCGTCTTGGCTGCGGGTTTACCTTTGATTTCCTCGGCCTGCGATTCACCCACGCCGGTCAACACCTCGACCAGATCTATCGCCTTGGCGTATTTGAGGTAAATGACTTTGGTGTTACCACCGCGCTCCAGCGGCGTATCCAGATGCGATATTATGGCGCGCAGGCGTAGCCGTTCGCTGCGGTCGCCACCCAGCAGCACACTGTTGGTTCGCTCGTCAGCCACCAGTGTCTCGGCGGCGCCGGGCGCGCCTTTGCCTTTGGCCTGCGCACCGCGGCTGATGGCATTGAGGATACGCACAACCTCCGCTGCCGATGCATACTCGAGACGGATCACTTCGATCTCGCTATCACTGACCTTGTCGATACGGCGGATAATATCCACCAGGCGCGACACGTTTTCTGCACGATCGGACATAATCAGAACATTGGTTGCCGGATAAGCCGCAAGGTGGCCCTGCTGGGGTACCAGTGGCCTGAGAATGGGAACCATTTGAGCCGCCGCGACATTGTCGACCTGCACAACCCGGGTGACCATTTCATCACCACGCCCGGGGGCAGCATCACCGACACTGGGAATAGAATCCTGCTTGGCGCTGACATCCGGTACAACCTTGATAACCGATCCGCTTGGCACCGCGGCAAAACCGTGCACTTTCAAAATCGACAGAAAAACCTGGTAAACCTCGTCACTGTCCATTGCCCGTGACGAAATCACCGTCACCTTGCCCTTTACCCGCGGATCGACAATAAAGTTTTTACCCGTCACTTCGGCAACAGTGCCGATCAGGGCATTGATATCCGCATCTTTTAAATTCAGGGTAATGGTTTGCGCAAACAGCGGGCCCACCCAGATCAGGCACAGCATGCATAATCCGTGCAGCCAGTGCTTACGTCTATTGATCCGGGATTCCACTTAAACTCTACTCCTGTGTTACGGCAACGACAGGCTCAGGGACGTTTCCTGCCCGTCCCTTAGCAAGGTCACATTAACGCTATCGCCTTCACCGAGCGCCCGCATGGCCTTCATACCGCTGGACGGCGAATCAATTTGCACACCGTTGATCGCTGTGACGATATCACCGGACTGCAGGCCCAGTTGGTTAAACGCACCCGGCTGCCTGCCCGGCTGCAATTTGAAACCGACAAATTTGCCATCTTCACGATGTGGCGCTGCTTGCACATAGTTCATGAATGACGACGGATTCCGCTTGATTTCCGTCCTGTATTTCTGAAACGCCGCCGCCTTGCCGGGACTGCCGGCAGACCCCGCCCGCGTCGCAACACGATTACCCGCGTTACCCGACTGCGGCTGTGTGAGCTGCTTAGGTAAACGCAAGGTTTCAAAGCGTCCGTTACGCTCCAGGATGATGCGGTCTGGATAAATCCCGGACAGCTTGGCTCCCCCCGGCAGCGGGTCGCCCACAGCATAATGCTCTTCCTTACCCTTGGGATCGCCAACAATAGCACGCCCACCCGTGCTTTCTTCATGGGCAAAGACACCCCGCAGCGTCAACTTGAGACTCGTTTCCGGCGCCTCAACCGCCCTTTTCTCCACCGTTTTTTTCTCACCGGCAACCCCGAACAGGTGCCAGCCGGCAATCTGCCGTTCGTCGATACGTGGCTGCTGCCGCTTGACGGGTGCGGGTGCAACCGATACCGCCTGTTCTGTTTGCCCGGCCTCAGGGACCAGCAGCCAGGTCAGTTTCGCCGATAGCCAGGCCAGCCAGATTATCAGCAACACATTAACCAGCTTGCTGAGCTGACCTATCCGTTCCGGACGGAACCAGCTCTGTAACGCAGATTGTGAAATGGCAAGGCTAACCATAGCGCTGTGAATTTATCATATCCCTGAGTCAGTAACCGCGGCCGATTGACAAAGAACTTAAACGCCCGCCAATAAAGCATTATTTTATAAAATAGTTGTAATTTTAACCCATTCTCGCCAGTGCTACCCGAGGGATCACTCTCAGGAGACCGATTTTCGCCGTCTGGCGCCATTCCGCGCCCCGCCACGACCTCCACGGCCTTGTTTTTTCGTAATTTTATTCCGGGGCCTTGCCACCGGCGGCGCTGGCTCGATCATCATATCGGCGTCAATACGCTGCACTGGAATGGCCTCACCAATAAAAGCCTCAATCTCGGGCAAAGAATACACAAAGCGTTCACAGGCAAAACTTATCGCATCGCCGTCTGCACCCAGGCGCGCGGTACGTCCGATACGGTGCACGTAATCCTCCGCATCCTGGGGCAGGTCGTAGTTGAAAACGTGACTGACATCAGGAATATGCAGACCTCGCGCAGCCACATCGGTCGCCACCAGAATATCCAGCTCTCCATCCTGAAACTGTTTCAACAGTGACTGGCGTTTTTTCTGTGGCACATCACCCGACAGTATCGCCGACTTATGTCCGTTGCCTTCCAGATAGGCCCACACCTTCTCGGAATCCCGCTTGGTATTGACGAACACGATACTGCGGTGTGCATCCATCCGGCCCATCAACCCCAGTAACAGGGGAATCTTGTCCTCGTTGGAGGTGTGATACAGCACCTGCCGCACATGCTGGGCGGTGATCTGTTCAGATTCAACCTGCACCAGCTGCGGGCTGTTCATATGTTCATAGGCCAGTTCGTTGACCCGTAACGACATGGTGGCTGAAAACAGCAGTCCCAGCCGTTGTTCCGGCGGTGGGCAACGGCGTAACAAAAAGCGCACATCTTTGATGAAGCCCAGATCGAACATTCTGTCTGCCTCATCGAGCACCACCACCTGCGCCTTACGCAGATCAAATACGTGTTGCTTGAAGTAATCGATAATGCGTCCGGGCGTACCGATCAACACATCAACACCTTTGACCAGCTGTTTACGCTGGCCGTCGTAATCGGTACCACCGTAAGCCAGACCAAGCTGCAGGCCGGTATACTGTCCCAGTTTTACAGCATCCCGGTGAATCTGTATCGCCAGTTCACGGGTTGGCGCAAGTATCAGCGCCCTCACCTGTTGGGGCTTACGCTGCTCATCGGCGGGATTACGCAACAGATAATTAAAGGTCGCAATCAGAAAAGCGGCGGTTTTACCTGTCCCCGTCTGCGCCTGACCTGCTACATCCTGACCCTTCAAGGTTAGCGGCAAAGTCTCTTCCTGTATTGGCGTACAAGATAAAAACCCAGCCCCTTCAATGCCTTGCATCACACTTTCGGGCAGATCAAAGCCGCTAAAAGCAATATTAGTCATGTGTTCTTCTGTCATAGTTGCGAAGCATAACGAATTTATTCGGTTTATTCTCAGGTTTGGGCTTGCAATCTTTGTCTTTTTGGGCTGAAATCAATGCCGCTGCAGTGCAGATAAGTAGACACTACGCTCGATTATCGAAAACCGTATGCAAATAAGCGGCTAAGTCTGACAAGGCCTGCGTTTCGATTTAAAATCCCCGTTTACATTTTCAAAATTAAAAGTTGATGGCCAGGAGGCCCATAGCGTGAGCGATACTATCGTTTATTTAACCGATGACTCTTTTCAAAACGAAGTTCTTGAATCCGCTGAACCCGTGTTGGTGGACTACTGGGCTGAGTGGTGCGGTCCCTGCAAGATGATTGCTCCCATCCTGACTGAGATTGCCACCGAGTACCAGGGTAAGGTCAAAGTGGCCAAACTGAATATCGACGACAATCCGCAGACGCCGCCCAAATATGGCATTCGAGGCATTCCTACCCTGATGCTTTTCAAAGATGGCAATGTTGAAGCCACCAAAGTCGGCGCCCTGTCAAAATCCCAGCTGACAGCATTTATTGATACAAACCTGTAACACAGACCCCGTAACAGGCATTGTTCGACCCGGAGGATTCAATCCAAACCAAAGGTTAGCTAATTCCGCCCACGCTGCCGCAATAGCGGCGTACCGATACCCACTGCTGCCGGCCTTTCCAGCGGTGCTGTTCCTGCCACCAACCTGAATGATTATAAAAGCTTATGAACCTGACTGAACTGAAACAAAAACCTGCAACCGAACTGATTAAAATTGCCCAGGGAATGGGTATCGAAGGTACCCGCTCCCGTAAGCAAGATGTCATTTTTTCCATATTGAAGTCTCACGCCAAGAGCGGGGAGGATATTTTCGGAGACGGTGTTCTGGAAATCCTTCAGGACGGATTCGGTTTCCTGCGCTCGGCCGATAGCTCTTACCTGGCCGGCCCCGACGATATTTACGTATCACCCAGCCAGATTCGACGTTTCGGCCTGCGTACCGGCGACACAGTATCCGGCAAGATCCGACCGCCCAAGGAAGGTGAGCGTTATTTCGCCTTGTTGAAAGTAAACGAAATCAACTACGACAAACCGGAAAACGCCAAAGGTAAGGTTCTGTTCGAAAACCTGACGCCTTTACACCCCAATGAACGCCTCAAGCTGGAACTCGGCAATGGCAGCACGGAAGACATTACGGCCCGGGTCATTGACCTTGCCGCTCCCATTGGCAAAGGTCAGCGCGGCTTGATTGTGTCACCCCCAAAAGCCGGTAAAACCATGCTGCTGCAGAATGTGGCGCAATCGATCACCAGCAATCATCCGGAATGCTATTTAATCGTTCTGCTGATTGATGAACGTCCGGAGGAAGTCACGGAAATGGACCGCTCCGTGCGTGGTGAGGTGGTTTCATCGACATTCGACGAACCGGCCAGCCGCCACGTCCAGGTCGCCGAGATGGTTATCGAGAAAGCCAAGCGGCTGGTTGAGCACAAACGTGACGTGGTTATCCTGCTCGACTCCATTACCCGTCTTGCACGCGCCTATAACACCGTGATTCCGTCGTCCGGCAAGGTGCTTACCGGCGGTGTAGACGCCAACGCACTGCATCGACCCAAGCGATTCTTTGGCGCTGCACGCAACATCGAAGAAGGCGGTTCACTGACCATTATCGCGACTGCGCTGGTGGAGACCGGATCACGTATGGACGATGTGATCTACGAAGAGTTCAAAGGCACAGGCAACATGGAAATACACCTGGATCGCAAAATTGCCGAAAAACGCGTCTACCCGTCGATCAACATCAACCGCTCCGGCACCCGTCGCGAAGAATTGCTGACCAAATCGGATGAACTGCAAAAAGTGTGGATCCTGCGCAAACTGTTACACCCCATGGAAGATCTGGCGGCGATGGAATTCCTGCTCGACAGGCTCAAGGGCGTCAAGACCAACGACGCATTTTTCGATTCCATGAAGCGCTAGCCTGTTCCTGAATTGAGATGGCGATTCTTCAGCCGCATATAATGTGCGGCTGAATATTGCAAAAAACGCTTTTCCTTTTCGGTCAGTTCGCGCACCTGCTTCACCGGCGACCCCAGGTACAGATAACCGCCTTCGAGCACCTTGCCAGGCGGCACCAGCGCACCAGCGCCGATCATGCTTCCTGCCCTGATCACAGCCCCGTCCAGTACGATGGCGCCCATGCCGATCAAGCAGCCATCCTCCACCTGACAGGCGTGCAGGATGACCTTATGCCCCACCGTCACATCGCTACCGATGACGAGCGGCATGCCGCCCTCTGCATATTCACTGTCATGCGTGACGTGCAGCACGGAACCGTCCTGGATATTGGTACGCTCACCGATTTCGATGCTGTTCACATCCCCGCGCACCACACTCATCGGCCAGACGGAACTGTCTCCGCCGATGCTGACCTGTCCGACAACCAGAGCCTGCTCGTCGATATAAACACTGGGATGGATAGCCGGCTGATGGCCTTCAAAGCGACGAACTGACACTGGTGTACTGTCTCCTATTAACCCGGCAATTAAACATACAGCGTAGGAGCGCCGTCCTTCGGCGCGATATCGCGGCCAGGAGGCCGCTCCTACGCCGGGTATTCTATTGCCGGTTTAATAGATACCCCTCATACCCATCCTGCTAGACCCAGTACGCAGTACCCGTCATTACCTTAGAGGTCAGCTTCATAAGCTGCCTGACCGGCGGGGGAAGTTCAACACCGCCGGCCTTCTTCGCCGTAGCCCCGTGGTGCGCTTCGTCAATTTTCATCTGCTCAAGAACGGCACGGCTTTTTTTATCGTTCTCCGCGATCCGTTTCAGGTGGTCTTCAAGGTGGCCTATCACCTGCTTTTCCGTTTCCACCACAAATCCGAGACTCCACTTGTCACCTACGACACCAGCCGTGGCACCAATCGCGAATGAACCCAGATACCATAAGGGATTCAGATAACTCAAATGTCCGTCAAGCGCTTTGACACGCCGCTCACACCACTCCAGATGATCGTTCTCTTCATCGGCGGCACACTCCATGCGGTCACGCACGTCTTCCAGCCGCGCAGTCAGTGCCTGCCCCTGATAAAGCGCCTGGGCCGCCACCTCACCGGAATGATTCACGCGCATCAGCCGGACCGACTCGAGTTTTTCCGACTTACTGAGCTCAAGCTCGTCCCAGTCATTGGCGGGATCAGGTCGCTCGGTAACCCGCGGCCTGCCGGCCAGGGTACGCACCGCCTGATCCAGGTTCATGATGAGGTGGTCTAATGGACTGTAGCTGCGGGCTTTGGACATAGTCTTCAAAGTGTCCGACATTCCAGTGGCACTTTCAACTTTCCCGAATTTCGTAATCGTGGGTGATGGTCGCGGTCTTGCCCAGCATGATCGACGCGGAGCAGTATTTTTCCGCCGAAAGCTCAACGGCACGCGCCACACGTTTTTCGTTCAACGCCTTGCCGGTGACGACGAAATGCACGTGAATGGCGGTGAATACTTTCGGATCCTGTTCGGCCCGCTCGGCCTCAATCTCCGCCACACAGTCGGTAATGGCTTGGCGTGACCTGTTGAGAATCAGCACCACATCGAAGGAAGCACAGCCGCCCATGCCCAGCAACAACATTTCCATGGGACGAACGCCAAGATTACGGCCACCGTATTCCGGCGGACCATCCATGACGACAGCATGGCCGCTGCCCGACTCGCCGAGAAAAGTTGCATCCTGGACCCATTTAATCCGAGCCTTCATCACACGCCCCCACGCTTGAAAAATCTGTGAACACTGTCACAAAATAATTCCGGCCCATTATTTGCATGAGCTAATGTATCCCGTCAATCAAACGATACACCTGGAACAAGGGCCCGCGAAGGTACAGTCAGATGATGCCAAATACAATACCCGCTGCAACATTACCGGTCGGCGACACGTCGATTGACGTATTTCTGGAACACTGCCGCCGCCGGCGTTATCCAGCCAAGAGCGTCATTATTTACGCTGGTGATGACTCGGACGTCCTTTATTACATTGTCGAGGGCTCGGTAACGGTATTAATCGAAGATGAGGACGGTCACGAAATCGTTCTGGCCTACCTCAATCCAGGTGATTTCTTTGGTGAAATGGGGCTGTTTGGCGAAGAGCACAACCGCAGCGCCTGGATTCGCACCAAGACCCAGTGCGAACTGGCTGAAATCAGTTACAACCGTTACCGCCAACTGGCGGAAGACGATACCGGTATCCTGTTCGCGCTCGCCGGACAAATGGCCACGCGCCTGCGCAATACCAGCCGCAAGGTCAGCGATCTGGCCTTCCTCGACGTCACCGGCCGGGTCGCGCGCACCCTGCTGGATCTGTGCAAACAACCCGA
>Ga0114922_10007438_pt1 | contig 10031 bp, 11 predicted proteins | sample AartaG_FD_100975 | JGI IMG/M metagenome (GOLD analysis project Ga0114922, IMG submission 100975) | Deep subsurface microbial communities from Aarhus Bay to uncover new lineages of life (NeLLi) - Aarhus_00045 metaG | ecosystem: Environmental > Aquatic > Marine > Oceanic > Sediment | place...
ACCCTATCGCTATAAACTTCATTTTATAATCAAAGTAATAAGTCTTACTTAGTCTTAGTTTTGTTTTCAATAGATATTACCATTTATTAGTATAAAAACATAAACAACAATATCTCAGGTTGAATACACAGAAAAATATCAATCAATTTTAACCTCTCCATAGATTTCATTTATCTTCGGCTTTAACTTCATAATGTTGAGACCTTGCATCAAAACGTGAAAGTAAAGCTCTTGCTTTTGGTGGAACAACTGCTAACTCATAATCTTCTCCTGCAAAAGCACTAACATCCTCCAATGAATCAAACCTCATTATTGTAATAAATTCCACTTCATCACCAATATTACGACGTAGAAGTTGAATTCCTTTAAATCCATCAATTTTACGGTTTTTGATACCCAATAAAATTTCGCTCTTGAGAAGTGATTCATAAGCTTCAGCGTTCTCGAGCGAAGTCCATCCGTGCCAAATTCGACTAATCATTATTTGTTCCTTCTTATCAATGTTTTACATTTAGTAGCATCCTTATTTGAGTTTATTCGCTAGTATGGACTATTTCTCGGTCTCCTCAATAATGTCTCCACAATAATAATAAGTAAGTTTAAACTTAACAAAACTAACAATAAGTGAAGCAAATGACATATACACCTACACATCTAGCTGTTCAAGGTCTCATTGTTTGGTTATTACTATCGAAAAAGAATAAAGCATATTATAAAGAACATAGATGGGAGTTTATAATTATTAATCTAGTAGCATTGCTCCCAGATATAGACTTACTTTTTGGATATCATAGAACCTACACACACAGTTTGATTATTCCAACATTTCTTCTTCTCAGTATGCTAGTAATCGATAAGATTCATAAAGATGCTAGTCCAATTGAATCTACAACCCAAAAAACAGTAAGATTTGTAAAACTTGCTTCACTCATGTGGTTAATACATATTTTTCTAGATCTTAGTTGGGGACCATTATTACTATTCTGGCCAATAGACAATAATCTATACGATCTTTCAATCTATCTTCGATTTAGAAATGAAGCTTGGTTATTTTTGCCTCTAACATTTGTGGGTCTAATACCAGATTGGTCAATATATTCAATGACTGAAGGACAGGGAATATTTTTCATTGATATGACTCAAGAACAATTACAATCAATCTATGGAGAATTTTTAGACCTCTATATTGCTCAATTTACATTTCATATCATTTTATTTATAGTGTGGATGGTGGTAATTTTGTTTCCAGCTTTCAGAAGGAAAAAGCAAAAACCAAAAGAAGAGCGGAAGAAATTTGTAACGAGTCTTCAAACGTTCTGGGTTTTGCTAAAGAGACAATTAACATTATTTGGAATCTTTATGATTTTCTTGGGATTAATGCTAGGACCTATTATAGGCTTAAATAGGGCTATGGATTATGAGGTTTCTTATGATTATAAAAGCACACAATCCGTTTTTGATCCTACTTTGGGTATTGCATTTGTCAACAAACCTCAAGCAACTACCACTGTAAATTTTAGTAGTGAAATTGGTGTTGTTGATTATAATGCAACAGTTTTGATTACCAACAATGAAACATTCATCAATTTCTTTGAAAACTTTGACAATCTCACGAGAAACTACTATGATGAAAATACTACTTTCGAACAAATGATGACTTCATATTCAACACTGACAAATCAGGCTGAAAGTGAAAGTGTTCTAGAATCAAAACTAGTTGGAGAGGAAGTCGAAAATGGTTTTCAGATTGTTATGAATGAAACAGCTGTAGAAGAGACAATTTACTTAATAACATATGTCGATGAGTGGAATTCTTCTGAATCTTTCATTTACAGAGCTACTATAGCCATTAACTATATTATTCACAGAAAAACAGCTGTTATAGAAGGTGGTATCTTAAGTGGAATTGGTTTAGTGTTAATAGTAGTAGATCAAATAATAGCTCTAAGGCAAAAGAAAAGGTTGTTAAAGAATTAATTTGGTTGTTAGATCAACTAAATCTGAATTCTGATCCAAATCAACCATTTTTACATTTCTCAAGGAAGCGACTTCATCAACAAATGAAACACGTCTATATGTTCGAGCATAAACAACACGTAAATCGGGAATTCTTTTCATAGTTGGAAGTGGATTCCTTCCTACTGTTCTCTCAAGGTCACTGATTAGGTAGATGATTTTCTCTCTTGAAGAGCTATCCTTAAGCTGTTTTGTTGCAAGTTGGAGAGCTTCGTCTAAATCTGTCTTCCCACCACTTTCAATATTCAAAATCAATTCAACTAATTCCTCAGGAGGGATTCTCTTAGCCATTGGTTTGAGTATTTGAGCTTCAGAATCGAATTCTACTATAGCAAAGTTGTCTCGTTTTACTGAAAGAGATAAAACAGAAGCCATAAGAACAATTTGATGAATTAGCTGGAGAACACTCAAACTTTTATCAATACAGATCACAATACTCTTTTTTCTCTTTGAAGGCTCTTTGACTACTATGCTATCATAATCAGGCACTTGCTTACCACTGCTAAGCATTTTTTCAAAAGTCATTTCTATTTCCCACGAATCACCTGGTTCATAGTTTACATATCTTGAAACTGATGAAGAAACCCCTCTTCTGAAAATTGTTTTTGCCTTTTCAGTGATAAACGGTATAAGTTTCTCAAGTATTTTCTTGCGAATATCAAAATTGATATGCTTTTTTGTTCTAGAATAGAGTTGAATCAAGTCTTCACTAGCAAGGCTATCTAACATTTGTTCTGTTAACTTGATCTTATCAAGCAATTTTGCTGCAATCATTGGGTAATTTGTCGCAATTAATTTCAATCCCTCCAAATTACTTTCCTCTGCTGCTCTCTCAGCTAATTCAATAATACGATCCATATTATCTTCTCTTTTACCTAATTCAAGATAAATCTCGTTTATTGTCATTCTGCCAGCATTTGATGGGAAAGTATGAAACGGTTCATCCCCTGCAAAAGATAATGTAGGGTCACCTAATCTTCTTTTTTTCGTAAAATCCTACTCTCATCATATCTAGACAAAACTTTGGAAATAATTTCTTCAATGATTATTTCTTCAGTTTTCCTACTGGATGTACTGCACCTGATTTTTCTAGAGTGAACTGAAATAGCTGTATCAATGAGTTCACCCTCTTCTATTGTTTCACCTGTTTTATAGAGATTAACCAGCTGAATTGCCCCACGAACTGTTGAACCGTATTCTAGTTCTGAATGATTCAACGTTACTTCAACAATTTCACAAGATATTCTGATAAGAAAATCATCAGTACTTTTAGTTCGAAGTTTAACGATTTCTATCATCTCTTCTAATGGTTGGTGAGTAACATTGATCCAAATACACCTGTCATAGAATGCTTTTGGCAAGGGATTAGTTGCTACAGTATCTTGAGGGTTATAAGTAAAAACAGGGATGAACCCTTTTTCCGCTTGGATTTCTCCTAACTGTGGAATAGTGATTAATTTCTCATCTAAAGCTGTTAATACAGCGTTGATAGTTTCTGAGGGAGCACGATTAACCTCATTATAGAAAAATAATCCTCCTTCTTCCATTGCTTTAGTTAAAGGACCTGAGATGAATGTTTCTCTTGAGAATCCCTTTTCCAAAACTAGAGGTGGATCATACCATCCTTTCAGTTTGATAGATGTTAGACTATCATCTCCATCAACTCTTATGAAAGGTCTCTCTAAACTTGCTGACAATGCTTTTGCCATCTCTGTTTTTCCAGTTCCAACAGGACCTTCAATTATAATAGGTAGGTCTTTTTCAATGGCTCTAACCATCAATTCAAGCTCTTTGCTTCGTCCTACTATAAGTTTTGACATCTTTTCAAGAATTTTTTTTGAAACTTGATTACTTCTGGACATCAGAAGAACATTATAATGAGAAATTAAAACTCTTGTCGTTTGTATTTTAAAGGAGTACAAGTTTTACTTTAGTTCGAAAAATAAAAATTGAAAAAAAATTAGGTGAGTAATAGCTATTTAGTAGCTATTATTCCATCTTCTTTTAATATGCTTTTTGAGGGTTTAACAAAGAGGATTATTACTAGACCAGCTATCATAATTATTCCCATAACAGCAACAGCTAGAGAAATTGCTGAACTTGTTGCCCAATTAGCGCCGGTAACTTCGCTTAACCCAATGATTGCAGCCCAGATAAGCGGACCTAATGAAGCTGATACTTTCCCTGATAACTTACTAAAGCCCATGTACTCTCCAAATTTCTCTTTTGGGGCAAGTTCTATTATCATATATCTCTGTGCAACCCAAGTTCCTCCTAAAGCAGGACCTGCTATAATCCCCATGATAAGTACCATGATAAAAGCAAATGACCATCCATTTCCTGTAGCTCCTCCTAGTAGTTCAGGTACCGCTATTGGAGACCAAACGAGTGAAGCTACAATAGCAATGATCAGTGCTATTACCCAAAAACTACAAATCATAATGAATGTTTTTTTAGCTCCTTGTCTATCTGCGAATATACCAACAGGATATGTAAAAAGAACTGCTGATATTGTTGCAATTATTATGAAGTAGTTTCCGAATGCATAGTCCATACCCATTCCATCAGTTACAATCAGTATCATTTTAATTATTACGACATTCGCAACTTCAACAATCAAAAAGTATCCAATGATAAATTTGAACATTTCTCTATGTTGTCTTATGTCTCTGAAAGTAGAACCTAGCTGCTTAAATGAGCCTTTAACAATTTGTCTCATTGGTGGTGCTTTACCTTTTTTCGTTCGTTCTTTTACAAAGAAGAAAGGAATAGCAAAAAGTGCAAAAATTCCCATTGCAATAACATACGTCCACCAATTTTCAAGATATCCGTATTTAACAAATCCTGTTTTAGGATCGCTATGAGGAGATCCCCAGATACTGGATAAAACTAGCATAGCTGCAATACCTATTATAGTTCCAAGGTAACCAAAAGCAACTCCAAAACCTCCAACTTTCCCTGCATGTCGCGGAGCTGCGATAAAAGGTAACATGGAATCATAGAAGGCAAGACTCCATTGATATGCCATATTTGCAATAACATAAAACAATAGAACCATCCAAAGACTTTGGAATATTCCCAGCAAGCTCGCGAAAATGAGTATTATTCCTGTTAGGATTAATACAAATGGTTTTCTTTTACCTGCATAGTCACTCAGAGCACCAGCTATTGGCATCCCTATAGCAATGATTAGTTGCATAACCATTACTACTGTTCCATAGATAATTTCTGTTCTAGCATAAGTTAGAAAGTTTTCTCTTTGTCCTATAATAATTATATATTGATTAATAATTAATGACACTATTACCATTGAGTAAACTGTGTTAGCAAGGTCATATAATGACCAAAGAAAGACATTCCATAGAGATGTCTTTGTTTCTAATTCAACTTCTGATGATAATTCAGACATAAATTCGATTTAGAATTAGCTATTTAAAAAACTATTCCCGTTTTTTGTTGGATTTTCAAAATCTCCAATGAGCAATCAGCGATTTTCTTACTTGCTTTAACATACTTGAAGTGTGTTCAGAAATTCCTACTTCTTCGAGTTGATCTAAGATATATGGTTTATTTCCAAGCAAACCCAAAATAAATTTCGAACTTACATCTTCTAATTGATCAAGTTTATAACCGCCTTCCAATGTGCATGCGATTCTTCCATTACAACATTCTTGAGCGATTTCATGAAGAAGATAACCTGCAGCATAAAATGCATTTGATCCAACACTCATAACTCCTACAGGATCTCCTGCTAAGGAATCGAATCCTACTGAAACTAGAATCATCTCAGGTTTATATTGTCTAACAATATTTAATGAGAATTGCAATGCTTTCAGCCAATCCATACTCTTTACTCCTGGTAACAGTGCAACATTTACATTATACCCCTTCCCCTCAACAACTCCTATCTCTGTAGGAAAACCTGTTCCAGGATATGAATACATTGGATGAGCATGTAAAGACAAGTAGAAAACATCTTTCCTATGATAAAAAATATGAGAAGTTCCATTACCAAAATGATGATCAATATCAATTATGGCTATACGATTGTACCCTTTGTATTGAATTAACCATTCAGCGGCTATTGCAATATTATTGAAATAACAGAAACCTCCTGCTGAATTATATTCTGCATGGTGACCTGGTGGTCTAACTACTGCGAAGCTTATCTGAGCTTTATTCTGATCAACTAAATCTACAGCTTGTTTAGTTGCTCCAGCAGATAATTTTGCTATTTCGAAAGTATGTTCATTGAGAGAAGTGTCAATTGTTACCATCCCTCCTCCGGCTTGAGAGATAGCTCGGATTTTTGCTAGATGATCAGGAACATGAACAGATAGTATATTTTCTTCCTCTATGGGTTCCGGATCAAAAAAAGCAATGGAATATTCAGATTCTTTTTGTATCTTCTTGATTGATTTTATAATTTCATCTAATCTTAGGGGAGACTCTGGATGAGCTCTATCCATACTATGTTTTTTGAATAGATCTGAATATATTACTGCTAAATCGAGCATCTAAGATTGCTGTACATCTACTACAAATTAAGACTTTTGTATGACATGAAATGGAAAATTCTGTGTGATATCCTTCCGTATGTTTTATATAGCATGAGTAAAGTTCAAGTGATGTTACAAGATGACCTTCGTTGATTTCATGCTAGATGTTGGATTGGCATTTTTATTTGCAGCTCCCATTATGGTTGCAAATGCAGCTCCAGCTCTACTTGGAGGAGGATATCCAGTAGATTTTTACAAGAAATTTTTTGATGGTAAAAGAATCTTAGGAGATCATAAAACAATACAAGGGTTGATTGTGGGTATATTAGCAGGTTTAATATCAAGCATTATAGTTTATTATCTTGTGCATGACCTGATGATATTGAGATATGGACATCTAGGATACAAGTTTCCAATGTGGATTGGATTAGTTATGGGTTGGGGGTGTAATTTTGGTGACATGTTTGGTTCTTTTGTTAAGAGAAGAATAAACATACACTCTGGAGGAAGCTTCCCAGTGTTTGACCAAACTGGATACATATTATTTGGTTTATTGTGGAGTTGGCCAGTTTTCAAGGTTATTCCTTGGCAGTTTATTGTAACTCTATTGATTATAGCACCTCTTATTCACTTGGGAGCAAATGTTTTAGCTTATTCAGTGGGCGCAAAAGATGTCCCCTGGTAGTTATTTAATTTCTTAATAGCCATGAAGTAAAATTTATAAATAAATTCACAAAACTATTTTTATCAAATTGGCAAGTCGGTTTAAATGAGTTCCAATTCAAGAAATCAGGAATGTACACTAACCTGTCGATCATTCTTATGTAGCAAAAAGATGCTGCGAATTGTTACTAAAGGTAACATTAAAAAATTTCTCTGTAAAATGGATGAAGATACTGAATGTTTTGGTTATATGTGTAACTATGCAGAATGTCGAGAAAGAAAAATGAACGATTCGGGATTATGTTTCAGACCAGTGAAAATTCAACCACAAAATCTACCGCTAAAACAAAAACGAGAACTATTATCTCAATTTGATTATGTTAATCCTAATGATTTGGATGACAAACTAAGAAAGAAATTATTGAAGAATTTCAAATAACGTGGATAACAGCAGTAGATTTTAATATTTGAATAATTACATATTGGATTAGACTAAATGAGATGAATTTTATGTTTTCACCAAGTTCCAGTACTGGAGAAAAGAAATTATTTACTTTCGGAATACCTACCCTAGATGAGATTTTAGGTGGAGGAGTTCCAGCAGGTTCAAATGTTCTTATTGAAGATGAAATTGGAGCAGAAGCAGATCCATTTGTTCTGAATTTTCTAGCTGAAGGTCTAAAATCAGGAGAGTATGGATATATTTTCTCAACAGAGCATCCATACGAATATTATGAGGAAACTATGACAGGAATTGGAGTAAATCCAGACATGTTAGAAGCCACAGGACGATTGAAATTTATTGATGCTTTTAGCAATCCTTTCGGATATACAGATATCAAAACAACTCATGAGTATGCTGTTAACGATTTAGGGAAACCAAGAGAGATTAATGAAACTATAAGAAGATCATTCTTACATGTTCAAAACCAACAAGTGTTAAAGAGAGGAATTGTAGTTTCGCTGTCCTCAATTATTTATGCTTCTGATGAAAGTAAAAATATTATATTTTCATTCTTACAGAACAGACTAGCTGCCAATAAGAAGGAAGGTTCAGTAACAGTCTTTACTCTTCACTATGATGCTCATGATCCACTCTTGGTTAGAGCAATAGAACATAACTGTGATGTCACCATAAGAGTATCAAAATCAAAAACAAAAGCTGATAGGCCAATCACAGAAGTAAGAGTGGTTAACGTCAAAGGAAAACCCGAGTTAGCAGGAGAACCAATTCTGTTTGAGTTTATTAGTGGAAAAATACTTCCTTATTATGAAGAAGAAGAGATGTTCTAAAAAAGATTGAAGTCATCTCTAATCTTTTTTGCAACTTCAACTGCTTCCATTTTTGTATTGTTTATTTTGAGATAATTTTCCTTATAGTAAAAATCATTATTAGTATTCATAATATGGTTTTTCTCAATTTGTAGTAATCTTTTTTCTGAAAGAAGCAAATCTTGTTTTGATGGTTTTTCAGAAATTCTTTCTGTAGTTCTATTTCTTCTTAATCTTTCTTCTAATTCACAAAAAAGTTCAACATAAAATATCTCTCTTCCTTGCTCTCTGAAAATATCACAGAATTTTTCAACATATGGTTTGTCTTGATCTTGCTTAAAATCCCACACATAAGTGAATATTAAACCTGGTAAATCACTCAAAGCGACCTCTTCCATAATTTTTCGACGAAAGGATTCATTTAGTTTTTTGAAACCTGATGTTCCATGTTCAAAGAATTGAAGAGCGAGTTCTATAGAGATGTGATTATGAAGAAGCTTGAAACCAGTTATCTCAGCTAATTTCTTACCAATAGTCATTTTTCCAGAAGCAGGAGGACCGAAAATAATTACTAAACTCACAAGAATAGTTTTTTACAGGTCGTTAAATATCTTTTGTAAGAAATATATCAGCTACAACTTTCGGTAGATTTAAGTAAGAAATTCATTGTATTAAGATAGTGATGACAGTGCTATTTGATTATCTATTCAAGACAATAATTGTCGGTTCACCAGGAGTAGGAAAAACATCCATTACATTACGATTCGCTACTGGCACCTTCAGAGAAAGATATCTACCTACAATTGGAGTAGAATTTTCTGTCAAGGACATTGAAGTCCAAGGAAAACAAGTAAAACTACAAACATGGGATACTGGTAGTCATGATAGATTCTCATATGTAAGACCTCTATACTATAAAGGAAGTTATGGTGTACTAGTGGTTTATGATATTGCTAGCAGAGAATCTTTTGAAAATCTTGACAAATGGTATGAGGAGGTTTATTCCAATTGTGAAGAGGTTATACCTGCAATTTTAATAGGTAACAAAGCAGATATTGAAGAAGAACGTCAAGTTAGCAAAGAAGACGCTTTAGCGTATGCTGAGAAAAAGAGAGCACACTATCAACTACATGAACTCCCATATTATGAAGTTTCTGCAAAATCTGGACAAAACATAGATAAAATCTATTATCACTTAACAGATATGATGATTGAAAAATCCATTGAAGTAGAATGATAAATTTCTCCTTCCAAACTTCATTTTTTCATTTGAAATTATCACAGATTTAGTATATTATTTTTTGATAAAATAAAAAAGCCTTTAAATAAATGTCAACGCTTCTGTAGGTTTATGAACTCTGCTAGAAGGTTACATATCCATAACTTTAATTTACACGTATTTTCCGTCCAGCTTGAGAAGTATTCTTCACACGTAAAAGGTGAGAAATTTGGCTGAAATCACTGATGTAAGAATTAATGGTAGAGGTGGACAAGGAGCTGTTACAGCTTCTAGATTGCTAGCTGAAGCTGCAATTTTAGAAGGACAATATGTACATGCTTTTCCGAATTTTGGTCCAGAAA
>Ga0114922_10007439_pt1 | contig 10031 bp, 6 predicted proteins | sample AartaG_FD_100975 | JGI IMG/M metagenome (GOLD analysis project Ga0114922, IMG submission 100975) | Deep subsurface microbial communities from Aarhus Bay to uncover new lineages of life (NeLLi) - Aarhus_00045 metaG | ecosystem: Environmental > Aquatic > Marine > Oceanic > Sediment | place: Aarhus...
ACGCACCCGCCATCGAGGGTGGCTGGCTGCCCTCACCGGCAGTTCTCCTTTGGCGATGCGGTTGGCGCAGCCGAGAAACCCAGATCCGGTCCAAAACAAAAACGCCCGGCGTAAAGCCGGACGTTTGTTTCAGGCCCCAAGTGAGTTGCTCGCCCTCACTTGCCATTTTCTGCCTGTCTCCTCGTAGAATACACGTGCAGGTACTTTGCACACTCCTGGCCCGTGGGCTCGACGGCTCGTCCGATGGAGCGCAGGTCCGCGGTCAGATCGTCAAAGCCATACGCGTCCTCGACTGGCTAGCGGACGGCAAAGACCAGGGCACGCCCGTCGTCCGTCTCCAGCCAGAGTTGGCTGCCGTAGATGCGGTAGACGGTCACGTCCCTCAAAAAGCTCAGATAGCGCTGCTCCTGCTCCATGACGCCCACCGGGTTGAGACAAGCCATCTCGGTGGCGGCAGGACTCTCGACGGTGAGGAAAGAGCCGTTGAAGGTATAAGCGGCGTGGTAGGTGTTGCAGCCCGTCGAACCGCTTGCCGTGCCGTTTTCAAAGGTAGCCGTAATCTCGGTCTCTGCCAGCAGATCCGTAGGCATCAGCAGGGGCGTAGGCATCCCCTCGACCGTCTTTTCCTCGATGAAGGCGGCAAGCGCCCAGGCGGCCCCCTCCAGGCTGGCATCGGCGTCCTCTGGCAGCGGTTCGAAGGCTAGCACCTCACCTCGCGCGGTCAAGATCTCGAGTTGGCCCTCACTGAGACGGTAGTCGGTCGCCCACCCGAGGATGGTGGTGTACCCTCCTTCCCGTTCCAGCAGCGCTTCCGGCTCGGTACAGATGTCCCCCATCATCGCCAGCCAGTGGAAGCCGATATCGTCGCCGCTGGCTTCGTAGGCAGCAACGTAGCCTCTACACCCCGCATGACCGCTGACCCGGTACTCGTCGTGAAAGACAAGGGTGATAGTTGCTCCTTCGATGAGGCGGCTGCCGTCCATTGAGGCAAGCTGCCACACAGTGCTCACGAGGTCGTCGGGGTTCATCGCGAATTCCTCTTGCATGGCAAAAACGAGGGTTGTTTCGCCCTCGGCATTGTCGATCTCAAGACGGTCATCGGTCACTCTGTAGACAGCAGCGTTTCGGAGAGTCTCAATGTAGGCATCTTCCTGTTCCATGACGCCCTCGGGCGCCGGACAGGCCATAAGGGTAATCGCGATTTGAGGGATCGTCAGGGTACCGTCGTCCGTCGCGATGTATTTGCCGCTATCGCGTCCGCCGCCGTAGCCGTTGCAACCCGCGAACCCGCTGAGAATCCCTTCGGCAAAGTTCAGGGTGATGTTAGTGCCTTCAATGAGGCTGTTGCCGTTCAGCGAGACGAGCACCCACTGGGTACCGACGAGGTCTGCCGAGGTGTCAGGCCGTTCGGTCTCCCCGACTGGACTGATACTGCCAACCAGCCAGTAGGGACCCGGGCAGTCAGCAGGGATTCCCTGCCGTGTGCGCTCGTCAAAGGCCTCGATCGACTTGACTTCACCGCCGCCGAGGCGGACCGGTTGTCCAAGCCGAACCTCAACCTCATGGTCGTCGTAGAGTACCCGGATGATGTCGTTTTCGATGCTGACCTCAAAGTCGGGCGGCCACACGACTAGATTGCTGGCCTCGCTGTCGCCAATGCGCAGGCAGCCGTCGGCCATCGTCAGTGGCCCAATGCACAGCGCAGTCATTCTTGTGACCACCACCATCGGCGTAGGCTCACTCTCAGGTGTTTTCTCTGATACGGCGCACCCCACAGATGACAGGGTAAACCCGATCAGCAGTACGAGTAATCCAAGTGTTCTCATGTGTTTCATTGCTGTTTCCTCCTTTGCGCCCGAGAGTTCCCGGATGGAACCATAAGATATGGCCCTTCATGGACCCTCTGTCTCCGCAGCCAACAGTTCTTCGATCAATGCCTCGAATTCGGCGGAGCGCTTGGCTTTTCATTGGGGCCGGGACTGCTGTGTCACCTGCCCGGCTGCGTCCACCTCTACCTCCCAATAGAAATGAGTGGCCAGGTTCTCCACCGACACCCCATACACGACCGGTTTGGGGGCCAGGAACCGATAGGAGATAACGACCGCCCAGTACTCGGCCGTGTACGTCCACCGGAAGGTTTCGTCGCCACCACACCCCAGTTCTGAAATGAGGACGCCAATGTAGTCCTCCGTCCAGGTCAGGCCTGGCGCAGGGGCCTGCTCGCCGTAGTGTTTGCTGGCGTAGGCCAGGGCCGCATCGCGCGCGGCCAGCACATCGTCGAGCAGTTCCGTCACACCCCCTGCTGTATCAACCTGTCCTTCCCAGTGGAACCCAGTGGCCCGATTGGCCACTGTCACCAAATAGACCACCGTTTCGGGCGGCATCATCGGATAGTATACCTGAACCACCCAGTCCTCGGCGGTGTACCGATAGGTCCCGGAACCGCTCCACACCAGACGTGTGGAGCGCTTCTCAGCCCAGGTCAGGCCCGGCGGAGGGGCCTGCTCGCCGTAGCGTTCGCTGAGGTAGGCAAGGGCTGTATTGCGCACCGCCCGGACATCATCGGGGGCAACTTGCTCTGTCACCTGCCCTGATGCGTCTACCGTTCCCTCCCACTGGAACCCAGTGGGCTGATTGGTCACCACCACCTGGTACACCATCGGCCGGGTCCGATAGGGTATCGAGACCACCCAATCCTCGGCAGTGTACCGGTAGCTTGCCAAATCACACAACGGGTTTCCTGGGGTGAATTCCTCCGTCCAGCTCAGGCTCAGCGCAGGGGCCTGCTCGCCGTAGTGTTCGCTGATGTAGGTCAGGGCCGCATCGCGGGCAGCCTGCACGTCGGATGCCTCCACGGCGACCGTCGGAATAATCGCTGGGGGTGAGGTGAGCGGCACTACGATGGGTAGCTTCGTCACAACGGGCAGTGGGACTGCGGTGGGCTGGGCCGTGATCGGCCCGCAGCCAGTGACGACCAGCGCACTCAGGATGAGCATCAATCCCAGAGTATACAGTTTGCTTTTCATTTCTTGCTCCCTTTTCTCATGGCTCACTGTGCCTTTTCAATTTTGCTGGCCCAGAAATCATTGGGTGACGTATGCGCACCTGCTGTCTTGAGTTCGCCGGTAACAACGACCTGATCGCCGTTTTGGATGCCTTCTACACTGACAGCGGGACTTTCTGTTCCATCATCCTCGACCATCAAATCATACCAGACCTGGACTTTTTTCCCACCAGAGGTCAGTTCAAAGCAGGGGCAGAAGAGCTCGCCTAGCAGACTGACCTGTCCATGGACTCTGATCTCTGTGTCATATACCGGGTTTTCCAACAACTCGGAAACGCTCAACGTTCCTGTGGAGGCCAGTTGCTCCTGGAGTAACCTGTCGAACTCGGCCGGTGGCTCGCCTTGCTGGCCCCGCCAGAAACCCTGCCCCCCACTTAGAAACGCTGGGCTCTCAGAATCGCCAACGTAGCCGAATGTTTGTACTGTGCCATCATCCAGGTGGAACTGCAGGATGAACGACGCAGGAACTCTGGCCCGTGGCCCCAGCGGGATGTCCGCATCCAGCGCAGCGACGATTTGCTCAATGATCTGGGAATCAACAATGGTCAGACGGAGCTCAGGTACCTGAGCCTCGACGACGCCTGGGCTACCAGTCACCTCAGAGTGGATGGTTTCCAGGATTTCGATCTTGACCGTGCGGGTCAGCCCTGCCTGCTCCGCCACGTTGACCTGTGACGGCAAGGTTGATGCCAGTTGTGCCTGGATCAAGGCATCGAATTGTTCTGGTGGGAAAAAGTCCTCGCCCTGCCAAAAGTCCTGCTTCCCCCGGAGGAAGGTCGCTCCGCCACAACTGTATTCGAGTTCTTGCACCGTCCCATCTGCCAGATGGAAGTGGAGTTGATACTCAGGGATGCATGCAACCTTGGGCGCAACCCTGAGATCGGTATCCAGCGCAGTCACGATCTCATTGAGAAGTTGGGGCTCGGTGAGCGTCAACCGGTCGATGTACTGGCCCCTGGTGGCAGAATCAGAAGCCAGGTCGAATTCCACGACTTTGACCTTCATTATGCCACTCAGCCCCATTTCCTCGACCAGGTTTACGCGCGGCTCCGTCACCTGCCCATCTGCGTCTACCTCACCCTGCCAGTAAAAGCCACCCGTCCGGCTGTACAAAAAAACCTTGTAGACAACCGCCTCAGGGGCCACGACCGGACGGGAGATGCGTGCCACCCAGTCCCCGTCTTGGGCCGTGTACTTGAAATCCAACGAGCCGACTATCCGATCTGGAGTGACGTTCTCTCCCGTCCAGGCCAGGCCCGGCGGGGGAGCCTGTTCGCCGTAGCGCTCGCTGAGGTAGGCCAGGACTGCATTGAGGGCATTCACGTACTCCATGTCCACAGTCCCTTCTGGAGTGACGTCCGTGGTAATGACGGTCACTACTTCGGTGCTCCCGGTCGGGATCAATCCGCAGCCACACAGGATCGATGCGCTCAGGGTGAGTAGTAGCCCCGCAGAAAAAAGTCTGCTCTTCATTTCTTGCCTCCTCATTGAGTTTAAAACCAAGTTCATTTGGCCTTTTCAATCTTGCTTTCCATGCTCTAGACGCATCCGGGCTCAAAAAGGTTCCTCTTTTCCAACCAAATGGTTTTGTCGCTGATGCCAGCGCCTCGTACCTACCTATTATACCAGCTCAGTTGCACCTGCGCAATGCCCGTTTGCTCAACGTACTCTAGCACAATCGCGTGCTCGCCGGCCGGCAAATAGCGGGTCACCGACTCGGAGCCATTCGCTGCCTGCCAGTTGTCGAGCGCCAACTCACCATCCACGTAGAGGCGCACCCCGTCGTCGGCCGTGATGTTAAAGGTGTAGCGACCGGCCTCAAAGCTCTGCGGCGTCGTCCAGCGGATGGAGAACTCGTCGGCGGGCAGTCCGGGGAACGGCGCGCCGTAGCCCCAGTTGAAGTCCAGGTTCTCGTGAAGCCGGACGAACACCGGCTCACCGTTCAGATCCGTGTTGGCAAAGTACTCGGCCTTCCACGGCGTGGGGACAATCCAGAACTGGATGCGCGCGTTTCCGTTCTGCTCAAAATACTCCACCTTGAAGCGGTGCGTCCCATCGAGGTAGGTGCCATCCACGTAGTGCAACTCGTTGTCCATCTCTTGCCACTTGTCGATCATCAGGCGAGTGTCGTCCAGCCACACCCGCACCCCATCGTCGGCGCGGACGGCGATGCGGTAGAAGCCCGGCTCAAAGGTCATCTCTCGGCTCCAGCGCACGGCAAAGTTGTCGTCGGGCATCCAGTCGACCGGCGGCGCGGTGCCCCAGTCAAAGTTGATCTCGGCGTCGTCCCGCGTCATGACCGGCGGCCAGTACATGTGCTGGTTGTCATAGTACTCGCCCTTCCAGCCAGAGAAGCCATCGAGTCGCTCCCACCACACGTGGGCGTGCGCCCCTCCGCCATCCTCAAAGTATTCCACTCTGACCTGATGAGGTTCCTCGTCCATGACCAGGTCGCCCCAATGGTCGTTGGGCAACCGTTGCAGGTACCAGGCATTCACCAAGAGCTGGCCATCAACCCACAGACGGACGCCATCGTCGGCCGCGGCGTGGAAGCGATAGGCCCCCGCCGGGAAGCTCAGCATGCGCGTCCAGCGTGCGGAGAACTGGTCGTCCGGAAGCCTTGGGTCGGGGGAATCTCCCTCCCAGGCAAAGTTGATGGCCGCATCGGTGCGCACCAGGGCCGGTGCGCCTTCCAGGTTCTTGTTGTCATAGTACTCGGCCAGCCAGCCAGCCTCTCCCTGAAGTCGCTTCCAACCCAGTTGAACCACCGCACCGCCGCCGTGCTCATAGTATTCCACTTGCACGGGGTGCATTCCCTGGCTGATGTACACGTCACGGGTCATCCAACTGGCTTGCTGGTCACACCAGGCATCTATGACCAGCGTATCGTCCACCCATACGCGGAGGCCGTCGTCGGCGCGGGCGGTGAAGCGATAGGTGCCGCCGTCGAACCAGGCATCCTGGTTCCAGCGGGCGGAAAAGTTGTCGGCGGGAATTCCTGAGCCAGGGGAACCGTGCCCCCAGTCAAAGTCGATCGAGTCATCCATACGGGTCAGCACCGTCGAGCCGCTCAACGACCGGTTGGCATAGTACTGGGCCCGCCACGGATGCTCAGACGAGGGCAAGGGTGCCGCCGCCGCCACCAAGGGCGAGGCGAGCAGCAAGATCAGAACGGCGAGACTCGCCTGCATTACCATCCGCAGGCCCTTGATCAAAACTGACTTGGACTTTTTTGGGTTAAACATGGTTTCTCTCCTTCTCTATCGTTCACCAAACTAACCTGTATTGTTTCTACATCTTTATCGTACCACACGGCTGTTACGAGCGTATGGCAGCGGCGTCACAACCTTGAAACAACGTGTTACCATTCTGTCACATCAGTCACCCAAAACAAAAACGCCCGGCTTGACGCCGGGCGCTTGCATTTGCTATTACTGTTCGATTCAATTTGACACCGGCTCATAGGAGGCCAGGATTCGCAGTAGCATATTCCTCCCCTTCATGAGATAATCTTCGTACGTTGCGGTAGGCTCCGGCCGGGCGCCATACTCGATCACCGTGCCGTCCTCCAGTTCGACGGCCAAGGTTTCATTGTGGTCCACCAGCGTCTCGCCTTCACCGATGAATTCATACCCCACCGCGGTATAGGTTTGCCCGCCAATCGTAACCTCTTCGCTCTTGCCGACGATCTCGCTCACGCCGGCGCCTGTGCGGCGACAGGTGGCATAGCGGAGTCCTTCTTCATTGGGCGGGGCAGAGATGACGAGATAGCCCAGGGCGTACTCGACCTGCACGCACAACTTGCCGGAGTACTGCTCGCGGAGTTGAGCCAGGTACTCCTCGGCCGACATGCCTTCAGGCAGCTCATCGCTCGGGAAACCCTCGACCCCGAATTCCGTGATCGTCGCCGTGGGCGGATAGCGGAACCGGTAGCCATAGACCTCGTTGGTGTAGACCTCCATGCCGTCGTCTGCTTCCGGCCAATCGGGCAGCGGTGGTACAGCCCCTGAGGGCTCGTCTACGATCTCGAACCGGGTCACCTGGATCTGGGTGCCGTTCCAATCCGGGATGCCGGCCAGGACTTGTCCCCACACCCGGATGACGGTTCCCGTATCACGCAGGCTCTCCAACTGGCTGTTGATTGCAGAGTCAGTGCTCCAGATGCCATACTGCACATTAAAGTCACCCACGAGGGCAAAGTAATCGTCACCGCCCGACCTCGGCCCCGGAGGCCCGCTGTAGACCGTGCCCTCCCAGCCCTCGACCGGGTCGGGGTCAAAGAAGGAGCCAGGCCCATCGGGGCGCAGGCGGGTCACGAGGAGCTGGCAGCCGCCGTAGTCGAGTATATCGCAGGTGAGCGCGCCCCAAAAGTGGGCGTACTTGCCGGGTTCCTCCTTGTCGCGCAGGGCGACGATTTCAGCTTCGATTTCGGCGTTCACACCTTCCAGGCCGATCTCGCCGGTTCCTTCGGGCATCAAGACGAGGTAATCGTCGAACTGGGCGCCATCAGGCGTGCTGGCGACGTAGCCGTACCAGGCCACGACGGGCCGTCCGGCAGTGGGGGCAGGCGGTGCAGGTGAAGCCATCGGCCTCACCTGCCCTGCGGCGTCCACTTCACCTTGCCACTCGAACCCAATGGCCGGGTTGGTCACCACAACCTGATAGATGATGTTTTCGGGCGCTACAACCGGAAAAGCCACCGTGATCGCCCAGTCCTGGCCCAAAGCCGAGTATTCGAGGGCTACCGAACCGACCAGCCCTTCTGCCGTGACCTCTTTCTCTATCCAGTCCAGCTCCGGCGCGGGAACCGGCAAGCTGTAGCGTTCGCCCACGTAAGCCAGGGCCGCATCGCGGGCGCGGACCGGGTCGGGCGCGCTCACAGGCTCCGGCATCGGGTCGGATGCATCTCTTACCTGCCCCGATGCATCCACCTCGCCCTCCCACTGGAAGCCGGTGATCTGGTCGGTTAACACGACCTGATAGATGGTCTGTTCGGGCGGCAGGACGGCATACGAGACCGTAACCACCCAATCCTCGGCCTCAATTTCCGTGCGGCCGGTGTACCGGAGGGTGACCGAGCCAGGCACGGGCTTGTCTGGATACCCTGGCGTGATGTTTTCTTCCGTCCAGGTCAGTTCCGGCGGGGCGGCATCCCCTGACCACCCCAGGCCATAGCGCTGCCTGACATAAGCCAGGGCCGCATCGCGGGCGCGAGCGGCATCGAACCACTCCCCTTCAGAAGCAGTCTGCTCCATCACCTGCCCGGTGGCGTCTACCTTGCCCTCCCACTGGAACCCGGTGGCCTGGTTGGTCACCACCACCTGGTAGACCGTCCGCTCGGGCGGCAGGATTGCATGCGAGATTGTGACCACCCAATCCTCAAAGGTGAATTCGAAGGTTGCCGAGCCGACCAGTCCCTCTGGGGTGGTGTACTCCTCCGCCCAGGCCAGCCCCAACGGGGGAGCCAGCTCGCCGTAGCGCTGGCTGAGGTAAACCAGAGCCGCATCGCGGGCAGCCAGTACCCTTTCGGATGCCTTGGGCTGCGGCCGGGGCGGTGACTCTGCCACCTGTCCCGTTGCGTCTACCTCGCCATCCCAACGGAACCCGGTGGCCTGGTTGGTCACCACGACCTCGTAAACGAACGAGTCGGGGATCACTACCAGGCTGGAAACCTTGACGGCCCAGTCCTGGGCGGTGTATTGGTAGATTCCCGAGCCGGTCATCCCTTCTGGAGTGATGTTTTCCCCTGTCCAGGCCAGGTCCGGCGAGGGAGCCTGTTCGCCGTAGCGTTCGCCGATGTAGGCCAGGGCCGCGTTGCGGGCATTCGCGTACTCCATGTCCACGGGTCCCTCTGGAGTGACCTCTGTCGAAAGAACCGTTACTACTTTGGTGGATCCGTCCGGGATCGGCGTGCAGGCACTGACGATCAATGCGCCCAGAAGCAGCACCAATCCCCAAATACTCAGTTTGTCTCTCATTGTTTGTCTCCTTTCGTTTTTGCCGGGCTTGATCCCGCAAGTAAGCTTGTGTAGAACGTCGAATTGGATACTCATTGTGAATCTCCTCTAAAAAGATGTGGAACCTTCATTCTGCCTCAATCGTACCACACCGGTGTTACGGGGGTACGGCAGAGGTGTCACAACCTCGAAACATCGTGTTACCATCTTGTTACATCACCGGCGCGGCAACTGCGCCATAAAAACAGAGCACCCAGCGACAAGCCGGGCGCTCGTTCGGGTGCCTCCACGGTGTCTTATGGAATGACTCCCATGCAACGCCAGTTAATCTCGGCAGTCTTGTCGGGCACATTAATAACGCAGGCTGGGTTACAGCCGGGTTTGTCTATGTCCAGGTCAATCCACCATGTGCCGGTGAATTCGTTGCAGGAACGAGTTTCCTCAAGTTGGCCCTGCTCAAGGCACTCGCTATTTTGGGCGATCTCTACAGCTTCTTGATAACTCATTCTTGCACCTGTTTTCCAGTCTGTACAATACTCAACTCCAGTAGAGGGAGTGGGTGATGCCGCTGCCACAGTCATTTCGTATTCGGCCTCGGCGGTGAGAATCGCCGACATAGGTAGTGCGTCGCACCTCGACTTTGAGAAAGCCCTATATGCAAGTCTCCCGAAGGTTACTTTGGCGGCAAATAGCGAGAGACGCCGCTCGTGGTACCGAACCACAGCGCGCCGTCCGGGGCCACGGCGATGGAATTGACCCAACCGCCCCCCAAGCCGTCGTTGGTCGTGTAAGTGGTCCAGGTCTCCCCGTCGAAGCGGGAGGCGCCGCCCCAGGTGCCGAACCACAGCGCGCCGTCGGGGGCCACGGCGATGGACGTGACGGAATAGCCCGCCGCCAGGCCGTCGTCTTCGGTGTAGGTCGTCCAGGTTTCCCCGTCGAAGCGGGAGACGCCACCGCGCTGTTGTGTACCAGGCCAGACATCAGCGCTGCCGAACCAGAGCGCGCCGTCG
>Ga0114922_10007440_pt1 | contig 10030 bp, 8 predicted proteins | sample AartaG_FD_100975 | JGI IMG/M metagenome (GOLD analysis project Ga0114922, IMG submission 100975) | Deep subsurface microbial communities from Aarhus Bay to uncover new lineages of life (NeLLi) - Aarhus_00045 metaG | ecosystem: Environmental > Aquatic > Marine > Oceanic > Sediment | place: Aarhus...
GAGGAAATTGTCAATTCCCTCATCAGTATATTTGATAATATCGTCACATTATCTGTCTTTATTTTAACAAAAAGTAATTTTTTTGTCAATATTTTATGCAAATTTAACGTATTATTAATGGGCAAAAAGCCTTGTATGGAGGATGAGTTGGTATTACAATAGTGATTGATCATGATAACTAATACTATATATATAGTTACCGATATTCTGTAATAGTTGAGCTATAGTTAATTCCTTTTCATTTTCTGATTATAAAATAACGACTACCTCATGTTGACGCTGAAAAGGGTTAGGTTTCATGAAACCTCATCAGGAGTGACCTGTTGGACAGGAATCAGAGGATCAAGCATATCGTCGATATACTCAGGCTCAAAACCGTTGCGACTATAAAGGAATTGAGCAGGAGACTTGACGTTTCAGAAATGACCGTACGGAGGGATTTGAACTATCTCGCGGAAGAGAGTGTTGTAGAGATTATACCCGGAGGCGCAATCTTTCGAACATCCACTGAGAGTGACATAGAGCATGAAAAGTACCTCATAACCCACGAAGGTACCAAAAAAACAAGAGAAAAGATGAAGATCGGACAGAAAGCGGCAGCGCTCATTGAGCCCAACGATACGATCGTTCTCGATGTGGGTTCAACGACCGAGTATCTTGCCAAGTTCATCCCCATCGACTTCCCCATTACAGTTCTCTCCTATGCGCTCAACATACTCGTCGAGACATACCGGAAGAAGAACTGCACACCCATTTTTGCAGGGGGCTATTTCCATGAAAACACCCTCATGTTCAGCAGTCCTGGGGGGCTGGACCTGATAAGATCAACCCGGTCCGACAAAGCATTCATATCGGCTGCCGGTGTGCACGATTCCCTCGGTGTTACCTGTGCCAATGCCTACGAAATCGAAACCAAGAAGGCGGTCATGGCTGCATCGAAAACCCGTATTCTCCTCGCAGACTCCTCGAAATTCGGCAAAACCCGTTTCGCCCACTTCGCTGACCTCACCGATTTCAACCTGATCATCACCGACTCAGAGATACCGGATGAGTATGCACAGCGCATACAGGACCTGGACATATCCCTGATCGTTATTTAAAAAGAGATAGCTTTTAATGAGTGTCAAGTGAATAATTCAGAATTTTCAACACAGTGCTTCTCTACACAATTCTGCTATTTCTGCGTCGAAGTGGAGAACTCGCTCGAAAAGGGGTAAAAGTCGGCTGTATACTTCGACGGCACTGCTGTCGGGCTCTGCAATTTCCTCACCCTTCACAATGTCCTCAAGCGGGCTGAAATCTTTCCAGATACCCGCTCCCACTGCGGCAATGGCAGCAGCACCGAGGGATCCAGCTTCCTGATCTACGCTTGACTTCACAATGGTGGCATTAAAAATATCGGCAAACATCTGGCGCCAGAACCTGCTCTTGCTCCCGCCACCGACAAGCAGAAGACGGTCTTCCAGTTTACAGAGCCTCTCTAACCTGTCATACATGAGTTTGAGGTCCATGGTGATGCCCTCCATGACAGACCGGATTATGTCTGCCCTGTTATGGGAGAGATCGAGGCCGGTGAACCCGCCCCTGATATGGGGACTCAGATGGGCCGCTGATCCACCCGCAAGGCTCGGATTGAAGAAGAGCCTGTTCGATCCCTGCGGAGAGGTCTCCGCAAAGGCGGTCATCATCTCATAGGGGTCCTTTCCCTCACGCTCTGCAGCCTGCACAATATCGGTACAGAGGTTGTCACGCACCCATTTAAAAGAGCTACCTGCAGAGAATATCGAGGTAGCCGACGTGAACATTCCAGGGACTACGTGCGCAAAGATGAAAGGTTTTATCTTATTATCAATGAGAGGTTGTACCGACGAGACGGCTATCCAGGCTGAAGAGCCCAGCGAGAGGTACACCCTCCCCTCCACGATGTTTCCCGCACCCAGGGCCATGCATGAGTTGTCCACTCCGCCGCACATGACCTTCACCTTTTCGGGGAGCCCAAGCGCCATCGATGCCTCTTTAGTCAGTGCGCCAACAACTTGGGTCGAAGGCACGATTTCGGGGAACAGATCGCGCTTAATACCGCTTGCCTCGATGAGCCGATTGGAATAGCTCCAATTTTTCAAGTCGTACACTCCACAACCGGATGCATAGGAATAGTCAGTCATGATCTTCCCCGTCAGCCTGAAGTTCACGTAGTCCTTGGATCCGATAACCTTGCTGATTGCCCTGTACATATCAGGCTCATTATCTCGATACCACATGACCTTGAATACGGAGTAGCACTCACGAGAGAAACCGTTTCCCGTCATGCAGTACCATTCATCCTCGTCTATTTTCCCAAAGAAGGCCTGTGTCTGTGCAGCAGCCCTGGTATCCGACCATATGGGCGTACTGTCTCTGAGCAGTTCGCCGCCAGGCCCAATCGGGACAACACCGAGGCTTTGGCCGGATAGAGCGAGACATTCGATCCGCCCCACGTCAACACCCGTCGCCACGAGGAGCTTCTCGGTTGCATCCACCACAGCATGCCACCAGTCCGTCGGCTTCTGCTCGTGCCAGCCCACCTCAGGGTAGAGCGTCTCGTAGGGTTTGAAAATGCTGGCAATACATGACCCTCTTTCATCGTAGAGTGAGGCCTTGTTGCCGCCGGTTCCAAGATCATAAGCGAGAATAAACCTTTCCATGATCCATCCTTCCCGTTGTAGTAGCAGCTATTCCTTGTGCATATTACGTAACACCTTTAGTTCATACCGGAGTTACCATCACAATATTCATGAATTGATCCTATTATAGTTACCTCCGATTAAATGTGAACAAAAATTATATTGAGCAAGTGCACCTAAAATCTATATGCCAACTCCTGTTTACTTTTCACCCGGGACCCTGTACCATAGGGACCATGTCGAACAACCTTTTCATCTCAAACTGTCGAGTTATCGGTGACCGGGCAGCACCGGACCACTTTGATCTCCTCATAGAGCACGGAATCGTGACACAGCTGGGAAAAAAGTTAAAGCCTCCTCCAGGTATCGAAAGACTGGACGCAGGAGGCAGCCTAGTCTCTCCCGGTTTCATCGATGTACATGTTCAGGGTGCCGGCGGAGCCGATGTGCTCGACGGCAGTGAAGAGGCCTTTCGCACCATGGCTCAAACCTTCGCACGGTTCGGGGTCACCGCATTTCTCGCCACCACGGTGTATAAGCCGGAACAGGACAATTTTCATCTTCGTGAGGCTGCCCGGAACACGGGTAAGGACCTTGGGGGGGCGCGGCTTCTCGGTACTCATCTGGAAGGTCCCTTCATCTCGCCGTATAAACGGGGTATGATACAGCCCGATTCCATCTGCCCGCCATCAACGGGTGAGCTGGAGCGCATACTCGAGCTCACCAGGGGAACACTCAGGATGATGACCATTGCTCCTGAACTGGAGAACAACCTGAAACTCATCACCCGTCTCAAGGAGCAGGGCGTCGTCGCATCCTTCGGACACTCAAGCGCGACCCATGAGCAGACCCTGCAGGGAATCGAGGCGGGGATCAGCCACGTGACCCATCTGTTCAATGCCATGCCCGCCATGCACCACCGGGAGCCCGGTTCTCTACCCGGGCTCTTTGAATCCGACCTCAGCGCTCAGGTCATCCCTGACGGTGTGCACATTCATCCCGCAGTGCTGAGACTTGCCTGTCGGCTTCTCGGCCCGGAGCGCACCGTGACCATCACCGACGGCATGCAGGCCATGGGTCTTCCCGACGGCGAATACAAGTACAACACCCTGCGGTATCGAACGGTCGACGGTACGGCCCGATATGAGGACGGCACGCTTATCGGAACAGCCCTTGGTATGAGTGAGCTTCTCAGGCGGCTGCAGGACTTCGCGCAGTTCAGCTTTGAGCAGACGCTTCGAACGGCGACCGTCAACCCCACACGGGTTCTGGGCCTGGGAACCTGCAATGAAACGATCACACAGGGAATGAAGGGAGACCTGGTCATTCTCGATCCTTCATTTTCTGTGCACGCCACGATCGTATCCGGAAAGGTGGTGTATCAACGATAGGTGAGCACTTGGACTGTTACTGGGTCTACATTCTGCAGGTAAAGAACGGCAATTACTATACCGGCTGTACAACCGACATGCATCGCCGGTACACCGAACATGTACGCGGAACGGGGAGATGCAGGTACACACGAAGCTTTCCACCGGTCCGCCTCGCCCAGTGCTGGAAGGTACACGATTGCAGGGGTACAGCTCTTCGGATCGAACAGTGTGTGAAGAGAAAGCCGAGAAGGACCAAAGTTGATTTAATCCAGAACCCGGCGCTCCTTATTGATCTGCTCAACCGGGCTCGGATAACCGATGCCAGGGTCGAACCCTGCGATAGAGCAGTGCTCGATGACATAAACAACACAGTTAAAAGGAAAACCCCCGAGAAAAGGAGGTAAAAACCCGGGGGCTTCCGTTAAGATAACACTAATGCTCTGTACCCGTAACAGATCGAAGGTAGGCACAGACTTGGTTTTCTCTGTTAAGACAGGGTTAATTTCCTGTTAATTACAACCCGTGAAATGATCGTAATCTCCCCACTCAGTACCGTGTTTACTTTCTCGAAGAGTCCCTGGGAGAACCAGACCGGTACTCAGAACGAGAATCAGAATGGGATTGAGAACGCGATTGGGGATGGGGATTGGGGAGCAGGGCTTTCCTGCTGAGGTTGATCCTTCCCAATGCATCTATTTCCGTAACCTTTACCTTTACTCTGTCTCCCACGTTCAATACATCCGTAACCTTATTCACACGATGATGTTCGAGCTTTGAAATATGGACAAGTCCCTCCTTGCCAGGTTGTATTTCCACAAAAGCGCCGAAATCCATGATGCGTTTTACCTCACCCTCATAGGTCTTGCCCACTTCAATCTCTGCGATGAGGTTCTGTATGGTGTCACATGCCCTCTCGGCATCACCCTCACCTGTTGCCGATATGGTGACTGTACCGTCATCTTCCACGTTTATATTGGTTCCCGTTTCTTCGATGATAGAGCGTATCATCTTTCCCGAGGGACCTATGATGGTACCGATCTTTTCCTGCGGAACCTTAAGGATCAGTATCTTCGGCGCGTAGCGGGAGATACTGTCCACCGGTTTCTCAATGACCTCGGCCATTTTGTCCAGGATGTGTAGTCTCCCCTCCCGGGCCTGTTCGAGGGCCCCGCGCATGATCTCCTTGGAGATCCCGCTGATCTTCACATCCATCTGAAAGCCCGTGATGCCTTTTCTGGTTCCCGCAACTTTGAAATCCATGTCTCCGAGATGGTCCTCAGAGCCAAGTATATCGCTCAGGATGGCGTATCGGTCTGCACTCTCGAACACGAGCCCCATGGCAACCCCTGCAACCGAATCGCGCAGTGGTACTCCGGCACTCAGCAGTGAAAGTGAACTGGCACATATCGATGCCATGGAGGAGGACCCATTGGATTCAGTGATTTCAGAGACCACACGTATGGTGTAGGGGAAATCTTCCTTTTCCGGAATTATCGGCTTGATTGCCCGTTCGGCCAGATGGCCGTGGCCGATTTCCCGCCTTCCCGGACCGAGCCTGCCTGCGGTTTCACCCACGGAAAAGGGAGGAAAGTTATAGTGGAGCATGAATGTCTTCGTTCCCTCTCCCTCTATGTTGTCGTATCGCTGCTCGTCAGAAACAGTTCCCAGGCTCGTAATGGCGATACTCTGCGTCTCACCCCTGGTAAACAAGGCGGAGCCATGCGTCCTCTGAAAGAGGTTAACCTCAATATCGATTGGCCTGATATCCTTCAATCCCCTCCCGTCGGAACGACGACCCTCATCGATGATGGATTTTCTGACGATCTCCTTCTCAATGTTTTCTAAAATTTCATACCCCTGCGGAAGGCTTTCCTCGCCAAACTGCTCGCTGATCTTCTCCAAAGTCTGTTCGCCCGCACTGTCAAGCGCCTTCTGCCGCTCGAGCTTGGTGGGAACAAAACAGGCCTCACTGTACTGAGCATAAGCATGATCCCGGACCGCAGCGACAAGTTTCTCATCGACGGTTTCCTCTGAAACTTCCATCTTTGTCTTTCCAACCCGGTTTATGAGCTCCTGCTGAGATTCGATGATCTCCCTGATATAGGATTCTGCAAAGGATATGGCCCCGAGAAGCTCTTCCTCGGTAACTTCCTGCGCCCCTCCCTCGACCATGATGATTGCTTCGTCCGTACCGGCAACGACTATTTCGAGAGTTGCCTCCTCCATTTGTGAGTAGGTGGGATTTACCACATAGGAATCGTCTAGCATCCCTACACGTACCGCACCAACGAGTTTCTCGAGCGGGATGTCTGACAGACCCACTGCAAGGGAGGCTCCATTCATGGCGAGAATGTCCGGCGGATTTATCTGGTCCGTCGACATGGTTGTTGCGATAATCTGCAGTTCCCGCCTGAAATTCTTGGGAAAGAGAGGTCGGAGAGGACGGTCGATGAGTCTGGAAACCAGTATTTCCTTCTCCTGAGGCCTTCCTTCCCTCTTAAAAAAACCGCCGGGAATCTTCCCGGCTGCGTAGAACTTCTCTACGTAATTGACTGTGAGTGGTAGATAATCAAGTGACCTGTTTTCCGATCTCGATGCACAGGCAGTCGCCAGAACGGCGCTGCCCTCATAGCTTACAAGTGCGGCTCCATTGGCCTGTTTAGCTATCTTACCCGTTTCAAAGATGAGCGTTGCGTCGCCCAGACTTAATTCTGTTTTCTCTTCCATTTTCTACGTTATACCTACTTCCTTATTCCTAGTTTTGCAATAATTTCGCGATATCTGCCTATATCCTTGCCTTTGAGATAATCGAGAAGCCTTCTGCGCTGTCCGACCAACTTAAGCAGCCCCCTCCTCGAATGGTGATCTTTCTTATGTGTCTTGAAATGATCCGTAAGATTGGTGATCCTCTCGGTGAGGAGGGCTATCTGAACTTCCGGAGATCCGGTATCCTTTTCATGCTTCTTGTAATTTCCGATCAGTTCCTCTTTTTTTTCCTTCGTAATCGACATGCAGACCTTCCCCCTGCGATGGCAGGACTTTTACAATAATATCCTGAAATATACTGAATTTACGGTGAATATCAAACTTATTTTTATGTACCCAGTCGGTGGGAGAACTGCAGCCTGTAAAGTCCGTTCCTCTTCAAATCCACTTCTTCATACAAGCAAAAACCTTCGTCCACTCTCTCGACAACCATCTCTTTTCGCTGTCTCTCCCTGTCATCATAGAGTATCCCCATGTATCTACCCTCATCAGGAAAAGCGCAATTCATGCAGAGGGGTTTGAGCAGCTTATCCTCCCCAATGACGTATAGATGATAGCTTTGCCCGAGAAGGGCATCTGCCAGTTCGAAGTCTCCCCTCTTGACCGCATCCCGTATTCGGGTGCTCGATACAGGCCCGCCCAAATGCATTACATCATCTACAACCAGGAGATCATAGTTATACTGGTCTGTATTTCGGCGCAGGAAATCTATGTTGCCCTTATTGTCTTTCCCGAACCGGAACCCCCTGCCCAGACAAAGCAGTCCCGGTGCTAGCTCCCGCTGCAGCATACGGAGGAAACTTTCAGGTTCGGTATCTGCAAACTCAGCTGAAAAGTCGAGATAGAATAGCAGATCAACACCCGTATTTCGTAGGTTCACGAGCTTCTCATGGGGCAGGGTCAGTCTTTCGGGTTCAACTCCGCGCAGCAGCTTCAGAGGGTGTTCCTTGAAGGTAATCACCGCAGTACGAAGCCCGCGGTACACGGATTGAGAGAGAAGTGTTTGTACGATTTCCCTGTGTCCTCGGTGAAATCCCTCGAAATTCCCAATCGTCAATCCCACTTTACCATGAAAATCATTCATCCTCTTAATACGCTCAACAATGTACAAGGGCTTCCCCGAATCTGTTCCTCACTGGATAGTAATGTATTTATCCCTTCCCTAGGACTGGTCCTTACTCCTCCCGAATACCTTGAAATATCCTGGTTTTGGTTTCAGCTCCACAATTGCGACAAGCTGACCGCTGTTGACAAGGCAGAGATGCTCCGACTGGGGGAGTTCCTGCCCCAACTCTTTCAGAATTTTCCAGGCAGAGACCCCGTGCAGTACACGGGAGGCTCTCTCCACCCCAACTTCAACCTGGGGAAAATCATGGAGCGCCTCCGGCATCGACAGGAGTGGTGTGGACTCATTTACCTCATCGGCTGTGCTTGCATTTTCCACCGAAAAGGAGCCGATACGCAACCGATGGAGCTCAGCCAGATAACCACAGGTACCGAGGGAATCGGCAATATCATGGGCCAGAGACCGAATATAGGTACCTCTGGATGCGGTAACTTCAATGTGTATAAAACTCCCTCCGTTTTTCAATAGGGTGAGGTTTTTAATCTCCACTTCTCTTGGCTGCGCCTGGGCGGATATGCCGCTGCGGGCCAGATGGTACAGTCTTTCGCCGTTCTTATGGAGTGCAGAGTATACAGGGGGGACCTGCAGAATCTTACCCCTGAACCCGCCAAGCACCCCCTGAATCTGGGCATCCGAAAAAACACCCGGTGAGCCCGACCGCACCATATGACCGTACCGATCCAGTGTATCAGTCTCAACACCGAACCGCACTGTTCCACGGTACTGCTTGAAATGCCCCATCAGAAGGTTTTGTATTGCTGTGGCCCTGTTCACACATATAAGGAGCAGACCGGATGCCGATTTGTCCAGTGTTCCCGTATGTCCCGCCTTGCGGGCGCCGATTCTCTTCCTCACCAGCTGCACTGTTTCAAAGGACGTACGGCCGACCTCTTTGTTGATGAGGAGAATGCCGTCTAAGTCCACCCCTTTTCATGCACCTCCCCGATTAGCCTCTCCATGATGGCGGGGCCCTGCTGCTTCACGTTTCCTTCAATCACAAAACCGCTTGCCTTGAAATGGCCACCGCCGTCATACAGGTTGGCGAGGTAGTTGCAGTCGATCCTGTTGACGGAACGAAGGCTCCCCTTGATCATTGTTGCGTTGAGCTGTCTGAGAAATATGATAAGGTCCACGTCCTTCAATCCCTTGATCACCTCGAGTATCCCTTCGTTGTCCTCCTCCTTCGCCCCAATTTCGGTATACACGGAGAGCGGGATAATCAGGGATGCAATCTTGCCCGAGTCGTCAAGTTTCAGTAACTTGAGCGCTTCTCCAAGCAGCCTGAAATGGGCAATGCTCTTACTGTTGAAAACCCGGCTGTATACGTAGGCCGGGTCAACATCGTATTCGAGCAATCTGGACACAATGCGGAATACACGGGTCGAGGTATTGGAATAGGCAAAGGAGCCGGTATCCCACAGTATAGAAGTATAGAGACAGGCCGCTATGTCTCTATTGAGGTAGCGGTGGGGGTCGGGAATCAGTTTGTAAATGATCTCACCTATGCTGGATGCATCGGTATTGACATAGCAGTAATCCCTGAAGCACTCTGTGTTCTCGTGATGATCTATGCTTATAATTCTTGGTGCTCTCCTCACAATCTCAGATGCCATGCCTATTCGCGATTCACTGGAACAGTCGAGCAGTACAGACAGATCAAACCTTTTTGGAAGACGACCCTTTCTTTTTTCGGTCACTGTAATAATTGAGTGAGCTCCTGGAAGCCACTGGTACATCTCCGGGGTTTGGTCGTGGTTGGCGATATACACGGTCTTACCCTCCATGCGGAGGATCAACGCAAGTGCCAGTTCGGAAGCAATGCCGTCTCCATCAGGACGCATATGGGTCGTGAGCAAGATCCGCTCAACATTCATGAGCTCTTTCCAGATATGATTCAGCTTGCCTTTCTTCGCCATCTATGCGAACCGACCGTTCCTCTTATTGCTTCTTATAAAATCTGAAACACATGGGGGTGCTGATGCTGACACGATGGAGAATCGTGTCAAAGGTCATTCTCAGACCGTTCACTTTCACCGAGTCTGTGCACCAAACGAACCGTCTCCTCGGTACTTTCATCGAGCTTGAATATGAGGTGAGGCGTA
>Ga0114922_10007441_pt1 | contig 10029 bp, 15 predicted proteins | sample AartaG_FD_100975 | JGI IMG/M metagenome (GOLD analysis project Ga0114922, IMG submission 100975) | Deep subsurface microbial communities from Aarhus Bay to uncover new lineages of life (NeLLi) - Aarhus_00045 metaG | ecosystem: Environmental > Aquatic > Marine > Oceanic > Sediment | place...
AAACTTCGGGCCACGTTTGTAGAACTCCTCGACGAATTCTTCAGGAAGTTTGAAACCACAGAACTCTAGATTGACCCTGCGTCTGTACTTCTTTTGCTTTCCAACTCCGATGTTTTCAATGATTAAGAGATCACTCATTCGAGCATCAATTCTTGAAACTAAACCTGATGCTGAACGAATGGTGATACCAAGAGCCTTGGCTACATCTATGGACTCAACCCAACGAGCATCACCTTCTTCTACTTTACTCGTCGCAAAGATGAACCTTAAAGCTCTTTGCATTGCGTCTCTTGTTTTGGTTGGTGGTTCTGTTGTTGGTTTTGGTGTGACTTTCACCCTCTTCTTTGCTTTCCTCCCGCTACGGCGGTAGTACTCTTCGACGAACTCCCTTGCACTGGTAAATGGACAGTCATCTCTTACTTGTCTCAAGGTCTTCTTGCCATCGGCCTTCATCTCAATAAATTCATGCATCTTTCTACCGATACTAGTCATTAATCCAGATGATGAACTTTTAGGAATGTCTAGATGCTTAGCGATGTCTGCATTGCCTATCCACTTTCTAGTCCTGTAGGTTTCGTCAAAGAGGAAAGCTAAAGCCCTCATTGTCCTTTCGGATCTTTCCTTTTCTGCCATTTGTATTTTCCTCTTGAACTCAACTTCGTTAATTTCATCTTGGCTTAAAAGTCTAACTGGTCCGTGTTTACCCCTCCTTTCTGTTCCTGGTATATATTTAGCTTTTGTGTGCTTTTTAACGCACTTACCTATTGCTCGTAGATCTTCTTTGATTGATTCTGTTGTTTCAACACAAGTTATAGGTAGGTTGTTTGGGTCAAGCGGTATACCCCCTAGACTGATGCCTTCTAATTTTGGAATATTTTTTTTCATCCCTGTACTCTCCTCTGTTAAGGGGGGGAAGAAAAGGGGTTACAATCCTTATTTTTGACAAGGCATGGACCCCCGGCCACGACTATCCTTTTAGCCTCTATTAAGACTGATCCGCAAAGATTTTTCCGGCACGACAGATCTAAGTCTTTCCCCGCAGGATTGTAGACAGGTCAGAGGAGTTTCGTGCCAACCACCTAGGTGAGTGTGGTCGCTGGGGAGATAAACTGTTTAATCAAGAAAAGTTACGCCGGCATTCCAGCGTCCCTCAAATTCTCGATTCATTATAACAAGGTGCCAATCTCGGAGTTTAACAGTCTTGTGATCTGGATGACTTATGGAACCTCTTGCATAAACGCTGTTCACTCTGACCATTTCTTGCATAATCTTGGTTCCATCTTTATTTAAACGACCTGTATCAACGAGAGCCGTACTTGTACCTGTGGTTCTTATAACTTCTGCGGCCATGTGTGGCGTACCTGCCATTCGACCACGAACCATCCTAACTAAAGGTTCATTTGTGTGAATGAAGTAATTTTGCTCATCAAAATCTGATTGAGGAACAAAGTACCATTCTCCCTGTCTTATAACTTTTGCACCCCTCCTTTCTGCTTCTCTAACAGGATTTCTTTTTAAACTCTCGATAGCTTGCTCAACGGTCGTTATTTGAGCATCGCTTGGAAGACTTGCAATAAAGTATTCCCTCTCATCATGACCGCAGAGGAGACGATCAAAAATACCTGGTTCATTCTCGACTCCAAGTACAACATGACGTGTCTCGGGTCGATGTGAGAGAATCCTTATACGCTCGTGATTGTCAATGAAAAGAATAAACTTTTCAACTCTTTTCTTGTGATCACGAAGAATATCGAAGGCAAAGGTTGGATCTGGTTCCCTAGTAAAACTTCTTATTCTCCGCTTCCAGACATTCTCAGCCTCACCTCTATCATTACGAACATCAATTTCGAGATTGCATTGTTTAAAGTGTTTCTCCAACACTTTTTTCCAGTGATCATACCGCATGTTTTCTCCTTAGTTCCTCGACTTTTTCTTGTGCCTTTTTGACATCCGGTCCAATGTTATGAATCACATATGGTGCCCCGGCTGGAGTATCTATTGTCCTGATTACAGAACCCAGTTCATTGAGAATTTTCAGAACATGATTGAATGTGTATGGATTATCTTCAAAGTCATATGACTGAAGATCTCCATCCATTAATAGCATATCAAATGCGGTGATAATATCATCTTTGTGAACAAATGAATTATCAAAGAGATTCATATGTTCACGTATGCTCAAGAAGTTTTCAATTGCGAAATCTTCTGGCAAAGCAATTATGTAGTTTATAGAAGAACTATTCGTAACAAAGTCCTGCTTTATTTTCACTTTTCCTCCACTACTGGGTGGACATTGATTCAAATTTAACAGTCTTGAGTTTCTGCAAAAAGAAACTTGATTCCTCTGGTCTAACATTAATGTGTTCCAAAATTATGTGTTTCATGTAGTATGGAACATTATCATAGTCATTGAACATTGAAGTAGAATCCTCTAACTTGAAATTTCTATCATTGAGCATTATAATCGTAGGTTGAAAGAACCTCATGTGCTTAAAGTCATTTCGGTAGCTGTAAACCCTCATCAGATTCTCCATGTACGCTCCAAAGAGATCGAAGAATCCATCGAGAGAAAAATCCTCTGTCATCTCCAGATAGAGATAGAAATTTGCAGAGCTACTGTTGGTTATAAAATCAGCTTTTATTTTCATAATCTCTTACCCAGTTGCTGTTGCCCTCATCATCCCAGAATCTTGTAAATATGTGAGTACACCTTTTACACTTAATGAGAGTTGCTGAACTCAAAAATAATATTGATCTAATAGCTTCCTTCCCACAGTCAGGGCACATTCGCATGTCTGTTATCAAATAAGTAAGTTTGTTGTGGTCCACTAAAAGTTTATCACATGGTCTAGAACAATTGGCATAAACTATGCACTTGGGACACGGAAACCCATCTGGTAATACTAATTCAATTGGAAGATTCATCTTATAGGTGAGGGAAGGCACTTCCACACTCCTTGTAGTAGCTGTGTTCATCGTAACTATGTGGAAACATTTTCTCATCCATATCAGAAAGAGATTCGTCTCTCAATACCCACACTACCCATTTATGTCTTGTCTCTTTAACATAATGAAGGACGTGTGAATATATTTGTGATTGATAATCTTCTTCCTTAACTCGATCTTTGGTATGCACAATGGCATCTACATAACCATGTAATGCTGCCCTAATGTGATCGGTGCTATCCCACTCCCTGCCATAAGACTCCAGATATGCCTGGGCCTCTTCTTTTGAATATATGGTATCTGGATCTTTATTGTACTTCTTCCAATTGATAATGAAAGCAGTTGAACTGCTATTTGTCACGAAGTCTTGTTTTATCTTCAACGAGTCCTCCGATCTCCTTTACCTTATTAAGAACTTCAGACACCCCAATATTCACTACAAGATTATTACCTTCGTGGGGTATGTCATATTCTGCAACTGTAAACTTAAGGTCTTGACAGATATCTAACACAATCCACATATAGATTTTGCTGTCCACCCACAACTGATCAATTATACATCCCTCTTGAAGAAGTACCTCAAAGAAATGTGTTAATCTTTCTACATCCAACTCAACATCTTGACCTATTGTGTAGTGTTCAAATCTATTAAAAATTCCTCCCTTTTCTAGCATTGACAGGTGGTCTTGTATTTTAAATTCTGATGGGATCATAACAACATAACAGGCAGAAGAACTGTTGGTTACAAAATCAGCTTTGATTTTCACCTTTCTCCTCCGGAAATCTTACAACTACGTGGTCTGTTACTTCAAAGAATCCGTATTTCCCAAACCACACTATCAACTCTTCTAAATTCATTCTCCCATAGGGGTTTATTGGGTTGATAATTGCTATACCCCTTTCATCACAAATTTCAATTAGGCGTTTCATCAAAACTGTACCATGCCCCTTACTCTCTTCTCTTGACTTTATTCTGTGAAAGAAGAATAAAGGATATGGACACTCTATATTATATCCTAACAAAAATTTTTTATGTTTCTCCACGCCGACTATTGAAAGTTCACAAATTCCTTTGTGAGTTGACAAACAGATAACCTCATCATTAACTATTTCTTGAGTTATCTTTGGTTCCATGCTCGACTCCTTCTATAAACCAAATGGACACCTTTCTTTGTTCTCCTCTAACATTAACCTAGTTTTCACAAATGCAAGACTTAGTTTCCATGCATCCTCAATTGATGCATCTTTAAGAGATACCCCATACTTGTCCTTGTCTGCAAATGAGCATGGCATCAACATCATGTCTGGACTTATATAACATGACATACGAGCAGCCTCACAAGTATCAAGAAACATCTCCTCCATCTTAGTTAAAGTTGTAGTTTGTGTAATTCGATTGACTAAACAAGAGTCCATACCTATTTTGAAATTTGTTTTTCCCTCCAACCTTAGGTCAATGAACTCTTTCAAATCGTCGTTTGTCAAGATCCAGTCTTTTAGTTTTTTACCCCTCCCTTGAGGTTTGAACAATAAGAAAATGACAGCATTTAATCTGTCTAGATCAATCTTTCCGCCCCAGACATCCTCACCTTTGAGAATTTTTTCTGCTTTCTCTAGAGATTCCTTAGACAATAGGAAGTGTAGATTTGTCTTTATATCAGAATCCATCAACCTCTGTAAAGCAGAATGTGTAAAGTCTTGATCATAATCTGACACTGCAACGGCCCCGCACATCTTTGATATCTCGGTGTGTTCGCTTGTCAGACCTAGACCTGATGTTGTGTAATTGGGGACTACGACATTTTCCCGAGCATACCCAACAATCTCTCCAAAGTTTTCATGTAAATTTGGATCTCCCCTTCCGCCTAATGCTACCTGGTTTGTATAGGTTTTAGATTCATCTATGATCCTCCTGAAATCCTCAAGTTTCATGTTTGGTTGTTCTTGGCCTCCTTGGTAACAAAACTTACACTTATTTGGACAATGACCCATAATCCCAATGTCAATTAGATTTGGGTAGTCCAGAATGAATGGATCAGGAAAATCATGTTTTCCAAACATAATCTCCTTACCATTTTCCACATTAAAAATAATTACATACCGACCCGTCTCAATAATTTTCTTCGTTCCAACCGTTCGTGCAACCATCTTCCCTCCTAATGAAATATGTCTGTGGTCAATGCTAGTAAAATAAATCCCGATACTAAAATAAAAAAGGTACCAACTGCATAGGCTGCTCTTTCAAGAGTCTTCCTGTAGGCTCTATGTATTAAGTAGAGGCCAAACCAAAGTCCACAGATCACTATTAGGAAGAGGAGACATCTAATGACAAGCCAAAAATCGACGTCATACATTGATCTTCCTCCCTAGTGTGTTGATTCTTCTTTTTCCTCATTTTTCCAATTTACCTTGGCCCCCAACTCTTCAAGGAACATGATACTTGTAATAATTTGTTTCTTTGCTACAACTCTTAGTTCCTCCGTATCTGCTAAGTTTTTAGTAATTAGTATCTCACACAACTTCTCAACTGCGTTGTATGGAACCTCTGGAAAAATATCTTCGTTAACATTATTCATTTCATTCATTTAGGTCTCCTATTCAATTTTTTGTTCCATAGTCCTAAAAAAATTCCCGGCTCTTGACAAAAGGAGGTTAACTGAGGGGCGTACCTTTACAGCACAGTCCTCATTTTTTTTGAGATAGGGCCAATCTCAAAGAGCCGGGAAACTTATAAACAATTTAAAAACTACAACCATATCACTTTAAAATTAATATATATAGTTATTCAACTTATTAATGAATCTGACCATCCCATTTATTACATAGCAAAGAACAAATAATAAATGCCAACTATCCATGGAGATAGCGCGAATGATGTTAAGAAGAGCAATTGAACAAATAAGTGCTCCAGACCCAGTAGCAGGGGTCGGCAGAACAGATGCTTGTGCTTGTGAAAACAAGACGTGTGAGTTATTTGGGAAACCAGTTTCTCGACAAGAAAATATACCATGTTCTGTGATGAAGTGTACATCATGTGGTCTCTCGTTGTTAAATATTGAGGATGTTGGAAACATATATGAGCAAAGGATTTTAGATAAAATAATATCCAAGATTAAAGAGTATGAATCTATTTTCCCTATGGACTCTTATAAAAAGAAAAGGGTCCTTCGTGTCCCCTATCCGAATGAGCAGGCTGGTATGAAAAAGAAGAGAGTTCTTGTTGATTTAGATAAAACTCTTCACCAGTACTCTAAGGGTTGGTCGGATGGAACAGTATACGATCCGCCCATAGCAGGGGCACGAGAAGCAATGATTGAGTTAAAAGAAAGGGGATATGAGGTTGTAATCTTTTCGGTAAGGACGGGAAAGTCTAAGCCCGACTGGAAAAAACAAGAGCGAATGGTGAAAGAGTGGCTTATCAAATATGATATTCCATTCGATATGATAACTAGTGAAAAATTAGCAGCTGAATTTTATATTGATGATAGAGCAATCAGATTTGAAGGCAATTGGGATAAGACTTTACAGGTAATAAAACATTTAGAATCAATGATACAGATCGACTAAGGAGGATTTTTATGAAGTACTCGTTCGCAGAACTAGGACAAAATATACTTACCAGACGTTTTGGCGGGACGACAGTTGGTGTTGCTGACCCATACGTCACCGGATATCATTTTGTCTGGTTTGATAAGCTCCCGCCTACTCTACCAACTTATACTGTTGATATGAATAGTGGACTGGAAAATCTGAATGATATTAGGTATGTACTAGCAGCCTCATGTCTATCAGTTACTCCTCCAGGTGGGACTTTGGCAAAGGTGGAGTTCACCGGTTTAGGTGGAGTCAAGTGGGCAGTTCCTGGTAACATTGACTATGGGAACACAGTTTCAATCAAGTTCCTTGAGTTCAACAAGACTCCAATCCTAGACATTTTTCATGGTTGGACAAAGTTAATTCGTGACTACAGAACTGGTGTTACTGCATTGCTAGATGGTCAAGATGGTGCTGGTTACACCAAAGCTACTTATGCTGGTTTGATCTATTACTGGACTACAGCTCCAGATGCACAGACAATTGAATATTTTGCATGCTTCGATGGATGCTTCCCAGCAAAAGATCCACAAGACTTGTACACCAGTGACGTTGAGACTGTCGGAAAACTTGAAGTCGAGATTGAATTTAACGTCGACTATCAATGGCACGAACCATGGGTTAAGGAAAAGATTGAAAGTACCTTTATCCCAACCCTTGCTCAGAGTAAAATCATAGTCGATTCATATGGCGAAAAGGAATCCGGATAGTAAGGATGATAAGTTAGGAGGATAATTATGTTCACCGAGACAACAAATGTTCAGAATTCTATACTTTTCCTCGGCACTGCAAGGGAAACTCTTTCAAATTTGATTGAGCAATCCAAACTAGAGGAAAAGGAAAGTCTGAAGAATCATATTATGAACGAGGCCACAGACTTTGAGATTCTTCATGCTATTGTGTATGAAGAATTTCCGGCCGCAGATGTTAAGTATGACGTTTTCGACGAAATGATTCTTATGAGTGAGTTTAAGAATTTAATTCTCGAGGACTATTTCGGTATCTGTAGTATAGTAAATGAGGATATTATAAACGAGGTTATACACACTGTAGATACAGTTACCCCTTATGGTCTTTCGACTGCTCTTCCAATAATTGAACATTCAACTAAGACACAGTTTTCATTTGATGAAGCGAAATTTTGGACGAGACTCGAAGAGCACTATACCTCAGTTCTAGTTGAGCAGGCAGAAGATCCATTCACTGCGGCTAAAGAGATAGACCCCGCTAAGATTAAGAAGGCTATTGCTTCTGTTGGTGCACAATATTCCACACTAAAAGATGAACTTAAGAAAAGTGGAGAAAGGATATTTCAGAGCAAACAGAATCTAAAGGCTGCCTTAGCAAAAAAGGCTGGTGCTGCAGATCCAGCACAGGCAGAAAAAGCACGAGCAGCTCTACAGAAAGCTAACCAGACAAATCGTGCTCTTATAGCAAAACAGAAAGATCTGTTAGCCAAGCAAAGTAGCCTCAAACATAGTCTAAGTCTAGCATACCAGAAAGGTAAAGCAGGAGCTGCTTCAGGTGCTGCTGCTGCTGGTGCAAAGACTGTGGCTGCCTTGCAGGCAGTTGGGGCGAAAACTGGTGCTGGCGCAGTAGCTTCGAAGATTGCTGCAGCTGGTGGTTATACAGTATCAGCCGGTACCGCAGGTGCTGCTGGTGGTGCTGCTGTTATAATTGGTGGTGCTGCTCTTGCTGCTCTACTGGGTTATGCTGCTATTAGAACCTATAAGAGAACACTTGGCAAGTATGGAAAGATGTGTGCCGGAAAGTCTGGAAAAGAGAAGACTGCCTGTATGAAGGATGCTAGGTCTAAAGCATTACAGGCACAAATTGCTGATCTCTCGACAGCGTTGAAATCATGTGCTGATTCAAAGGATCCGAAAAAGTGTTCCAAGGGTGTTGCTGGAAAACTCGGAACGTTGAAGGGAAAATTAGCAAAAATCAAGTAGTCTATAGAGATTAAGAAAGGAGATCAAAGATGCCGTTTAAGGGATTTGGTGTGTCGTATCCTGAATACGAGGTTATCACACCTCAAACGAAACTGTCATTTCATGTGAGATCGCTGAATGTCTCGGAAGAAGAACGACTTAAAGGAAGTCTAGTCACACCACAGAAAGTTACGGAACATTTAAACAGATGTCTTTTTGACTCAATTGTTAAGAAGCCTGAAACAATTAAAAATTTCAAGACGTTTCTGACAAGTGTGACGCTGAAAGATAGAGATGCAATTTTATATGGTCTCTATCACATTACCTATGAAGAAATAAGAAATTACGATGTTAGATGTCTTGCTTGCAGAAAAATGTTTCCAGTTACAGTTCAGGCTTCTAGTACATTTAACATCAACCTTTATCCAGGTAAAGATATACTAACGAAAAGAGTCAAAGTTCCGCTTCCAGTGACCACAGGCGTCTCAGTAGTTATCAAACAACCAACACTAGAAAATGAACAGAATTTGATGAGAGAACTTTCTGGAATTAGTCTTGACATAATTACTGAAATGCTAATTCTTGACAGGTTTGAGCAAGACATCGTGGAGGCCACAGAACCTAAAGTCTATAGTGAACCTCAAGATATCAGAGATGCATATATGTCTCTTCCAGCAAAAGATAAAAGGGCTATCCATGATAGCTACTTGGAAGAATTTGGTCAATATGGTGTTGAACTGAAAATGAGAACTCTGTGTACATTCTGTGGCCAAGATGAGATAGTTGATGTTGACCTCGTTGACAGCTTTTTTCGGATGGTATTCGGAGCATGACCAAATCGCAGAGTATCGTAAAACTCTAGCTGATAACATCTACGCTGCTATGGAAATGAGTGGGATGTCATACTCCGAAGTCGCTGCCATGCCCGTAAAAAAACTTTTTGACTACCTCAAATGGAAATCAGACCTTGAGGAAGAAAAAAGAAAGATGATGAAAGAGGAGGTCAAGAAACTAAAGTAGAGGAAATTAAATGTCCACACTAATGGAAAAGTTTCAAAAGTCTGTAATTGGTTCAGGAGGAAGGATAGCAGACTATACGGCTAAGATAGCCCCATATGGAGACTTCTTCCGTGTCGAAGACTTACAGACTATCCTATCATCTTGGAATAACATATTACTTACTCCAACTCGGACATATACATATGACCCTGAGTTCGGTAGTGATTTGTATAGGTATGTATTTGATCCGCAGGACGAAGATACAAGACAAGAGATCAGAGATGAAATTCTATACAAACTAAAACGGTATGACGACAGAGCACAAATCGTTGATTTAAAGATTGAATATTTAACAGGCCAAAAAGGTTTCACAGTTAGTATTGTCGTTGACTACGAAGGACAAACAGGTGGAGTATCATTTGAAATTGATGAGTCCTTATACTTCAACATTACTGGGATTGAATAATGAGACTATATTATCACGTTTACAAAAATTATAAGGGATTATTCAAAAAGAAACATAAGGGTAACACTCAAATGTTTACTATTCCCCATATCC
>Ga0114922_10007442_pt1 | contig 10026 bp, 11 predicted proteins | sample AartaG_FD_100975 | JGI IMG/M metagenome (GOLD analysis project Ga0114922, IMG submission 100975) | Deep subsurface microbial communities from Aarhus Bay to uncover new lineages of life (NeLLi) - Aarhus_00045 metaG | ecosystem: Environmental > Aquatic > Marine > Oceanic > Sediment | place...
AATACAAATAGTCGTGGCGGGCGTCACCTTTTTTTCGGGGACGTAACCGGCCGGTACGCCTCCGACAACGAGCAGGCGAACCGGGGCCTCGCGGCTGGCACCGGCGGTGTCGGCTGCCCGTACTGCGTAGCCATCCATAGATGAATTGGCATAGGGTGGGATATCCAGATCGGCGTAGACGTCCTCGGCCAGCACACGGCCCAGCGTTTCGAGAATGGCCACCCGCTCCGGCTCCAAGGGGTGGAACTCGCGCAGTATCCGTTCCAGGGCTTCTTCTACACTCAGCATTGGTTCCGACATCTCCGTTGCTCCTCCGCTCCTTCGCTCCTCCACTCAGCCCCATCCGCCCACACTTCCTTCTTCCATAAGGGCACAATCTCCTTCAGGCGGTCAATACTGTAGCGGAGGGCATCGAAGACCTCACGGCGATGGGCGGCGGAGAGGGCGATGACCACGGCGGTCTCCCCCACCTGCAGCCGCCCCACCCGGTGGACGATGGCGACCTCGCGGATCGTCGGCCAGCGGACGCATATCTCGTCGCCGATCTGATGCAGCGTCTCCTCGGCCATCTCCGGGTAGGCCTCGTACTCCAGGTGGCGCACCTCCCGACCGTCGGTCTCGCCGCGCACCACGCCGACGAACGTCACCACCGCGCCGATGGCGGGATCAGCCAGCCGGGCGACGACCTCGTCAGTGGATATTTCCCCGATCGTAATTTCGAATAGCTTCACCGGTGTTACCCTCCTCCGACGGGCGGCAAACAGGCGACTTCGTCCCCAGCGTGCAGTTCGGTCTGCATGCCGACGTAGGCCCGGTTCACGGCGACGCTGATGAAGCGGGTGTAGGCACGCAGGACAGGGTATTTCTCTGTCAATAGACCAATCAAGTCCTCCACCGTCGATCCCTGCGGGATTTCCTGCTCAATCTCCCCCATTCCCATCGCCTCCCGGGGCGCGGCAAAGAACTTGATCCGAACCACTATTTGTTCATTTGTCATTTGCTCATTGTTCATTGATGAACTCTCCGCTTCTGCCTCCACTCTTGCGCACCAGCCGGATATTGCCGATGCGCATCGTCTTCTCCACCGCCTTCGCCATGTCGTAGATGGTCAGCGCGGCGACGCTGACGGCGGTGAGCGCCTCCATCTCCACGCCGGTCTTGCCACGGCAGCACACAGTCGCGGTGATCTCAATGCGAGACGACTCCTCGTCAATGCGAAACGCCACGCCCACCTTGGTCAAGAGAAGGGGGTGACAGAGCGGGATGAGGTCGGGCGTGCGCTTGGCCGCCATGATGCCCGCCACCTGCGCCACGGCCAGCACGTCCCCCTTGGGCACGCCCCCTTCAGCGATGAGGCGCAGCGTCTCGGGGCGCATCATCACTTCCCCTTTAGCAACCGCTACCCGTTCCGTGTCCGGCTTCCCGCCGACGTCCACCATCCGGGCGCGACCTTCTTCATCCAGGTGTGTCAGCCCCATAAGACCTCCAACTCAATCGCTAACCCCCAATCTCCGACATTACTCTGTTCTCCGGTCTCTCCCATTCATCCAGGTGATGTTGCAGCGGCTTGCTCTCGATGCCCTTCAGAAGCAGTTCCTTGATCTGGCCAACACCCGCCCCCTGGCGCAGCGGCGTGCGCAGGTCAATCTCCCGGTCAGAGAGGAGACAGGGACGCAGTTGTCCGTCGGCGGTGAGGCGCAGCCGATTGCAGCGGTAGCAAAAGTGCTCGCTGATGGGGGTGATGAAACCAAGCGTGCCTTTTGCCCCCGGCAGGCGATGGTAGCGAGCCGGGCCACCGCCTGCCGACATCTTCGCCGGCTCCAATTTTCCCAACGCCGCCTCGATCTGCTCCCGAATCTCCGCTGCCGTTACAACCCGATCCCGCCAATCACCGGCCACCATTGCCCCGTTCCCTATCGGCATCAGGCTGTTGCCTATCGGCATCAGTTCGATGAAGCGGACGTTCCACTCCGCCTCCATCGTCTTCCGGGCCAGATCCACCACCTCGTCGTCGTTCATTCCCCGGATGACGACGGTGTTGATCTTGATCGGCTCCAGCCCTGCTTCCCTCGCCGTCTTCATCCCGTCCAGAACGTCCTCCAGGTCACCACAGCGCGTGATGCGCCGGAAGCGGGCCGGGCGGAGGGTGTCGAGGCTGACGTTGACCCGATGAAGACCTGCCCCGGCCAAGTCCTCCGCGTAGCGCGCAAGAAGAATACCATTGGTCGTCATCGCCAGGTCGTCAACGCCGGGAATGCGGGCCAGCGTGCGCACCAGATCCACAACCCCTGGCCGCACCAGTGGTTCCCCGCCGGTCAGCCGCACCTTGCTGATACCCAACTCGGCTGCCGCGCGCGCGACTGTCTCGATCTCCTCGTAGCGCAAGATCTCCTCGTGTGGACGCCAGGGAACACCCTCCGGCGGCATACAGTAGACACAGCGCAGGTTACACCGGTCGGTCACAGAGATGCGCAGGTAGCTGATGGGACGATTGTAAGCATCCACGTGAGCCATAGTCAAGTCCCGCTCAAAACACATGCACTGCCGAAGCCTTGAAGGCGATGTGGATCGCCAGTCCCTCCCTCAGTTCCATCTCCTCCAGGGACGTCTTGGTGATCACGCACGTGAAATCCAGGGGCTTGCCCTGAGCACGGCCTGCCCTGAGTTTTGTCGAAGGGTCGAAGGGAACGCGCACGGTGACATAGACAATAGCACCTCTATCTGCGATATCCACAATATGGCCGCGGAAGGAATTCCGCGCGCTGGAGCGGAGCGGCTCCCGGGACAGCACGATATCCTCCGGCCTGAGCGACCCGTGCGCTTGCCCCACGAGGTCGGTCACCACGGCGATCTCTATCCCGTCAATGTGTAGCACTCTGTAGCCATCGTCTCCAGGACGGATCTCTCCCCGAAAGATGTTTCTCACCCCCACGAAACGAGCCACGAACTCGGAGCCCGGCTTCCTAAAGATCTCCTCCGGTAGGCCCACCTGCACGACCCGCCCCTCGTGGACGACGGCAATGCGATCACCCAGTGCCACGGCCTCCTCGAAATCGTGTGTGACGTGGATGGTGGTGGTGCCCAGTTCTTGATGCAGGCGCGCCAACTCGCGCTGCAGCCCTTCCCGCGTTGCCGGATCGAGCGCGCTCAACGGTTCGTCCAGCAGCAGGAGCCGAGGTTCGACGACCAACGCCCGGGCCAGCGCCGCCCGCTGCTTTTCTCCCCCGCTCAACGTCCCTGGCCTGCGGTGGAGCAGGTGGTCAATACCCAGCAGTCGCCCCATCTCAGTCACGCGCTTCTCAATCGCCTTGCGCTGCCAACCGCGCAGCTTGAGCCCGAACGCAATGTTCGCCGCCACGTCCAGGTGGGGAAACAGCACATAGTCCTGGTAGACGAAGCCGACGCCGCGCCGTTCCGGCGGTGTGTCTGTGACGTCCTCGCCATCCAAAAGGATACGCCCTTTTGGGGATTGATGCAAGCCGGCGATGGTCTCCAGAAGCACCGTCTTGCCAGCGCCGGTCGGGCCGAGAACGACAAAGTACTCGCCAGGGGCGATGTCGAGTTTAATCTCGCGCAGGTGGAACTCCCCCAGATCGACCCACAGGTCTCTCACCTGTACGCTGCCACCGCCCCTCACGCCCACGTGATTCTTCATGCACCACCTCTCTTTCGCCCCGCCGTCATGCGCAACACGACGAACGCACCCAGGCAGATCAAGATCATCAGCGTCGCCACAGGCCGGGCGTACTGCAGCCCGAAGGACTCGAAGCGCTCGTAGAGGAGAACCGGGGCAACCATCGGGTGGTAGGCCAGGATGACGACGGCCCCGAACTCGCTCAAGCCCCGCGCCCACATCAGGATCATCCCCGAGAGGATGCTGCGCCAGGCTAGTGGGAAAGAGACGCGCCAGAAGGCCCGCCAGGGCGACGCGCCCAGCGTGCGGGCGACCCGCTCCAGGCGCGGGTCAACGGCCTCGAATCCCTCCCGCGCCGAGTTGACCAGGAACGAGAGGCTGACGAAGAGCATGGCAATGACGATGCCCGGTGCGGCGGAGACGAACTTGACGCCGAGGAGACCGAACGCCTGCCCCACCAGCGTGCGTCTCCCAAAGACCATCAGTAACGCGATACCCGCCGCCGAGTGGGGGACGACGATGGGCACGTCAATGACCCCCTCGATCAGCCACTTGCCGGGAAAGTCCACACGAGCCAGCAGGTAGGCCAGCGGGACGCCGCAGACAAAGGCCAATACAGTGGCGATGAGAGAGGCGTAGAAGGTCAAGAGTATCGAACCGCGCACCTCCTCATCCAGGAGCGTCTGCCAGAGAACGACCGGGCTGGAAGCCGTGACCGTCCGCAGCAGGGGCCAAGCGATGAACAGGATCAGAAGCGACCCAAGTAGGGTGAATAATACGCGCATTCGATTGGCAAGAAGAGCCTTCATGCCCTCGTCCTGATCCGTGATTCGTGATGCGTGATACGTGAGAAGTGAATCACGAGCCACGCATCACGTTTCACGTTTGGTTACTCGACCAGCGATTGCAGCTCCGATGGGAGTGCATCCTTGTCGCCCACGACCGGCGGCACGATGGGTGGTTGGCCTTGCTCTTCCATGATGGTCTGCCCCTCCGGGCCGATGAGGAACCTGACAAATTCGATTGCCAGGTCCAGGCTGGGCGCATTCTTCGGAATGGTCACGCCATAGACGATGGGCTTGCCCACCTGGGTGATGGTGGTGCCTGGCTCCGTGCCGCTGACCTCCACCGTCGCCTGGCTGTAGAAGCTGGCGTGCTCGACCTGGCTCAGGTTGATCTCATCCGGCAGTTCGATGAACTTTAGCCCGTGCTGCACGGCTATCGAGCGATATTCAAAGGCATAATCCACATCGCCCGACTGTAACAGCGCGATCAAATCCACCGCCTTGGGGCGCACGTTCTCAGGCGGGCAGTGCTCCTCCAACTGGGCGTTCAACCCGGGCACACCGTAGTGCATCTCGGCCAGTTGCCACACCATCAGCGTGCGGTAGCCGCAGGGGTCGGCATCAGGGTCGGAGTGACCGTAGACCACCCCGTCGCGGGTGAGAATCTCGTACCAGTTGTCACTGTTGATCTCGTCGGCGTACTGCGACTGGTCGGTGTAGGCAATGACCATCGTGTTGCGGGCGAACTGGATGTTCCAGTCGGCGAAGGCGGGGATCAACAGATTGTCAATGACGGTGTAGTCGGCTGAGACGACGAGGTCAGCCTCGCGGCCCAACTCGCTGACCTTGCGAGCGGCCGTTCGGCTGCCCGTGGCCTCGGTCTCGAAGCTCACGCGGGGGTGTTGGGCTTGAAAGGCCTCGGTCAGGGCTTTCATCGGCACGGTCAGGCTGCCGGCGTGGAACACAATCAGTTTGCCCGCCAGGGCTGTGTCCTGAGCCTGTCGAAGGGCAGGCTGCTCAGATGCAGCCGTCGGTGACGCAGGTGCCGTCTGCGTACAGCCGGCCACCAGGGCCAGCACAACCATCAGGATTAGGGATGTCCAGAGCATTCGCTTCTTCATTGTGAGCCTTCCCTCCTTTCGAGAGTTCTGATCAGTTCGGAGACTTACGCACACGATCTGTTTTCTGCTACACAGGCTCGCCACAAGAAACCAGCGTCCACCTGGAAAGAGGTGGACGCTGGCGTGTTGGCTGCCTGCCATCCATTCTCCTTTCCAAACACGGGAGGCGTGACCGTTTCCAGCCACACCCTGTCGCCCATTCCCCATAGGCTGAGCCCTTAGGAGGAATGAGTCGGAGAAGGGATATGTTATTCAGTTGTGAGCTATTCTACACGATTTCGGCTCAGAAGGCAAGTAGCGTGGCGGTGACACCTCCATGGCCGGCTCCACGACTTTTTTCTGCTCGCCGTGGCCGTTCTCGAATGGCTGCTGCAATCCACTCGTCCAGCACTCTACACCTTTGCGTTTCACATTTCAGATGCACCACAACTCTGTCTGTGGTTCGCTCAGGTACTCGGCCCCCTGGGGAGTGACCAGCACATCCTCCTCGCAGCCGATGTAGCCGCGCCCCGACACCTGCACCCCTAACTCGATGGCGAAGACGTTGCCAACTTCAATCACGCCGTCCACTGAGGTCCCGTACCGCTCCCAGTGTGGTCCCAGGATCGTCGCGCCGTCGTGGGCAGAGCGCCCGACGTGATGACCAAAGGCGTGCATGTACTCCGGGTAACCGGCCTGGGTCAACGCATCACGTGCCGCCTGATCCACCTCCCAGCCACGAGCGCCAGGGCGCAGTACCTCCCGCCCGGTCTCCAACGCCTTGCGCGCCGCCTCCCATCCGGCCAAGACTTCCGCTGGCGGTTCCGTCTCTCCCTCATCGAGCAGATACCACGTCCGCTGCAGGTCCGAAACGAAGCCGTCCCTCCGCACGCCAAAGTCCACCTGCAGCAGGTGCCCACGCTGGACGGCGAAATCGCCTGGCATAGCGTGGCCGAAGGGTGAATCGGGACCCGCCGTGATCGTCGGGCAGTAGTCCGTCTCCCACGCCGGTTCCAGCCCATCCTCCGACATGGCATCATGGAACAAGCAGGCTACCTCCCGCTCCGTCAATCCCGGTCGGATCAGCCGGCCGGCGCGACGAAAGATGGCTTCCGCGGCCTGGATGGCCGACCTGATGCGCGCAACCTCGGCCGGAGATTTGCGGCCGCGCAGCGCCCCAATCACTTCCTCGGCTGAGACGAGGCGGCTGGCGTACTCTGTCCCGCCGACGATTTTCTCCAGCACGCGGAACATCCCGTGTGTAAGCCCATCGGCCGCCGGGTCGCTCTCCGAGAAGTTGAGCGCCACCCCGTGTGGGGCCAAGCGGGCCAGGTGGGCCAGCAGAGGTTCGCGGATGGACTGGTCGTAGCCGACGATGGTCGTGTAGCCCCCCATACGCTCGACGTTCTCCACGTCGAAGCGGCCCACGATGGCAACGCGCTCGCCGCTGCGGCTGATCATCAACGCCGACTGCCAGGTCAGATCGAAACCCAAAAGCAGGTCGAGACAGGGATCTTGCACCTGTGTCGTCTCACGCACAAAGGTGAGCCAGAGATCAATTCCTTGCTCCTCCAGCACCTCCACAGCCTGATCCAATTTTTCTCGAACGATTTCAATTTGTGTCATACCATTCCCTCACGCGTCATTCGCCCCCGATGATGCGCTCATAGAGCGCGTCCAACTCCTCGTCGGAGTAAAAGTAAATCACGATGCGGCCTCTTTCGCCGCTGCGCTTCAGGCTCACTCTGGTGCCCAGCACCTCGCGGAAGCGGGACTCAAGCGCCCGCGTTTCGGGCGAGGGTTCGCGCTTGGGTTGCCGCTCCTCGCGGCGCAATCCGAGCAGGCGCCGCACCAGTTCCTCCGTCTGCCGCACGTTCAGTCCTCGCTTCAGGACCGTCTTGAGCGCGGCCTCCTGTGCCTCGGCCTGTTCCAAACCCAGAAGCGCACGGGCGTGTCCCTCGCTGATCTTTTCTTTTAGCAGCGCCTCTTGCACGGGACGGGCCGCTTTCAGCAAGCGCAGCGTGTTAGAGACCGCCACGCGGCTTTTGCCCACCCGCCGTGCCACTTGCTCCTGCGTCAGCTCAAATTCCTCGGTCAACTGGCGGTAGGCCATAGCCTCCTCCAGCGCATTCAGGTCGGCTCGCTGGAGGTTCTCCACCAGCGCCAGTTCCAACATCTCGCTGGGGACCACGTCCTTCACGACAACAGGGACCGTAGATAGTCCGGCCAGTCGTGCCGCACGCCAGCGACGCTCGCCGGCGATTAGCTGATATCCATCGAGCGCTCTGGAGACGATGAGGGGCTGGATGATCCCGTGCTCCTCGATGGAGGCGGCCAGCTCTACCAGGTCTTGATCGCGAATCGGCGAACGCGGCTGATGAGGGTTGGGCGAGATAGAAGTGAGAGGCACCTCGGTCACACCCTGTCCTGCTGCTGCCTCTTCCTCAGCAAGAGGAATCAGCGCGTCCAATCCCTTGCCCAGTCCACTCTTGCGTCGTGCCATCTCTCACCTCAGCAGTTGGCAATTAGCGACTAACGGCTGTGATCGTCCATCGCCCGCCAGCAACTCCCGTGCCAGTGCCGCGTAGGCCAACGCCCCCGCCGAACGAGGCGCGTAGGATGTGATAGGCTCGCCATAACTGGGGGCCTCACTCAGGCGCACGCTGCGCGGGATGATCGTGTCAAAGAGCTGCCCTGGGAAGTGTCGCCGCACCTCCTCGACGACTTGCCGCGCTAGAGTCGTGCGGACGTCGTACATCGTCATCACCAACCCCCGCAGCCGCAAGTTAGGGTTGAGGGCACGGCGCACCAACTCGATTGCACGCGCCAACTGTGAGAGTCCCTCCAGCGCCAGGTACTCGCACTGCACAGGGACGATCACCCCATCGGTGGCAGCCGCAAGCCCATTCACCGTCAGAATGCCCAGGCTGGGCGGGCAGTCAATCAGCACGTAATCATACCGCTCGTTTCGCCCTTCGGCTGCGCTGAGGCTCAGTCCTGTCAATGCCTGGCGCAAGCGATATTCCCGCTGCGGTAGGCGGACCAGTTCCACCGTCGCGCCGGCCAGGTCTGGCGAGGCCGGTAAGAGATCGAGTCGCACGCAACCGGTGCGTTGCACGATGTGGGTCAACGGAACCTTGCCCATCAGCAGGTCGTAGGTAGAGAGCGGCACGGCGCGCTTATCTAGCCCCAGAGAGGAGGTAGCGTTAGCCTGAGGGTCAACGTCCACCAACAGGACGCTTAGGCCCCACTCTGCCAGGCAGGCTCCCAGGTTCACCACCGTGGTAGTCTTGCCGACTCCACCCTTCTGGTTCGCCAGCGCGTAGATGATCGGCATCCTGTTCTGCCCTATTCCCCTAGCTCTCGCCGGCAGCGGGCGACATCCTCTGACGTTGGCGTGCCAGCCAACCCCATTTGCGTCACCGAGTGGGCGGCGACACAGTTAGCAAAGCGCGCAGCTATCCAGGGGTCACCACTGCGCTGCATCCACACGAAGAAGGCAGCCGCGAAAACGTCGCCTGCACCAGTAGAATCCACCTCGTGCACAGCCGGGGCTGGGAAGCGACGAGACTGGCCGGCTGTGTGTACAATGCAGCCTGCCGCTCCTTGGGTCACGGCCAGTAGCCGCGTCTGGGCAGCATACCGGGCCATCAATGGCTCGTCGCCCGCCACGTCCTCCTCGCTCAACACCACGGCATCGGCACGGGCGAGCAGCTCTTCAGGCTCCTCCCACCGACAGCCACTCACGTGCCCCGCCTGGTTCCAACGCCGCATCCATCCCTGGGGAGTCACGCCCACAAAAGCATCCTCAAATGCGTTGGCCAGAGCTGGAGCGCATTCCTGGGCCACCGGCCCCAGGTGGACGACGCCCCTGGCAGGTGCCACCCGCCAGTCTGGTGGCACCATCTCTGGCAGCAGCGTCTCCGCAACGCCCTGCAGCACCTGGCGCCGACCGTCGGAGGTGTAGACATTCTCGAACGTAGTCGTCGTAGCGGCGGGGAAACGAACGACCGGGATACCATCTAGCGCCTGGCTCAGATCGAGGTCAGGGCTGGCGCTGGTGACGACGCCAACGCGACAGCCTAACGCACGCGCAGTACGGGTGGCGTAGGAAGCCGTCCCACCAATCGTGAAAGCGCCGTCTACCAGGTCACGGGTCACGTGGCCGATGACCAGGTAATCCAGTTCAATCATGGCAGTCAGTAGTTGGCTGTTAGCGAGCAAGTCAGTAGCGGCTAACGGCCAACTGCTACCGACTTATTGGCGTCGTGGGATGATGGTAACCTTACGCCGGTTCCCCTCGCCGACGCTCTGGGTCTCCACGCGAGAATGATCGCGGAGTGCCAGGTGGACGATACGGCGCTCGTGGGGGGGCATAGGCTCCAGCACCACCGTGTGGTCGGTGCGCACTGCCTGCTCCGCCATACGTTGAGCCAGGCGGTGCAGCGATTTTTCCCGACGTGCCCTGAAACCTTCCACGTCCACCACCAGCCACGCCCGGCCTCCT
>Ga0114922_10007444_pt1 | contig 10026 bp, 7 predicted proteins | sample AartaG_FD_100975 | JGI IMG/M metagenome (GOLD analysis project Ga0114922, IMG submission 100975) | Deep subsurface microbial communities from Aarhus Bay to uncover new lineages of life (NeLLi) - Aarhus_00045 metaG | ecosystem: Environmental > Aquatic > Marine > Oceanic > Sediment | place: Aarhus...
CAGCTTGTCTACAATATCCTGAACCGTGAGGTAGAAGCGACCTTGTTGCCTGAATGCCAGCGGCGCAATATCGGCGTGATCGTGCGGGTGCCTCTGGAGTCCTGGTTTCTTTCCGGGAAATATACCAAGGACACTCGCTTTCCCGACGACGATGTGCGTTCGCAGAGCTATCCGCCTGAAAGAATCGCGGAGCTGGTGGAGAAGGTCGATCGCCTTTCGGTTTTAACCCGGAGCGGCGAACGAACGCTCGCCCAAGCCGCGTTGCGGTTCTGCCTGGCCCAGTCTGTGGTTTCCACGGTGATTGCCGGAGCGCGACGGCCCGAGCAGGTCGTGGCCAATGCCCAAACCAGCCAACTACCGCCGCTCACTGAAGACGAACTGGCTGAAATCCACTCGGCTGTATAACGAGGAACGACACGAAAAACCCCTCCCCGTGTTGGGGTATTCACTGTATACTTCGATAATCTGAAGATCTGAGGGGATTCCCATGCCGGCATTGCAACCCACCGGACTCATGACCGAGCTTTTTGCTCATCCGCAATGGACCCGGATCAATTCAGCGAATCCGAAATTCTGCTGGATCGTGAATTCCACCGAGCGGAACGCCTTTCAACAGGCATATCGGATTCTCGTTGCCTCGAGCCGTGAGCTGCTCTGTAGAGATGCGGCAGATATGTGGGATTCGGGAGAGCCGAGCCCCGGGGGAGTATGGCGCTCTGAGCCACGATCGGTGGGAATCGAATATGCAGGTTCGCGGCTTACCTCCAACACGGAGTATTTCTGGAAAGTACGGACCTGGCTGGGTGTGGATGATGCCAGCCCCTGGTCTGAAGCGCAGCGTTTTGTGACCGGGTGACAGGCCTTCCATCGCTTTGGCCCAGGCCTCAGCCGGATCTTGCAGGGACAGTTTCACTCCGGCAGCCGCTGCAATCCGCATAGCCTCTTGCACGGCATCGAAGGCGGTGGCTTTCAAGGACTCCACCCGCTGCATCTCACCGTGGGTCAGACCTGTAATAGCGCTGATTGGGCTGACAGCCACATTGACCAACAGTTTGTCCCAGATCATACCGAGGATGTTGTCGGAAGCTTCCGCCTCCAAATCCGCCTGACTGAAAATCCGCACAATATCCCTAACCCTGTCCGTGAGGTTGCCCCGCATTTCACCGATGCAGGTCCGGTCCCTGCCGAAGTCGACCGCCCCGGGCCCGAGCATCACGCTCCCCGCGTGGGTCACCCCACCCAGCACCCTCCCCGCCCCAAGTATTTCGGCTATCTTTTCTTCATTGCCCAGACCATTCTGAAGCGACAGAACCGGAGTGTCCTTGCGGATGAACGATTGCACCTGCTTCAGTGTATCCGCCGTTTGATAGGATTTCACCAAAAGGACAATCAGGTCCGCCTGAGCGACCGCCTGAACGTCGGTGGTGGCCTTGACCTTGATCACCCTGGTTTCGGATTTCTCTGTCAGCTTCAGGCCCCCGGCGTTCAGGGCATCAACATGCTCCTTCCATCGGTCGATCAACAGGATATCTTGCCCCGATTCAGAAAGGATTCCACCAATGGCGCTGCCCATAGCCCCGGACCCAAGAAAACAGATTCTCATTGTTTATATCTCCTAGCGACGTACCGCAAAAACTCAACTGTGTTTCACAGGATGCACTACGATGCCGGTAAGAGTACTGTGAAACTCAAAACTGTCAATAGGGCGGTCGAGTCAATATAATAAGCAAAGCCCTCTCCGGAAGATCCGGCAAGGGCTTTTCGGTTTTTCCTGCGCTGTGGATTCTGGATTTTTAGATGCGCTTTCCCCGGCCCAACTTGCGGCTTTTTCTCAGGCGTTTTCTTTCCATCGCCTTCTTCTTGCGATTGCGGATCGTCGAAGGCTTCTCGTAGAACTCTCTCTGTTTCCACTCACGAATGATGCCCTCTTTCTCAACCATGCGCTTGAAGCGCTTGATCGCCCTGTCCAGGGCCTCCTCCTCGCCAACGATAATTGCGGGTATGGAAATCACCTCCCCTCCGCTAATTTCGCTTCATAATATTATGTGAAAAAAGGGATTTGTCAATAAATGGAGACTCTACGAAAACCTCCGGATCCACGGCTACTGCCCCGACGCGAAGCTCCCAGTGCAGGTGCGGTCCGGTTGCCAAACCGGTCATGCCCACGGTCCCGATCCGCTGCCCCTGGTACAGACGCTGACCATCCTGTACATCGATATTCTCCAGGTGGTAGTAGAGGGTAAACACCCCGGGGAGATGCTCGATCACCACGCTGTTTCCGGATATAACCCTCTCCCTGGCCAGCATCACCCGTCCTGCCCCGGATGCGAAAACAGGAGTACCCACCGGCGCGGCCAGGTCGATCCCGTTGTGCAGGGAACGGGAGCTGCCCCCGTCTGAGTAGCTGTACAGGCGACGGTCGGCGAAACCGGATGTCCGCCGGGTCGAATCAACCGGCACGGCCAGGGTCCCCGCATGAAAGACCGAACGCGCGTGAAAGGTGCCGAGTAATGCCAGAAGATCCTGGTATTCCCGCACCTTGCGCGGATCCGGTTTGCTCAACAGCTCCGAGAGGGCCTGGTTGAAGGCTATCTGCTCGCTTTGGAAGCTCCGAAATCGTATCTGCACCGCTGTCCTGTAGAGGATGAAGCGCCTGTCCCTGTATGCCCGCATCTGCAGGAAATACTCCCCCGCCTCCGCTGTGCTCGGGATGCCGAGCAAAAAACACCACTGCCGGCCCGCATCATCCAGGGCAAATCCTCTGACAGAGGCGCCAGTTTTTTCCCCGTCTCGCTGCAACGTGAAATTCAGACGATCGACCGCTTCGCTGAACAGAAAACAGCCCTTCAGGGCCTCTCCCCTGGAGGCGGCAGCAGATACCTCGAAACGGGCTTCCAGGGGTTGCTGACCCGCCGTATAGAAGGAGAAAAGCCCCTCTAGGGGCTGAAGCTCTCCGCGCTCCCATTCAAAACGGCTGCCTTCGGCGACCTGGCAGAGAGGACGGCCTCCCAGCACCATGGCCGCCACCGAATCGGCCGGCAGCCGGAGGGTGTCCGGGTGCAGCCCGGCCGGCACGAACAGAACCAGGAGAAGGCAGAAAACCGGAACAGCTAGTCTCATCGCTTCAGATCTAGAATTGTCAGCTGGAGGGTCTCTGTATTCATGAAGTAGTTCCGATTCAGGCGGAACACGATATCCACAATGTCATTACGATCGAAATCCTTGCCGGCCCGGTCGGCGGCGTTCCAATACACGGCCGGCCATTTGTAGCGATCCGCGGCCAGAAGCATCTTCACGTGAACCGGTTCTCGTCTGCCCACGATCTCCAGCCTCTCGATTCGGGCGCCCCGGGTCAGGAAAACCAGGGGAGGACATCCCTCCCCATAGGGTTCGAAGGTCTCTACGACCCTTATCAGCTCTGGATTCAGGTAGGCGGGAGGTACCTCGGCATCGATCGCGATCTTGGACTCCTCCCGATCCGGAGGCGTATGAGCTTGGGCGGCCTGGAAGAAGCTATCTCGGAATTCCTGGAAAAGATCCGCGGGCAAGTTGAATCCGGCGGCACGATCATGGCCTCCGTAGTTCAGGAAGTAGTCGGCGAACAGATCCAGAAATCCGTTGACAGAGTAAGGACTGCGAAGGGAGCCCACGGCTTTGCTCGGTCCCAGGGACACGACCACCGCAGGGATCTTGAAGAAGCTCACCAGCTTGGCCGCCAGAATGCCGGTGATTCCCCTGGGAATTTCGGAGGCCGCAACGAACACGAACTTGCCCCCGGTGTGTTCGATACTGGCCCGGGCTTCGGGAAAACAACTGTCCCAGATTCGGTCCCCCAGCTGTTTGCGCTGTCGGTTCAGCTGGAGAATCGAGTCGATAACGGCGGCGATTTCATCCTGAGTCTGAGACAGGAACAGCTCGGCCGCCCTCTGGGGCTCACCCATCCGGCCGGCGGAGTTCAGTACGGGGCTGACGTGCCAGGAGATATCCTTCGAGGTGAGCCGCCTACCGTGCAGGTTCTGTCGGAGCAGAAGCTCCCGCAGGCCCGAACGTTTCATTCTGCCCATTGCTTCAAGACCCCTCCGCACGATTATCTTGTTCTCGTTTACCAGGGGCATCAGGTCCGCAATGGTGCCCAGTGCGGCAAGATCCAGAATCGGCTCCAGCACAGTCAACAGATCAAGCTTGTTCCAGCTCAGCCGCCTGTACAGCTCCACCAGGACGTCGATTTCCGATTTGTGGCCGCCGCTGCTCGAACTCTCGGCGTACTCCCGGGCCCGTATCAGGCTTTTGCCGGCAATCTCCGGAAAGCCCGCAGCCAGCTCGGGCATGATATCCACAAGCTGGAACGCGCCTTCCGCGTTCAGTTGCTTGAGGTAGCGTAGCTGGCTGTCCCGGTCGTACACCAGGATTTTTTCGTCTTTGAGTTTGCCGTAAACCCGGGTGCGCTGCAGATTTGCCTGGTTCGCCGGAACCGTGTCGATAATGCGCTCGTTTTCCACCAGATTGAGCAGCTGTACCGCCTGAACCGTAAAGGCCTCATTGGCCGGCTGGATATCGAGGAACCAAAGAGGTACGTCAAAATCGGAGGTGCTGCTGTACGCCAGAGCCACGGCCAGCTTGGCCACCACCCCACAGCCGGACAGGTCGCGAAAGGGATAACCGGAGTCTTTGCACTTCGGATCTATGACGGCCAGCGCAGGTGGAAGCTGCTCCGGAGGATTGTGATGGTCCAGCACTATCGTATCGATTCCCAGTTTCTTCGCGGCGGCGATCTCCTCGTTGTTCGAGATGCCGCAGTCCACGGTGATCAACAGAGTGCAGCCCTGGGCCGCCGAGGCGTCTATGACCTCCGCCGTCAGTCCGTAATCGTCCTCCCCCACCGGTATCTGCCAGCGAGTCTTGGCCCCGATCTTTTCCAGTGCCTCCCGCAGCAGAATCGTCGAGGTGATTCCGTCTACGTCTCGATCTCCGAAGATCTGGATCAGCTCGCCCCTGGGAACCGCCTCGTGGATCCTCCTCAGAGCCTTGCTCATATCTCTGAAGAGGAAAGGATTGTGCATCAGCAGCGGATCGTTGTCGAGAATAAAACGGATCGAATCCTCATCCAGATAGTCGCGGCGGATCAACACCGCGGCGCTGATCAGATCCAGGCGGTAGCGCCGGGCTACCTCCCGGAGCTCTTCCGGGTTCAGTTCAGTCTTTTGCCAGATCATCGTCCCTGATTTCTTCCAGTACGCGCCCCCCTGCTTTGCTCTCCTGTCCGCCGGTCGAGTAGGCCCCCTGCACGATCGATCTTGCTCTATCGATGCGCTCCGGCTCGCGGCCGTGAAGCAGGCAGAGGGTCTCCCCGGCCTGCACCGAATCTCCCTGGACCTTTTTCAACTCGATTCCCACATCGGGAAGGACTTCATCTTCCTTCCTCTCTCGGCTGGCACCGAGCAGTCCCGCTGCGATACCGATCTGATAGGCGTCGATGCGGTGCACGATCCCCGCTTCCGCCGCTTCCACCGGCTCGATCAGAGGCGCCCGGGGGCCGCCGTCCTGCTCCTGGACGGCCCGAACATCCCCGCCCTGGAGTTCCACGTTCTCAAGGAATTTTTTCCAGGCCGAACCGTCCTGGAGTTTACCGCGGCATTCTGCCTCGGCACTCTGCAGATCGGGTTGAATACCGGCCAGGATCAGCATATGCGCGGTCAGCCGGAGGGTAAGATCGAGCAGATCCTTTGGTCCACCTCCGCGAAGCATTTCCACGACCTCCCGAACTTCCAGGAAATTTCCGATCATTAAGCCCAAGGGCTGATCCATATCGGAGATGACGGCGCGGACCCGCCGTCCCAGGCTGTTGCCGGTGCGCACCAGGGACAAGGCCAGCTCCCGGGCATCTTCCAGGGTTTTCATAAAGGCACCGGAGCCGCACTTTACGTCGAAAACCAGGGACTGCGCCCCCTCGGCAAATTTCTTGCTCATGATGCTGGCCGTGATCAGGGGAATCGATTCTACGGTGCCGGTAACATCCCGAAGCGCGTACAGCTTCCTGTCGGCCGGTACGATTCGCTCGCTCTGCCCGGTCATGGCAAAGCCGGTACGTTTCAGCAGGTCGGTGAAACGCTCCACGGACAGATCGGTACGGTAGCCGGGAATGGACTCCAGCTTGTCCAGGGTGCCGCCTGTATGGCCCAGGGCCCGGCCGCTCATCATCGGCACGGTGCAGCCGCAGGCGGCAGCCAGGGGAGCCAGGACCAGGGACACCTTGTCCCCCACGCCCCCGGTGGAATGCTTATCCACCAGCGGTCCCTGTACTCCCCCCAGGTCGATGGTCGCTCCGGAGTCGATCATGGCTCGGGTCAGATAGCCGGTCTCCTCCGCGCTCATCCCTTTGAAGAACACGGCCATGGCCAGGCTGGACATCTGGTAGTCCGGGATATCCCCCGCCACATAGCCACGGATCAAAAAGGAGATCTCATCCTCGCTGAACGCCCGGCCCTGCCGTTTCTTGACGATCAAATCAACTGCTCGCATGGTTACACCCTGCCTAAAACGACTGTCTTTATGACCTTGTATTCGGCGCCCTGGGGCCGAAGAATCGACTGGTACAGAACGAGCCTGTCCAGAATCAGGGAATACTCGAAACGAAACAGCTCCTCCACCTCGGACAGAGAGATACGATTTCCCCTGCTTCCTTCCCGCCTGTTGCCGGCTTCCCTGTTGCGCGCCAGGGTGATGTGGGGTGTAAAACCCCGCTCGCTCTCCAAAGACAAAGCTTGCACACCTGAGAGGAGCCGATGGTACACCCCGTGCAGGTAGCCGATCTCCGGTGCGCCTTTTTTTATGGGACAGTAGATGACCCGGGGCTGTCCTTTGGGCGGAAACTGCCCTACCCCGCCCATAACCGCCTGGATGCTCGCCATCTTCAGCTCCGGAGCGTCCATCACCCTCATCACTTCCAGGACCTGTTCCTGGTTCAGCTCTCCGAAGAACACCATGGTGATGTGCATTCCTTGGGGCTTGACTACCTTCAGATCCGGATTGTGCCTTTTCAGTTCTTCCGCCAACTTCCCCAGCTTCTCCACAGCCTGATCCGGCAGGGGAAGCGCTGCAAAAACCCTCATAGTATTCCCACCCCGCTTTGTATAGAGTTCAGATTTGTCTCCAGTACCGCCTGTATCAGGAAGTACGCCGTTTCTTTGAGTGCCTTGAGAGAGCGCTCCTCCAATCCGATCCGCAGTGCGGCTTCTAAAGGCATCTGGAGCGTGGACTGCAGGTAGCGCAGAGCCCCTGCCGGCAGATGCAGCGCCGTCGGCTGCGCACAGTTACTGCAGAGCAGGATCTGTTCTTCCCTGGAAAGATAGGCTCCGGTGTGAATGTCCAGTTCGGAAGCGCACAAGCCACAGTGCTCGACATCAGGCCTCTGGCCCAGGAGATCCAGGAAGCGAAACAGAACCTGATAGCTGAGAAGCGGCACCAGCCGATCCGGTGCCGGATCCAACAGCCGTAAAGCGCCGACCAGCAGATCGTACAGCAAGGGATAGTTCTCTCCCCCTCCGTATGAACGGATCACCACCTCGGCCCAGAGCGAGGCGGCGTAGTAGCGCTGCACACTCTGCCTGATCCCCTCCAGGGCTGCCAGGCTCTCCATGTCGGTAATCTTGTACTGATCCCGCACCGGATCGTGGTACAGGTAGACCCGAACCACCTGAAACGGTTCGGAGGTCATCCGCAGCCTGCTCCTGATCTTGAACGCCCCATGGGCAATCGCGCGGATCAGGCCTCTCTGGCGACTGAACAGGGTGAGGGATTTATGGATCTCACCGACCCGGGTTTTACGCAATACCACGGCCTCGGTTGTCGAGCTTCGAATTTTCACGTGCGATTGACCAAGATCTTCGACCAGCTTCATCATATTGCGAAAGGCGCCAGGGAAGCAAGCGCCCCGGGACGGGAGCCCCCCCCGAAACAGTATAGAGCTTGACAACCCCCCGGGGCATTACTATTTTTCAAGTGACCGCAGTTTGAGGAGAACAATGGACGAAAAACAGATAATTCCAACCAGTCAGGTATTGCCACCCAAGCTGAACATCCTGCCCATCACCGGCACACCTGTGTTCCCGGGTATTTTCACTCCCCTCATGGTGGCCGGAGAGCGGGAAGTCGAGCTGATCGAACACATCATGGCCGAACACGGCTTTATCGGGTTGGCACTGACAACCACCTCGGATGTAGAGATCGCTACCGGAGGGGACCTGTATAAAGTTGGCACAGTTGCCAAGGTGGTGCGCAAGGTCAATCTCCCGGATGGCGGGATCAACATCTTCATTTCCACGCTCAAGCGTTTTCGGATCAAGAAGTACATCTACAAGGAACACCCGATCACCGTTGCCGTAGAGTACCTGGATGACAAGAACTTCGAATCCAACGAGGTGCGCGCCCTGACCCGCTCCCTCATCTCGGAGATGAAGCAGGTATCGGAGAACAACCCCCTGTTTTCCGAACAGATGAGACTCAACATGGTCAACATCGACCATCCGGGCAAGATCGCCGACTTCATAACCTCGATTCTCAATATCGATCGCAAGGATCAGCAGAGTGTCCTCGAGACCCTGGATGTGCACGAGCGAATGATGAAAGTTCTGGTCTTCATCCGCAAAGAGCAGGAACTGATGAGCATCCAGCAGAAGATCATGAAGCAGATAAACGAGAAGATATCCAAGAGCCAGAGGGAGTATTTTCTCAAGGAGCAGCTCAAGGCCATCAAGCAGGAACTGGGCATGCCGGTGGATTCCAAGTCCGGCGAGTACCAGCGATTCAAAGAGACAATCGATAAGCTGGAGTTGGACACGGATGTACGCGAGCAGGTAGAGCAGGAGCTGGAGAAGTTCAGCCTGATGGACACCAACTCCTCGGAGTTCATAGTGACCCGCAACTACCTGGATACGATCATCAGCCTGCCCTGGAACGCCCCGGGGATCAAAGAGGTGGATATGCAACGGGCCAGGCTCATCTTGGATGAGGATCATTACGGTCTGGAGGATGTGAAGGAGCGGATTCTGGAATACCTGGCCGTACGCAAACTCAAGAAGGACAGCAAGGGTTCCATCCTCTGCCTGGTCGGCCCTCCCGGGGTTGGCAAGACCTCGGTGGGCAAGTCCATAGCCAGAGCACTGAGCAAGAGCTTCTTCCGCTTCTCCGTAGGGGGCATGCGGGATGAGGCGGAGATCAAGGGCCATCGGCGGACCTATGTCGGGGCTATGCCCGGCAAAATTATTCAGGGACTGAAGATCGTCAAGACCAAGGACCCGGTGTTCATGATCGACGAGATTGACAAGCTGGGTGTTTCCTTTCAGGGAGATCCCTCCTCGGCGCTTCTGGAGGTTCTTGACCCGGAGCAGAACGTGGCCTTCCGGGACCACTATCTGGACCTGCCCTTCGACATCTCCGACATCCTCTTTATCACCACGGCCAATACCCTGGACACGATTCCCGCCCCCCTGCTGGACAGGATGGAGGTCATCAGGCTTTCCGGTTATATCAACGACGAGAAGGTGGCGATCGCCCGCAAGTACCTGATTCCCAAATCCCTGGCCCGCTCCGGCTTGAAGAGAAAGGACGTGAAGTATTCCAAGGCCTCCCTCCTGAATATCGCCGAAGGCTATGCCCGGGAGGCGGGCTTGCGTAACTTCGAGAAGGCCCTGGACAAGATACACAGGAAGCTTGCCCGCAAATCCGTGCTGGAAAAGCTTTCGTTTCCGATTTCCATCGAGCCGGCCCAGATTGAGGAATACTTGGGCAAACCGATCTTCTACGAGGAGGCGATCAAGAAGATCACCCGGCCCGGCATGACCCTGGGGCTGGCCTGGACGCCCCTGGGAGGCGCCATGCTCACCATCGAGGCTGTGGCCAATTCCGGAAAAGAGGGTTTTCGGCTGACCGGACAGCTGGGCGACGTGATGCAGGAATCGGCAAATATCGCCTACACCTATGTCCGCAACATCGCGGGGGGATTCGGGGTGGACAAGGAGTTCTTCGAGA
>Ga0114922_10007445_pt1 | contig 10025 bp, 16 predicted proteins | sample AartaG_FD_100975 | JGI IMG/M metagenome (GOLD analysis project Ga0114922, IMG submission 100975) | Deep subsurface microbial communities from Aarhus Bay to uncover new lineages of life (NeLLi) - Aarhus_00045 metaG | ecosystem: Environmental > Aquatic > Marine > Oceanic > Sediment | place...
AACCTGGGTTGGAATCCCAACCTGGCCGGGGTACTGGTAGTGAGTCTGGCTGCGAGTCAATATCGGCTGATTCGGTGGCCGAGGGTATTGCTGCGTCGGGTAAGCCTGTGGAGAAAGTAGTGATTCAAAAAATGGGCGGCGCGGCGGCTACCTTAAAGCAGGGCTCGCGTCTTGCCGGGGCTATGGCGGCGGAGGCAGCTAAACTGGAGAGAGAGAAATTTGAGGACTCGGCACTGGTATTGGGGGTCAAGTGCGGGGCTTCCGATACTACCTCGGGGCTGGCGGCAAATCCGGCGGTGGGGGCTACCTGTGATTTATTGATTGATAATGGCGGCAGCTGTATCTTTGGCGAGACCACGGAATTCATGGGAGCTGAGCATATTCTTGCCCGCCGGGCGGCGACTCCTCAGGTGGCTGACAAAATTATAGAAATTGTGGCGCGTATGGAGAAGCGGGCTGTGGCTATGGGTTTTGATATGAGGGGCGGGCAGCCCACTGCTGGCAATATCGCCGGTGGACTGACTACCATTGAGGAGAAATCGCTGGGGGCTATAGCCAAAGGAGGCACCAGACCCATTCAGGGGGTTTATGAGTACGGGGAGCGCCATCATGGCAAAGGACTGTTCATTGTTGATACGCCGGGGCGGGAGCCTGAATTCCTCACCGCACTGGCTGCGGCTGGCGTTCAGGTTATTGTTTTTACCACCGGGCTGGGTGCGCCACAGGGTTTTCCCCTGGTGCCGGTCATTAAGGTTACGGGTAACCCGAATACCTATAAGCATCTATCAGAACACATGGATGCGTTTGTTGAGCTGGGGAGTAAAGCAGAGCCTGGTATTGCTCAGGTGGGAAAATCTATATACAGTGAGATGCTGGCAGTAGCCTCGGGAAGGCAAACTAAGGCTGAAATATCAAATTACGTGAATTTTCCCAATATCTTTACCATCGGCCCGGTTCTTTAGGAATGCCTAATTAAAACACGTGTGGTGAGCCGCGGAGGACTCGAATAATCATACCTCTGGCCGGCGGCGGCGTGTTTCTTTCCGGTTCAGCGGGACGACTTCGGGTTTTGGCGCTTCATAAACTGTCATCACGTTGTTAAGGCTGGAAAATTCTCCTTTTATGGAGTTGATATCTTCAGGGGGCAAAGGTCTGACTGCGCAGGGACGCAGCGGTGCGTTGAGTTGTACCTCGTCCGGCGAAAGTTGCTCGGCTATGTTTGCCATCTCTCCAGCATGGTCCTTGTTGGCTTCAATAAACATCATCTGAAGAGCCAGTTTCCCCCGGTATTTTTCCCTGAAGAGTGAGATGGCTTGAATGATTTGCCCGAGTGTTCGTCCCCCGGCGGGCCGGTTGACCTGGTGGAATATTTCTTCATCAGGTGCATCCAGCTTGGCTACCACCATGTCAGCTAAAACAAGCTCATTGCGTACATCTTCTCTGGTCATTAGCGAAGAATTGGTGAGCACGGCTACCGGTAATCTCAGAGTTGACCTGGCCAGTTCTATCGCTTCGCCAAGATTGGAAGCCAGGGTTGGCTCACCTACTCCAGAGAAGGTAGCATAGTCAGCGGGTATATCCTTCACACTTTCCCAGCTGGCAGTAGATACAATCAAAAGAGCAGGTTTTACCTTTAGTGGATAGGAGGTCTATGCCCAGTGACCTTCCCAGCCGCCACGACGGCACCGGTCCATAGATAATGGAACTCATACTCGTCTCCCTTCGTTTATTCGCTCTTTAACAGGAATTTTACTGGCCACCACTATGGTAAAGCCAGCGTCAGAGTGAAACTGCTCTCTGGGAAGCTCTATTTTGGTCACCTCATTCGGCTTTTGAAAGAGGGTGGAAATAATCTTTTCAACAGCAAAGCCCGAGTGCTCCAGAAATCCCGATACTTCTTGATAGCTGTAGAATGTGGCGTACTTGTAAAAGCGGTGTCCTTCCTCCTTTTCCGCTAGGTAGAATTGCCCCCGTGGGCTTTCCCTCAATACCAGCCCAAGCACTATTTTGCCTCCTGCTTCTAGTATGCGGTGTGCCTCCTTCAGGACAGCCAATGGCGAATCGGCAAAACATAAAGTTACAATCAGGAACACGCTGCCGAAAGTCCCTTCACCAAAGAACTTATCCTCACCTTTAGCTTGAAATGTAGTTATTCCCCGCTTCTTGGCTATCTCAAGCATTTTGGTGGAAGGGTCAATCCCGGTCTCTATGCCCAGGGCTTGGGCGAAGCGGCCGCTGCCCACTCCAACCTCAAGCCAGGGCTTGGGCAAGAGAGCCAGTACTTTCTTGAACGCTTTGACCTCTATAGCAAAGATGAGTTTCCCCTTCTCCTCAAACCAGGCATCATATGCTGAGGATAGAGGGTCAAAAAGTGAGCTGTTATTATATGCTAGCGAACCAGCCATGGCGCAACTTTCCAGTGAAACTTATTGACTTCGGTAAGCTTTCTTCCAGGGGTCTCGCTTGATATCCAGATATTCTTTGACAGCGTCCCTGATGGTAATTATGGCCAGCAGGGCGCAGTGCTCACTCTCTTTGGGCAGTCCTCCCAGAGCATCAAGCACACCCTGGGGGGTCATTTTCATCACTTCGGCGAAGGTTTTACCCTTGACCATTTCGGTGGTTATGCTCCCGGCAGCAATGCTGGTGCCGCAGCCGTCAGTCCAGAAGCTGGCTTTCTCAATCCTGTTATCGGTCACCTTAAGCCACATTACCATAGTATCGCCGCAGGGACCGGTTATACTGGTAAAGGCGTCGGCATCCTCCATGCTTCCCGTATTCCTGGGATTCATGGCATGGTCAATGACGGTCTTGGTATAGACTTTTCTCATGTCCGCCATGATTTCTTCTTGAAGTTTATCTAATTCCGAGCTCATCTGTGCCTCCAGTCAAGGGTATTCTTATTTAGCTCCATCCGGTATTACCTGCAGGAAAGCCTCAGCAAAGCTGTTTAGCGGCTCTGAGTCGTAGCGCTCAATATCGCCTGCGTCGCAGAGTCGGGCAATTTCAGGGTCAATAGGGAATTGCCCCAGCAGGGGAGCCCCGGCGGCTTCTGCCATCTCCTCGCCCTTGCTACTGCCGAAGAGCTCTATTCGCTTACCGGTGTCGGGCAAGGGGAAATAGCTCATATTCTCAACCACCCCCAAAATAGGAATGCTCATATTCCGGGCCATTTTCACTGCTTTTCTCACCACCATTGCCGCCAGTTCCTGAGGACTGAAGACAAGAATCACCCCGTTTAAGGGTAACGCCTGCATCACAGTCAGTGGAGCATCGGCAGTGCCCGGCGGCAGGTCCACTATTAAATAATCAAGCTTGCCCCAGAGCACATCCTCCCAGAATTGTTTGATTGTATTGGCAATCAGGGGACCACGCCAGATAACCGCATCGTCCTCACTGGGCAGGAGCAGGTTGATAGACATGATTTCAATGCCGGCTCTGGACAGTACGGGCATAATTCCGGTATCGCTTCCCACCGGCCGGGTGTCAATGCCAAACATCTTCGGTATGCTGGGGCCGGTAATGTCGGCATCCAGGATACCCACTTCATATCCGCGGCGTGCCAGCGAAAGCCCGGCAAGGCTAGCTACCAGCGACTTGCCCACACCGCCCTTGCCGCTCATCACGGCAATAACGTGTTTTACTTTGTTAACGTCCTTGGGTTTGGCATCAATAAAGTTTACCTCTGTCTCCTTTACTCCGTCTAAGTTACCGATAACGTCACGCACCTTATCTTTCAGCCAGTCCTGGGCTCCCTGATTGAGGGCAGCCGCAGCGAGACTGATATTGACTTTCTGGTCAGAGACGGCGATTTGACTGACCAGATTAAGCTTAACCAGGCTGCGCATGACTCCAGGGACCAGCACTGCTTCAAGGCTCTCCCTTATCTCCTCTTCAGTTGGCATAAGTTCTCCTCCAGTATAAATGTTTCAGTAAATTTCCCTCTTCTCAGTGCAATCGCTCCATTTGATTTTCCAGTTTGCCATCAAGATAGAGCTACACTGCTTCGTCAATGTTTTTAACATCGGTGACAATCGACTCGATGTTGTAGCTTTTCATGCTCTCGTAAGCACCCCAGCCCATACCGCCGGCGAGAACAATCTGGCAATCGGAAATGGCCTCAGCCATGTTGGCGTGCCTTACCTGCGAGCCGGCCTCATAGCCATGGCGTTCTCCCGGGGCTAAATCAGGGGACGGGTGGGCAGCAAAGGTGTGGTGTCCGGCTTTGTCTCTCGTCTCTTTATGGATAACTTTACCCTCTTCTACCGTACCACATAGAGGGGCGCCCTGCCAAAGTGCTGGCTGATAGCAACCCCGTCATCTGATACAGCGGCAATTTTCATTTAGTCGTTCCTTTATAATTTACCTAACTTAACATCACGCAGACATCATGGACTACTTTAAGGTTATTCTTATGGCAGAAGTCTATGGCAGGTTTACTTTCCGAGCCTGGTTGGAGCCATGTGCGGGTGAGTCCCAGCTTTTTACATTCCTTTAGAACTTCGCCAGCCACTGCCGGCGGCACCACAAAGTCCACCACATCCACCTTAACCGGAATGTCACTGAGACTGGGGTAACATTTAGTTCCTTCAAGCTCCTTGAGCCGTGGATTCACCGGGTAGACTTCATAGCCGCGCCTTTTCAGGTTCTTAAATATCTCGTACCCATATTTCTCGGGATTGTCAGTGGCGCCAATGATAGCAAACCTCTTTTGGGACATGAATTCTTTAATCAGTTCCTGCATCGGGTCTCCCTAGTCCCTCCGGCATCAACATCGCAGTCCACCATAACCTTACTCTTTGCCAGGGCAGCCAGAGAAGCTACCACCGTAGTCCTGCCGGTTCCGCCTTTACCACTGGCGATAGATATTATCATTTGAGCCTCATTCTCTGGTCATTGTGGTGCCACACTTGGGGCAGTTCTGGTTATAGCAGGGAGCTCCCTGCTGGTGGGTTACCCTTGTGCCGCATTTGGGGCAGACACAGCTCCCGCTGGGGCCGGCTCCAGGGCGGTTACCTCCCATGCGGCCACCGCGTCCAGCACTACCTCGAGGCGAACCGGTTCCATCTCCTCCGGGCATAGTATTGCCTCCTGATGGTTATTTAACTGCCTTGCTATTCTTTCTTTTCCAGCCCTTCAATGCGACGCTGAATTTCAGATAGCTGTTGTGCCAGCATTTGGGACTGGGTTTTGAGTGCATCCAGTTCTTGCTCCGGCCCCAGGGCCTGGGGAGTTGGGCTAACCGGGGGCATCATGCCGGCTCCCATCCCCATACCTCGTCCCATACCCATGCCCCTGCCTCTGCCCATGCCTCTACCCATGCCCATACCTCCACCCATGCCACTACCCATACCGGCACTGAACCCCATACCGAAGTGGTCAGCCACGTTTGGCTGGGAGCTGGCCTGGAATTGGCCTGATTTATAGCCCTGGACAGCATCCTTTACTTTCCCGGAGACTCCGGTTATCACCTGAACTCCAGCGGCAGATAGTACCTGATAGGCATTGGGACCGCAGTTGCCGGTAAGCACTGCCTGTACCCCTTTGCCGGCAATCACCTGGGCAGACGAGATTCCTGCCCCACCTGAAGCCATGGCACTGGAATTTTCCACTGCTTCAAATTTCATTGTCTCCGGGTCAGCAATAATAAAATACTGACATCTACCGAAACGAGGGTCTACCTCGGCGTCAAGGTTTGGCGCCGTTGCCGAAATTGCAATTTCCATATTACTTTCTCCCTATTTTTTATCACTTCCTAGTTCCTGTATTCTGGCATCTATTTGTTCCAGTCGCTCTTTCAGTTCTTGAACTTGGTTATTCAGAAAGCCATGCTCCTGCTCAGGGGTCATCTGAGGAGCAAATGGCACAGCACCGGGGTTAGCCAGTCCCGCTCCGTAGTAAGGCGCACCATACGGAGAATAAGCTGCTCTTCCCCTATATGCTGGCCAAGTCTGTGGTAACGGAACAGCACAAAAACCTCTGCCGCCACCTGTCATTGGCCCCAGTCCACGAGGGCCGGTACCATCAAATCCTGGCATAATCTACCTCCTTTATTTCACCAATAATGAGCGTCATTCGTTCATCAGCGGCGCATAGACATGATTGGCTCTTACTTTTCACTCTCCAGGTCACGCATCCTGGCCTCAATCTCCTCCAGTTGGCTCTTTACTGCATTCGCCTCTTCCTTCAGGAAACCCAGTTCCTGCTCTTGGGTCATCTGAGGAGAATAGGGCATCACATCCCCGGCAGGATATCCGCCATATAAAGGTGGAGCTGTGTAGAGCCCGGGGGACCAGCATCGGGGAAGTCCTCCTCTACCCCGGCCGACATATGGCCAGGGAGGAGAGCTTCCTCGAAAGCCAAAGCCCATACCCCCTCTGGCTCCGAAGCCTCTACCAAATCCATAAAACATCTCTATCACCTCCGTTTATGAATTTTAATCTAGCAATGTCTGGTGATTACCACCATCGGTAAGGTGTGAAGGTCGGGTGGTAAGTACGTGGCCCATAAGCCCACCCTCTTCGGGGTAGCCGGGGATAAAAACGGCAGAAGGGATAGGGATTGCCTCTGCCCCAGCCCGGATACCCCCGACCAAACCAGCCTCTACCTCTCATGATGTCACCCCCCTTCCCTGCCTCGGTGTATACCGGTACCCTTGACCGTATCGCATCAGCGGGACATACTGTGGCACATGTCCCGCACTGGCTGCACAGCCCATGGTTTATCACTGCCACGTCATTCTGGATGCTGATGGCCTGTTGCGGACAAGCACTAACACAGACACCGCATCCGGTACATTTATCGCTATCAATATAAAACATCCGTTACCTCATCATAGTTAACAGTCGGATTCCCTTAATCTGCCGGAAGGTCGCTCCCTGGCTAACGTAATTCAGTACCGCTTCCGGTTCAATCACACAGGTGCCGGAAATGGCGTCGATGCCATAGTTAAAAAGGACGGGTGATAGGGGAGCAGTACCCCCCAGAACTACCACATAGGCTTGTGGCTTACATAGCCCGAGCAAATGTTCAATGGTATGGTTGGTGAAAGCAGTGCCGGTGATGCCAACAACTTCGGCCCGAGGAATAAGTCTTTCCGCCTGGTTTTCAGTAAAGTCGCCGGGTTGTGGCTGCCGCTCAATTACCTGGAGTTGACTGGCTACCTTGCGGAGTTTGGGCGTGAAGGGGAAATGCCCCACTATGGCTACTTTTTTGCCCCTTCCCCTTTCCACAAGAAGGTCGCCGGCGTTAAGTTGTAAACAACGCTGCTCATCAACCTTGACAAGCGAATTAATCGCTGCCATACCTATTGCTGCCTCATGGGAGCTTGACGAGTAAGCCATCTCAGCAAGTGCCAGGGCATTCTTTTCCATCAGGAGGCCTGCCTCCTTCACCGGAGTCTTGTTGTGGTGGGGACCTGAGTCGTGGGGTGTTGACGCCAGACCACAGTTGCGGGTCAGCACCGCCGTCTGAAAAGGCCCCTGGCGTATATCTTTTACCGGTGCTTCAAAGTTCAAAGTTGAGAGCAAATCTTCAATGATTTTCATCTGGATACCCCTGAGTCATCTGCCGGAGTGCTTCCTGCTTCCCTATGCCTCCCTCGCCATGCTCTCCCCTGGCCCCTCCTGACCCGGCTAAGTCCCGGGGACTGCAAGGGCATTATTTCCGTCGTGCTGCAAGTGGGACAGGACTGAGGTGGTCCAGCTAACATGGCTTCAAAAGGCACACTCCACTTATGTCCGTCAATACAACGGAATCGGCTCATCGCCATCTCAAAATTACCGCCTTCAATTCTTATTGCCTTCCCATAGAGCAGAGCGTCAGCCATCTTCTGTCGGGCCGATTCAAGCACCCGCCGAAAAGTAGGACGGGAGATACTCATCTTCTCCGCACATTGTTCTTGTTCCAGGCCTTCCAAATCTTTGAGGCGTATCGACTCAGCCTCCTCCACGGAGAGGCGAACTTCTTCCAGAGTCCGCAGCGGTGTCCCGGCTGGCTTGAAGTAGGTAACCCCTGGCACGAAGGCAACTCGCCGACATTTCGGAGGTCTTGACATTAATTAAGCTCCCTTGTTATTATGACCATATGTTCATAATAATAGTAACATCTAATTTGCTGGTTGTCAAGCCCTTTCAGTCGTAATGGCCTTTCGCGTTACTGGGGAGTAACATAGGTAACCCCTTTTTCTATGCATTGACAATTACTCGTGTGCTACATAAAATTAGCCGACCTTGTAGGTGAAAAAGTCAAGGTATAAAGGTATATACATTAGATATCCACGAATGGCCGCAGCAATTATATTGTATGCTGACATATTGAATTAACTATAACTTTGTTAAGGAAGTCCTGAATCGCCGGCGTCTGTCTGCCCCCATGGGTCGGAGAACCAACGATGAGGAGGTCAGCAGACTGCAATTCGGAGGGATTTACTTCAGCTGCACGAAGCACCTTAACATCACCGGTAATGGCACTTCCGATAGATCTGGCAATTTTCTCCGTATTCCCATAGACCGAATCATAGACTATTAAAGCTTTCATTACATACCTCCAATATAGTATAATAACTAGACTGAGCATAAAGCCAATTCAGGAAAATACCGATGAACAGACAACAGCTAGCTAACCTGACCTCCAATGTTTTGAACCCCTTCCTGGTGAGTCTGGTTATCATACCACTGATAACTTTGAAGTCAACAACCAGCGTACCCGACGCCATTAAATGGTCGCTGGTTGCAATAGCGGTCAGTATCCTGCCGGTTTTCCTTATTATACTCTACCTTGTCCGCAACGAAAGACTGGAAAATATGTTCATCAATGCCCGCCATCAGAGGAACAAGATTTACGTGCTGGCCGGCACCTGCGCCATTATGGGCTGCGTCATTCTCCTTTATTCGGGAGCACCGCTGGCATTGGTAGCCTCATTTGTCGCCGGAATTTCAGTGGTACTGGTGTTTATGGGCATAAACCTGCTGTGGAAGATAAGCGTTCACGCTGCCTTTATTTCAGCTTCGGCGTCAGCATTAATCATTTTATACGGGTCAATCGGGACGGTATCGGCAGCACTGGTACCACCGATAGCCTGGGCAAGAGTAGAACTGGAACACCACTCAATAGCTCAGGTAGCCACCGGAGCTCTGCTATCAGCTTCAATCGTAGTTGCGGTATTCCACTTTTTCGGTTTACTCTGAGCCATCCTCTTCTTTATAACCAGGCCATCTTTGACAGCGACGAAATCCCGCAGTAACATAGTGGCAAGAGAAATATGCTAGCCAAGGTAAAAGCTGCCGCAGTAATAGGCCTTGAGGGCCATCTCGTTGACGTAGAAGTTGATATTTCAAGTGGCTTACCGGCAATGACCATCGTCGGCTTGCCCGATGCTGCCGTCCAGGAAGCCAGGGAAAGAGTCCGAGCTGCCATACGAAACTCCGGCTATACCTTCCCGATGAAACGCATCGTGGTCAACCTTGCCCCGGCCGACCTCAAGAAGGCAGGACCATCCTATGACCTGCCGATTGCGTTCGGCATCCTTCTCAGTTCCGAGCAGGTAAGCGCCGACGCTTCACAGAGTATCTTTCTCGGTGAGCTATCCCTTGACGGCAGCTTACGCCATACCAACGGCATACTGCCCATGGTCGCTTTAGCCAAGGATGAAAAAATAGCCGATGTTATCGTGCCTGAGGTAGATGCCGGAGAAGCATCTTTAATAGACGGTGCTAAAATCATCCCCATCACCTCCCTATCCCAGCTGGTCAGCTATTTTCGGGGGGAAATACCCGCCCCCGAATACAAGGCCGAAGAAGTCCGGGACTACACCTCACCTCCCTCCCCGGCCACCGACCTGGCATACATAAAAGGGCAGGAACATGCCAAGCGTGCCCTGGAGGTAGCCGCGTCCGGGGGACATAACCTGATAATGTTCGGGCCGCCGGGCAGCGGGAAAACCCTGCTGGCGCGTTCTCTCCCCTCCATATTGCCACCAATGACTACCGACGAAGCCCTGGAGGTTACCAAGATATACAGTGTCA
>Ga0114922_10007446_pt1 | contig 10022 bp, 8 predicted proteins | sample AartaG_FD_100975 | JGI IMG/M metagenome (GOLD analysis project Ga0114922, IMG submission 100975) | Deep subsurface microbial communities from Aarhus Bay to uncover new lineages of life (NeLLi) - Aarhus_00045 metaG | ecosystem: Environmental > Aquatic > Marine > Oceanic > Sediment | place: Aarhus...
CCAGAATCTGCTCCCAGAGGGGTTCCACTTCTCCGATAACGACCGCGTCGGCATGGTTTTTGGCCTCTTCGGGTAACACCGATGGATGCATTCCGCCTAATACGACCTTCGTTCCCCGGGCACGAAAGGCATCCGAGATCTGATAAGCCCTCTCAATTTGTGATGTCATCGCCGAGATTCCGACCAGGTCGTAGGGAATTGAAAAATCGATGTTCTCCACCACATCGTTTATAATCTTTACCGAATGATGACGAGATGTCAAACCATCCAGGATGGCAAGCGACAATGGTGGGAGATGCGCTTTCCTGTATTTGACTGCACTGCCGTTCGAATCCAGATGCGCTGGAAAGACAAGTAAAATATTCATGACGCTTGGCTTGATAAGGACTTGCTTTTACCGAGAGGGAACATAAAGAAAATGCCCTTGTGCGCCAGTGATGAATGCTCCCTCAGGGCGTTGTAGTCCCTTGATTTGGGCATAGCAGGTTAAAACCACATATCTTTTAGTCCATTTCTTCTGCTTGAAATGCAAGGAAAAATTCTCCAACCTCCTATCGAGAAAAAAATGGCTTCTGATCCCTGTCTCGCCGAACCGGCAAGGCTTTTTGCATTTTGATGGCTCTTAGGCTTGGAGTCAAGACAAAACTGTAAACCCACATTCTGAACCTGAATCAGGAACCAAAAACCAAAGTCAAAATGAGGTCTTGAGATTCCCGCAGTAAATATTTTTAGCCACAGGGAAACTAAATAATTGACAACACTTACGGCTATAAGATTTAAATAAGATGGCTTTTGCCGATACATGACGCCAAGAGCTTTATTTTAAAGAAAAATCATTGTATTGCCACATGTTCTTGGGATAGGCCCGTATCTTCTATAGGAATCCCTATGGTTCCCTTGGCACTAGAGAAAATGCCTCTTAAAATCGCACTGCTTTGTGACTGGTACCTGCCGAAAGTCGGCGGTATGGAGCTGCATTTGCACGATCTGGCGCTCCGCCTGGCCGAAAAGGGACACGTGGTGCATGTGCTGACGCCAGTACCGGGCAGGGCGGAAACAGATGGCATTCGCGTCCATCGATTGAATGTTCCGTTGTTTCAATATATTAGATTAACCTGGACCCTCGGTGCCTTTCGGGAAATAGCCTCTATAATAAGGAAAGAACGCTATGATGTGCTCCACTGCCACACGAGCTATATTGCGCCTGCGGCCTATGGCGGGGCTTATTTGAGCAACAAACTCGGTGTGCCTGCAGTGATCACCTTCCATTCCATACTGGGGCATTTTATCAGGGTGTTAGCTGCCCTGAATCGTTTGTTCCACTGGTCCCGATGGCCGGTAGTGTTCTCAGCGGTTAGTCAGGTAGTGGCATCCGATATAAAGAGGCTCGTGAGCCCCAGAGAGGTTCACATACTGCCTGACGCGGTGGATCCTTCCGAGTGGAAGGTGAGGCCTATACAAAGGGGTTCTAGAGAAATCCGAATTGTTTCCGTGATGCGAATGAGCCCCAGAAAGCGCGGAAAGGCCTTGATGAAGATAATTGATCGGGTCAGGACACGCATCCCGAGGGATATCTCGCTTAAGGTTATAATTATCGGGGATGGCATTCAACGTAAGGCCCTGGAAAGAATGATTTCGCGATTGAGATTAGAAGACACCGTTAAAATGGTTGGTTACCAAACCCGCACGGCAATCCGTGACTATTTTGCACATGCAGATATCTTTGTGCTGCCAGCTAAACTGGAGTCTTTTGGTATTGCCGCACTCGAGGCCCGTTGTGCTGGCTTACCCGTGGTGGCCATGAAGAATACCGGTGTAGAAGAATTTATTTGTCATGGCCGGGAAGGCCTTTTGGCAGAAACAGATCATGAAATGGTTGCGCTGCTGGTTCGGCTGATCCTTGACCGGGAATTGCGTTTATCCATGGCTAGGCATAACCGGGAGACACCGCCATTCACGAACTGGGAGGAGGTTATTGCAAAGCACATGGAGTTATACCAGCTAGCCATTGATATGAGGAAGGGTGAGGAAGGACGAGGAAGGACGACAGTATCCGTTGCTTCGGAACGATGAATATGGCACATCATTCTGCAAGTGTTTTCTTGAGAATGACATATCTTTTATTTAGATCGGCATTGAGATGTTCGAGCGATTTCATCATCGGGATGTTATCCTCGAGTATCCATGTCGTTTCAATACAATTAAGATGCGGTTTTGACAGGTGATCCTCAAAGAGTTTATTGTAAAAAAGCACCTCCAGCCCGAGTTTTCTGAATTTACTCTTCACGCCCATGATCACGACAATGGCGCTCTTTATCCGTTTTCGGTTGTATAAAAGCTTGAATAACCCAGTTGGAAAGAGTCTTCCATTCCTTATTTTGATGAGCACCTCATTGATATTCAGGACGTTGAACATAAAGGCAGCAGGTTCTCCATCAGTATAAATCGTGTAAACAAATTCATCGTAAAAGAAAAATTTTAACTCCTCGAAATAGTGATCAATCTCCTCTTTTGTGATGGGGATGAAACCCCAATTTTCACTCCACGCGTCATTGTAAATATCAGCAATAAAGGAACGATCATCATGCCTGTTAAAAGTGACTATCTTTACGGAATCACCATATAGGTCAGAAAGCCTTTTCGCCGATCTTGCGATTATTTCAGGAATTTTAAGGACATTACTTATTCGGAATGAAACAAGTTCCTTTTCTTTTCGGTATCCAAATAGGAAAAGCAAATCAGGATAATACGCCTTGGTATACGACATCATCAGGAAATTGGGTTCTTCAAAACCCTCTATTAAAAAACCTAATTCTTGCTTGGTGTTGAAGTTAAAGGGTCCTAATATGGATACCATATTGTTGGCTTTTGCCCAGTTTTCAGCCGATTGCATCAGTTTCTCACACACATCATCACTTTCTAGGGATTCATAGAAACCGAAGAACGCATGCCTGGTATTATGATGGCGGTTATACGTTTCATCAATATGAGCGGTAACCCTTCCTACCGGTTGCGTCCCATCATATGCAACGAAATATGCGACCCTTCCGTGCCTCATAAAGGGATTTTTGTAGCTGAAGAATTTTTTCATTTCAATCCTCAGGGGTGGGCACCAGTTTCTATCGTTTTTATATAGCCCGTAGGGAAATCCAATAAAATCCTTCATTCCCTTCCTATTGTCGTTTACCTGTTTGATCGTTATCATACCCATTTCACCGGACGTATTAAATCAGCCCTTGAATGTCAGGTCTGAGCCAGGGATAAATTCCATCCGAACTTATTGAGAAGTTACTAAAAAACGATTGCAGGATGAGGAGAATACCTCCTTGTAAATAATCCTCTTTGCTCCTATATCCCGTAGCGGTTCAATTTATTGAATCCCTGCGCCCTGGGCTTGATGAATCAAGCCCCTACAAACCCCGATTTATTGAGAAGATACGGTATCATGGTCTAAAGCTTGAACCCGGCTATCTCGCAAAATATACCTTTCTTAACTGATCTTCAAAGCTGGCACTGCTCTCGACCACCTGTTCAAATAAATCTTTGGAGAGGGTCAGGACTTCCACCTCATCAACAGCTCTGACCGTGGCCACACGCGGCTGTTTTTCCAGGAGGGCGAGTTCTCCAAAGAAATCACCGGGGCCGAGCGTTGAAAGCAATTCTTCCTTTCCATCCTCTTCCTTTACAGCCTCCACATTTCCTGATCTTATGATATAGAATTTCTCGCCGACATCTCCCTGTTTGATAATCTCGTCACCGGTAGAGGGTGTTTCCCGGTGCATCTTATGGGCAACGTCTGCCAGGAGTGTGGGGGTAGAGTCTTGAAAGACAGAACATTTTTGAAGGAATTGAACAATGGTCAAGGATTCATCGACATCAACATCGGAACCCTCTCCTGCATCCTTTCCAGTATATGTTCATGTACCCAGCGGGTAATTCTGCGGCCTGCCTTGTTCCTTGTGCACTGCTCTTTGATCTTACAATTTCGGCACGCGGTGGTTGTGTAGTAACGGATACGGCGCCCAAGCTCAGTTGTCTCAAATCGGTACAGCAATTCCTGTCCTCCTGGACAGAGGTAACGGTCCTTGTCAGGATCATAGGCGAACTTCTCCTTACCATACAACCCAAGTTTCCTATTCGCAGAGGTTAAAGGCTTTGAAACATACGGTTCAATACCTTCTTCTTCACAGGTTTTGATTTCATGACCGTGGTAGTAGCCCATAAAGGCCTTGTGGTTGTCTTTGCGGAAGTCCGCTATCGTTTTGAAATCCGGGGTTAACTTGCGAAGCAGCCACATCAGTTCCACGTTCCTGCTGGCTTCCTTTTCAAGCCGGCGGCTAGAGCGTATGCGATTCAAATAGCCATAGATGTAGAGCTTGAGTAAATCCCCTGGATCATAGGGAGGGCGACCGGTCAATGCTGGTTGAGATCGTTGAAATCCAAGATCCTCGAGATCCAGACTATCGACAAAGGCATCAATAAAACGAACAGGATTATCCCCGGTAATGTAGTCGTCAATAACCTCTGGGAAGAGCAGTGATTGTTCCCGTGGTGTGCCTTGGATATAGTCCATAATTGCCTCCCTTGCATTAAAGGCAATTATATATATAATGGTCAATAGTTCAAAGAGTTTTCACACAGTCTGTCGCTGAGGGTGGATGTGCCTGTCTTGTGTTTTTGATTTTCAAACTCCACCGCTTTTTTATAGGCGCTTTCCGATTTGGCTGCAAGTCGATATTCGTTAATGGAAGACCGCAGCGCTCTAAGGGTCACCAGCACCTCTGAGGCAATCCGATTCGATAGATTGGATAAAGCCAGTTCCGCCTCTCTAAGCAGGGATCTTCTGTAAAGGATGTTCCCACGGGCTGCGGTGTTCAAAATGGGCAATTCCAGCATCAGGATTGCATAGGTATTCAAGCCGGTGAGGTTGTTGGAAAAAGATTGATAATAACGTTTTTCATCGGGGCTTTCGTCAATACCGGCATATCCCATTTTCAAACCAAGATCGAGTCGGGGTTTGGCGTCATTTCGGGCCTTATTGAGAAGGATTTTGCCTTTTTCAATATTGGTCTGGGCAGCTAAATAATCCTCCCTGCGCTTCATTGCTTCATATATGTGCTTCTCCGCATCTTCGATTTCAAATCTGCCAATATCGATAACGCGCGGGAAAGTTCCACTGGGATTTGGCACGATAGCCAATTCTTCTGGGGTATAACCCATGTCCATGGCCAAGGCCTGCCTGCTTTTGTAGAGGCTCATTTCTCCTTCGCTGAGATCAACCTGATTGCTAAACAGCTTGGCCTTGGCCTGGTTGAGAAACGCCGGTTCCAGATCCTGCTCATTTAATGGCAAATTCTTTTCTTCAATTGAAAGCGCGGTATAGGTCACCCAGTCGAATTGCCCCGAAGCCGTTTGAAGCAATCCTTCACTCTGTTTTATCTTTTCCTCTTGCACTCTCACACCTGGGTTCGCCTCGAGGGCTTTCAAAATGGCGTCTGACAAAGAGATTGCGGGTGGTTCAGCGCAGATGGATGATGGAGTGTGAAAGAGAAGAAAGACCATTGATAAGAGACAAAGACGAGTAATCTTCAAGGCAATTGGAACGATTCTCCGCATTAGAGGGTTTCCGGAATGAAATTCAGGGTTGAATCGATTTAGGTACTGAATTTATAAAATCAATTCCAAAGCCGACAGCGCCCCATAACCTATGTGCCGGACGCGAGTTTGCAAGAGAAACTAATCCTTGTCAATGTAAATACCGAAGCATAAGGGTCCATTATCAGAGTACTTCTGTTTTCTCTCCACCCCACTCAAGATCCTGGCATACCTGCTGTGGAGTTGGGGTACTTTGAGCGTTCCACAAGAGCTTGTTTCCGTTCCTTTGGTCGGTGAACGGGCTCATAGATGACGTATGGTCTTTTCACAAAACTCAGATAATAATGTTTTTTTAATAGCCTTAGAAAACCCGGCTGAAAGTGGACCTCTCCATAAAACCGATCCACGCCCAGAAACCCATGCTTTTCCATGGCATCTTCCAGTCGATCCAGAGGAGCACCGGACCAGTCCAGCAGTATGACGGCTCCAAAGAATTGAGTTTCGACTTCTTTGGTGAAGCCTTCAAGGATAGCGGGAGATTTCTGGGCGAGGAGCCTTAAACTAAAGCAGTCCAATACAATGGGATGCTGGCCAAAAAGAATCGGAAGAAGGGGGTTCTCACTTAGAATGTTTTCCGTATGCGTCCCTAAACGATTCTTGATATATTTCACCGTTTTTCGGGTTGGTTTTCCCACCCTGGCCACATGATCCTTTATAGATGGGATAAAGGGGAGCCATGAGAGCAGGATCAATATGCTGATAATGCCGAAAACCCATTTGAATACCCGGTCATATCGTGTTGTCCTGGCAAATTGAAAACCCAGAATGAGAACAGAGGCGATGAGCAAATCGATGAGGTGATTGCTGTCTGTTCCCGGGGAAGCGAAAACGCCCATGGTGGTAATAAGGGTTACACAGAAGTATAGATATGGAAAGGTATTCCGTCGGGTTCTGTCGCCCTTGGCAGCAAGAAAAAGGGCAAAGATGAGGATTATAAGAAAGAAGGGGTCCTGTACGGTGGCTGCTGCAAACCAGATCGGAGACCTTATTCCGTACGCAAGATTAATACCGCCTGCGGCGCACGCCTTGAATGCCTCTAGTACATTTCCCGAACTGACTAGGTATACCCATGATACACAAATGCCAACCAGAACGATCGTATAGAGAGAGAGTTTAGCAGCCGATATTTTCCGCTTTTTCAGGATAAAATAGATGATAATCGTGGCGAGCCCTCCCACGGCCGTGAACTTGGTTAAAAAAGCTCCGGCAAAGGCGAGTGAGCTGAAAATCAGTGTTGATTCCGCAGAATCTCTCTCATGCTTCAGGGCACATACGATTCCCCACATATTAAGGGCCGCGGCCAAGAAGTCGCATCGTATCTCCAGGGTGATAAGTTGAAAGGATATTGACGCATGGGCCAAAACAGCGAAGGGAGCTGCCACCTCTGGTTTAATCCCCAGAGTTCGTAAGAGCGCATACACCGCAGCATCGAGAAAAGCTGCGGACAGCAGCGTGAGAAAGAAACCGGTTACAACCGGGTCATGAAAAAGGAATATGAGGACTCCATGCAAGACAAAGAAGAGCGGCATGTATCGGGTCCCCCCATAGCCGTATTCGGAGAAAACCGGCCGATAGAGAATTCCGTTTACAAAATCGTGAGCCAATGCGCTCCAGACGCCGCTTGTATTTCCCGAGGGGATGGCACCCGGTAGGAACCAGATCAATAGAAAAACGGACCCCAAAAAGGCAGAGAGACATGCAACCCATAGAAAGAGAAAGCGAGCCCTGTCTTTGGTAAATGGCATAACTTTCTTGAGGCCTGGCGAGATCATCATGACATTAAAGATTTTAGCCGTAATACGAGGGATGGAGCTTCGCAACAAATGATTCCAGAATAATGTCTTATTCGTTTCTTATTGTAGGCTGAGTGGCTTCACATACAGAAGGCTCGGCAGGCGCAATATTGTATAAACGAGGATACTGGCCAGAAGAAGGTTTCGTAGAAACAGAAACACAACCGGAACCGGGTGCAGTTCAATCAAAAAATCGTAAAGAAACGGAAATACTAATTGGGTGAACAGGGCAATCAATAAAAAGAGCCAGCCGATTGTTTGCATTTCCCTCCGAATGGGGGAAAGAACGGCTATGGTCGGTGATATCCATAGTAAATACTGGGGTGAGAAAATTTGATTGGAGAGCAATAGCGCCATAAGAGTCAGCATGTGAGCAAGGATCAAGCAATAGACGGAGGCCTTGGGGGAAATCGCCTCCCCTTCGGAGACGGCCCGGTATTTCCAAACTCGCAAAAAAAGCCTGCCGCTATCAGGAGGAAAATGGCGGCGTGCAGGCCAAGGGCCAATATGACCCAACGGTATTTCCAGAACTTTTGGATAGGAGATGGTTTCACGATCTTTGCCTCGGCAGTCTCTCCCGGGATTCCGCCGATGTGGGTTACTTGTTTTGGCTCTATCATGCTCGGAATTGTCACAAAACCCTGTATATGAGACCTCTGTCTTGCGTATCAGAAACGTGCGAGATATAAAAAAAGTTGATTAGTCCGCTTGATTAGGGTTATTGATATAGAGATGTAAGGGTAAGAATGCCGAAACTGTCAACGATGCCTTGAGCCAAATAGAAAGCTCCTGATACAGGGAAGAGGGATTCCTTTCGGGAAGCCGTGAACTTTATCTCCGGTATGTGCCTATTGATTCGGTGTTGGTTAATTACGGGAGTGTTAAATGATTCATGTATTGCGTCAATGCTGGGGAATGTTGACGAACATCTTCAAAGATGAGAGGGGCAATGAGTTTCTCCTAAGTGTTCTGCTGGGTCTGTTTCTTAATTTTTTGCTATTCCGCATCTATAGTGCATTCAGGCTGGACATGGATTTCAGCCCCGGACGTTTCATAAATGAATTTGCATCAGGCCTTGGAAATGATTGTTATCTTATGGGAATATTTATCCTGTCCCTATACGTGATTACAAGACTATTCTCCCTGGTGAGATTAAATGAGTTATACTTCAAGCATGTGATCTATCCTTTAGTGGGTTTGGCAATATTCGTCACGGGTTTTTTAACAAATATCTATTTCGAATATTACAATTTCTCAGGAACAGTGCTTGATTCACCCCTTTTTCTCCACTATCTGTTTGAGCCCAGGCAATTCTCGACTTCTATAAGAAGCGAGGATTTCTCATATATCGCCTTTATTGTGCTATTAGGGGTGTGGATCGCCGTAACAGTATTTGGTTTTGGGATAATAAAAAAGACGAGTTTCATGGCAAAAAAGCTTCATTATGTTTTGATGCTTATTGTCTTTTTTGGCTCTTTTTCGCGGTTTTACTTAGATGGTCATATGCCTTTTAGCGAAAATTTCGCGACGTACTTCGTATCAAATCTATTTGAAGAAAAGGTCAAGTTAGAGGATTATTTCTCAGAAAGAGAAACGATTTTTGATGGGTGCCTTCGCAGTAAATATGAGTATACGGCAAAGGGAAATCCTTTTTTTAAGAGGGTTCGAAAGGATTCGACGCAGCCTATTGTCGATTTGAGAGAAGAAAGGCCAAATATCATTTTCATCTTTATGGAGGGTTTTTCAGCGCACTTTCTTGATAGAAATTTGAATGGAAAAATGAGACTTACGCCCGAGACGGAAAAATTGATAGGGAAAGGCCTCTATTTTTCAAATTTTTATGGGAATGGCGTTCAAACAACCAGGGGTATATTTGCCTCCCTTTGCTCGATTTATCCCCATTTCGGCGAGCAGATATCGACACATTTTTCCAGAATAAAGCTGGTGTGCCTTCCTTGGATTCTTAATGGGCACGGATATCAGACACTATACATTCAGGGGTCTGATTTATATTTTGATAACATGGCGAATTCCTTCAGAATAATGGGCTTTGATGATCTTGAGGGCTACGATGAGCTGCCGGGTAAATATAAGAAAGCGACAACCGTAGGTTGGGGAATTCGGGATGATTTACTTTTTGACTATGCGGTTGAACTCATAGAAAATAAATCAGAAAAGCCGCTGTTCTTAGCTATCATGACAGTGACCAACCATCACCCCCTCGAGGTACCAGATAGGTCATTTGAGCTTTATCCGCCGGATTGTATTGAAAACAGGTTCCGAAATACCATTCATTATTCTGACTACGCGCTGGGCCGATTTATACGGATATTGGAGAAAAGAGGGCTATTGAAAAACACCATTGTCGTAATCACCGCGGATACCTCACAGCCTATGAAACAGCACCACGAAAACGTGATGTTGATTTCCAATGCCTATGAAGAAAATTTTCATATCCCCCTTTTACTATACGCCCCGGATTATATTAAACAGGCAAGACAGTACGATTTTGTTGCGAGTCAGGTGGATATCGTACCGACGCTTCTATCCCTCCTTAACATCAATGAGGATGAA
>Ga0114922_10007447_pt1 | contig 10022 bp, 11 predicted proteins | sample AartaG_FD_100975 | JGI IMG/M metagenome (GOLD analysis project Ga0114922, IMG submission 100975) | Deep subsurface microbial communities from Aarhus Bay to uncover new lineages of life (NeLLi) - Aarhus_00045 metaG | ecosystem: Environmental > Aquatic > Marine > Oceanic > Sediment | place...
ATGGACGCCGACCTGGTCCTGTACCTCGGCCGACGGGCGATGGAGACGGCGCTGCTGGTGGCGGCGCCGGTTCTGGCGGCCGCCATCCTGACGGGCCTCGTGGTCGCCATGCTCCAGGCGGTCACGAGCGTCCGCGACATGACGCTCAGCATGGCGCCGAAACTGGCGGTCGTCGGTCTCACCCTGCTGGTGACGGCGGGCTGGTCGCTCCAGGTGTTGGTTGATTTTGCTCACGAGGTCTTTTCGCATGTCCACACGATGGGACATTGACCGTGGAATCGCTCGGCCGGATGGTCGTCCCGCTGGTGCTGGTCCTGGCGCGGGTGTCGGGGTTCCTGGCATCGCTGCCGGTGTTCAGCTGGCGGTCGGTGCCGGTGCGGATCAAGGTGGGCCTGGCGTTGGCGCTGACGCTGGTGTTCGCCACGGTCGTGCCGGTGGACGAATCGCTGGCGGAGGCCGCCTGGCCGGCGGTGGTCCTGCTGGTGGCGCGGGAGGCGCTGACGGGCGCGGCCCTCGGGCTGGCGGTGGCCCTGGTCTACGCGTCGGTCCGGCAGGCCGGGATGATCATCAAGCGGCAGATGGGCCTGGCGGTGGCCCGCGAGATCAACCCCATGACGGGCGAGACGTCGCAGCCGGTCGGAATGCTCATGGAGATGTGTTTTACGGTGTTTTTCCTGGCGGCGGGCGGGCACCGGCTCATGCTCCGGCTCATGGCCCGGAGTTGGGAGGCCTTCCCGGTCGGCCGGTGGCCGGCCATGGCCGACGCCGCCGAGGCCATCCTCGACGCCGGGCTGGCGATGCTGCTATTCGCGCTGGGGCTGGCGGCGCCGATGCTGGCGGCGTTCCTGGTGCTGGCGGTGGCGTTGGCGATCCTGGCCCGCATCCTGCCGGAGATGAACATCCTGATCGCCAGCCTGCCGCTGCGGATCGGCCTCGGGCTCTTCATGGCCGCCGCCATCCTGCCGTCCATCCAGGGCTTCACGAGCGAACTGGGCGACTGGCTCAACCGCTTCCTCGCACCCTAGGGACGATGCATGGCCGAGTCCGCCGCCAACAAGACCGAACCGCCCACCCCGGAACGCCTGAAAAAGGCGAAGGAGGAGGGCAAGGTCCCCACCAGCCAGGAACTCCCCCTGGCCCTGACGCTGGGCATGCTGCTCGTGGCGGTGACCCTCTCGGCCGAGAACCTGTGGAACTGGTTCAGCCAACAGATGGTGGCGGGCTTCACGTCCACGGCATCGCCCGGGCTGGACGTGGGGATCGCCGCCGACCTGCTCACCGGCAAGGGCTGGGCCGCCCTGGCCCTGGTGGCCCCGTTCATGGTGGCGATCGCCACGGCCGGCATCGCCAGCGGACTGCTGGTCAGCGGCTGGGTCTTCGCCCCGAAGGCCATCTACCCGAAGGCCCAGGCCATCAACCCGGTCGAGGGGGTGAAACGGCTGTTCTCCACCCGGTCGCTGGTGCGGCTGTTGGCGGCGTGGGCGAAACTGGGCGTCATGGTCACCATCGGCCTGACGTACCTTCGCGGCCGCCTGGAGCAGTTCCTGACGCTGACCTGGGCCACGCCGCTGGCCTCGCTGACGGTCATCATGGAGGTGATCTTCGGGCTGGTGGCCCGCTTCGTCGCCGGCATGGTCGTCATCGCCATCCTGGACGTCCTGTACCAGAAGTGGCAGCACCACAAGGACCTGCGGATGACCAAGCAGGATGTCAAGGAGGAGCGCCGGCAGCACGAGGCGGCCCCGCAGGTCCGAGGCAGGCTTCGCCGCATGCAGATCGAGATGGTCCGCAAGCGGATGCTCCACGAGGTACCCCGGGCCGACGTCGTCCTGGTGAACCCGACGCACGTGGCGGTGGCCCTGCGGTACGAGGCCGAGGCGATGCACGCCCCGCACGTGACCGCCAAGGGCGCCGACTACCTGGCCGAACGCATCCGGGAGATCGCCCGCGCGCACGGCGTGCCGATCCTCCACCGGCCGGAACTCGCCCGAACCATCTACCGCACCGTGGACGCCGGCGACCCGATCCCGGAACCGCTCTACATCGCCGTCGCCGAGATCCTCGCCATGATCTACCGCCTCCGGCACCAGCAGCACGGCGGGGGGTAACGACAGAAACGGCGCCTCACGCAAAGCCTGCTCCGCCCTGCGAAGCGGGCTACGCAGCCCGCGAAGAAGGGGCGCCAAGCCGCAAAAACGAAAACCGCAAAAGGAATCACAAATAGGCAAGCAACGACACAACAAGAACGCGGCGCAAGCCGCCGACCCACGCCCTTTTAGCCGCGACCCGAAGGGAAGCGGGTGCCGTCGCGCGGCACCCCGCAGGTAGCAAATGGCGAAAACCACAACCAACTCGACGAGCGCCGAGACGGTCGGTGGCCCCCTCCACACACTCGTCGCCCACAACGACATCCTGTTCGCCTGCGGGCTGGCGATGGTCCTGGCAACGCTGCTGATTCCCCTGCCCACCTTCCTGCTGGACCTGCTGCTGGCGTGCAGCATCGCGATCGCGGTCGGCACGATGATCGTGGTCCTCTCGACGCGGGAGTCGGTGGAACTCTCGACCTTCCCGTCGCTGCTGCTGTTCCTGACGCTGTTCCGCCTGTCGCTGAACGTGGCCTCGACGCGGCTGATCCTGATGCACGGCGACGCGGGGAGCATCATCGAGACGTTCGGCCAGTTCGTGGCGGGCGGGAGCCTGACCATCGGCCTGGTGGTCTTCCTGATCCTGGTCATCATCCAGTTCATCGTCATCACGAAGGGGGCCGAGCGGATCAGCGAGGTCGCCGCCCGCTTCAACCTTGACGCCATGCCCGGCAAGCAGATGAGCATCGACGCCGACCTCAACGCCGGCCTCATCAACGAGGACGAGGCCAAGGCCCGCCGCGAGAAGATCGTCCGCGAAAGCGAGTTCTACGGCGCCATGGACGGGGCCAGCAAGTTCATCCGCGGCGACGCCATCGCCGGCCTGGTCATCACGGCCGTCAACCTCGTCGGCGGCATCGTCATCGGGCTGACGCGCGGCCTGAGCATGGTCCAGAGCGCCGAGACGTACTCGATCCTGGCCATCGGCGACGGCCTGGTCAGCCAGATTCCCGCCGTCGTCATCTCGACCTCCGCGGGGTTCCTGATCTCGAAGACCTCGACCCTCGAGAGCCTCAGCCACGACCTGGTGCGGCAGATGCTGGCCCGCAGCCGGCCCATCGGGATCGCGGCGTTCCTGTTCGGCGCCATGGTCTTCGTGCCGGGCTTTCCGAAGGTGCCGTTCATCGTCCTCTCGCTGGGGGCGGGGCTGCTGGCCCGGGCGTTGCGGCAGCGCGAACGCCTGGCCGAGGCGAAACCCGAGCAAGCCAGGCCCGCCGAGGCCTCCGACGAGCCGCCCGTCGAGGCCATGCTCGACGTCGACCGCGTAGCCGTCCAGGTCGGCGCCCGCCTCATCCGGGTGGTGGACCCGCGCCGCAAGGACAGCGTCTTCCACCGCATCGGGCCGCTCCGCAAACGGTTCGCGCAGGAGTTCGGCATCATCCTGCCCCTGGTGCGCCTGCGGGACCAGATGGCCCTGGACCCGAACGCCTACGAGATCCGCGTCCACGGGCACGTCGTCGCCCAGGGACGGCTCGAACCCGAGCGGTTCCTTGCCATGGACCCCGGCACCGTCACGCAGCCCATCAAGGGCCAGACCACCGCGGAACCGGTCTTCAATCTGCCGGCTATCTGGGTCACCCCGGACCAGAAGGAACCGGCCGAGGTGGCCGGCTATACCGTCGTCGACCCCGAGAGCGTGCTGGTCACGCACCTCTCCGAGACGCTCCGCAAGCACGCCCACGAGATCCTGTCGCGGGACGACACCCAGACCCTCGTGGACCGGCTCCGCGAACGGGCGCCGACGCTGGTCGGCGGCGTCGTGGGCGAGACCGTCCCCATGGGCCTCCTGCACCGCGTTCTCCAGAACCTTCTCGCGGACGGCATCCCGGTCCGCAACCTCGCCCGCATCATCGAGACGCTCGGCGACCACGCCGCCGCCACCAAGGACCCGGCGGTCCTCACGGAACTGGTCCGCAAGGCCCTGGCCCGCACGATCACCGAACGGCACAGCGGCGACGACGGCGCCGTCCGGGCCATCGTCCTTCAGCCCAGCCTCGAGTACGAACTGCGGGGGCTGCTCCAGGAGCAGGGCGGGAGCGAGTCGCTCGCCCTGCCGCCCGACCGGGCCCTGGACCTCTCGCGCCGCATCGGCCAGGCCTGGCGCCAGGCGATGAGCGACGGCCACGACAAGGCCGTCCTGCTGTGCGACTACCGCCTCCGCCCCCATCTGGCCGCCATGCTCTCGCGCCAACTGCCCGACCTGCCGATCCTGGCCTACGACGAGATCGCCGTCGGCACGAACGTGGAGTCGGTGGTGACGGTTTCGCCCGGCCAGTCGGGGCCGGAGCCGGGTCAGGCCGAAGGGGCCGACCTGCCGGCCACCAGCGCGGAGGCGGCGCCGGCGCGCGTCCAGCCCGCCGTCGCAGGAGTCTGAGGAATATATGAGGCTGTTGCTGGACTCCCTCTCCCGCCAGGGGAGAGGGGTGAAAACGGCATCGCCGGCCCCTACGGGCCGTGCCGAGCGAGCGAAAGGGATGACCCGGCACCATGCGAGCCACTGCCGTCAGCGCGGCCGTCGTCACCTTCCTCGCCCTCGCCGGCGTAGGGGCCGCGAGCGGCGTGCCGCCGATGGTCTGCGGCATGCGGGCGCTGGCCGGCGCCGGCGTGGCGTACGTTCTGGCCATCGTCGCGGGGCGGGTCGTCATCCGCATCATGGTGGACCTGATGGTGAACCGCCCGAACCCCATGAACCCGTCTGAGGAACGCACGCGGTGAGCGCGCCAACCGAACCGACCGTCTCAGACGCCCCCGTCGCCAAGGCGCAGAGCCAGGCCCAGGCGGCCTACGCCGAGGAATCGGCCAAGGCACGCCAGGACCAGCGTATCATCGATTACCTGCCCCTGGTCCGCCACATCGTGGGGAAGGTGACGGCGAACCTGCGGCAGCGGGTCGAGACCGAGGACCTGATCTCGGCCGGGACGGTCGGCCTCGTGCGGGCCGCCCGCGCCTACAAACCCGACAAGCACGCCGAGTTCAAGACGTACGCGTACATCCGCGTCCGCGGCGCCGTCATCGACGAACTCCGCAGCCGGTCGTTCGCCTCCACGGGGGTCCACCGGCAGATCCGGAAGATCCGGGAGGCGTACCAGGACCTGCTCGCCGAGACCGGTCAGGTGCCGGACGACGCGCAGATCGCCGCCCGGGCCGGCCTCTCGCTCCGGGGCTACTACCACACCGTCGAGGAGGGCAGCCGGCAGCACTTCCTTTCGATCCACGGCATGGACGAGGACGGGCCGTGCCTGGCCAATCTCATCCCGGCCGGGTCGGCCTCGCCCGAACACCAGGCCCAGAAACGCGAGATGATCCGCCGACTGACGTGCGCCATCCAGGAACTGCCCGACCGGGACCGCCACGTCATCCTCCTCTACTACCAGCGCGACCTGACGATGAAAGAGGTCGCCGAAACGCTCGGCGTGACCGAGTCGCGCGTCAGCCAGGTCCACGCCGGCGCCCTGTTCAGGCTCTCCATGAAACTCCAGGAGGACGCGTCATGACCGCTTCGTCCGACTGGTCCGTTCCCCGGGCCGAGCGGGGCCGGGAGATTCACGAAACCGCCCCCGTCGCCCAGCAGGACAAACGGTTCCCCCGCCGCGCCCCGCCCGGCAAACGGCGACGCCCGCCCGACGCCAAACCCGGGGCCCCCGACGCCGAGTCCCCGCCCGCCGAGGGCGCCGGCGCCGAAGCCACCCCCAAACACCAGAACACGAACGAGACCGCCTCGGGCGACGAGGACCACGTGATCGACACCCTCGCCTGAGACCGGCACCAGACAAAGGAACCACCGACCATGCCCGCCAACGCCGCTGCGGTCATCAAGAAACATCGCGTCAGGGAGGTGCCGCCGGACCCTGCGGCCGGTGCGCCGGCGGCGAGGGGCGGCCGGGCGCCGGCCGGCCAACCGCAGGTCCGACTGGACCACCAGGACGCCGACCACGCCGTCCTGGAGGTCCGCTGCCCGTGTGGCAACGTCATCCGCGTGGAATGCCGATGGGAGGTCCCCGCGACCGTCGGGCAGCCCGTTTCGCCCGGGCCCGCGGACCCTCCCCAACCGAACAAGGAGGCAACCCAATGACACGCTTCGCATCCGTCCCGTTGATCCTGGCGGTGGCCCTGGGCGGCTGCTCCCTCTTCCACAAGGACGAGGACCGGCCCGCCTTCGGAGCCGAACCGCCCGATCAGGCCACGTACCTGAAGGAGACGGCCGTCCAGCCCGACGAGGGGGCCGCCTCGGGCACGGCGGTCGAAAACGCCCTGGCCTGGTCCGAGAAGTACGGCCAGGCGGTCGAACAACTCGCCCGCCAGCAGCAGGAGAACCGCAAACTCGCGGACCAGAACCGCGGGCTTGAGGCCAACATCGTCTCGCTCGAAGGCGAACTCGCCCAGACCCGCAAAGAACTCAAGGAGGCCAACGACCTCCTCATCGACGTCCGGCGCGCCAACGAGGAGTGGAAGACCAACGTCCTCGACTACCGTGACGAGATGCGCAGGGCCCTCAAGACGATCATCGAAACCGAGATCAGAGTGGTCCGGTTGCTCGGCGGCGAGGTATCCGACTCCACACCCACCGCCGGCTCGGCCGAGGCCCCCGCCCCCGCCGAGGGCAAGGCCGAGGCACAAAGCCAGACCGCCCCCGATTCCCAAGGAGACCCCGGTGCGTCCACCGAATAGCGCGATCGCCCTGGCCGCCCTCCTCCTGGCCGGCTGTGCGGGCGAGCCCGAGAACCGCCTCGGCTACTACACCGCGCCCCGCCGCGACCTGGTCCGCGTCCGCTGCGTCGCCATGCTGCCGTTGGCGAACGAGAGCGACCACCCGGGCACGGAACTCGGCCTGTCGGAGGAACTGTTCCGGGCGGTCCAGGCGTGCCGGCTGTTCCACGTGCGGCCTTTGGAGCCGGACGGCCCCGCCGCCGAGGCCCTGCCGCCGGTCGGCAGCCGGCCGCTCGCCCTCCAGGACCTGGCCCGCCTCCGCCAGGCCCTGGGAACCGATGCCGTCCTCGCCGGGGCCGTCACCCGCTGGCAGCCGTACCCCCGGATGCAGACCGGGCTGTACCTGCGGCTGGTGGACCTGCGCAGCGGGGAGGTCCTGTGGGCGGTCGACCACGTCTGGGACGCCACCGACGCACACACGCAGCGGCGGATCCGCCGGTTCTTTGACCGCCGGATGGGGGCCGGCAGCGACCCGTTCGGATGGGAACTCGGCACCGTCAGCCCGCGGGCGTTCCAGAAATTCGTCGCCTACGAGGTCGTCGAGACGCTGCCCCGCCGCGCGGGGCGGCGAGACCGCGACACGGACCTCGCGCAAAACTTTAGGAAAAATCCGGGATCCTGACGGTTTTTTTCTCAAGTCCCGGCCGATGGCTTCGACAATAACCTCGGTCGCCGTTGAGCGGAGTATGACGATGCAGATTGAACCCACACAAGGATTCGACGCCCTGGGGTCGCCCGACGGCGCCCGCAACGCGCCGGAGCCGGTCTCGCCCGCCGGCCGGGGCAAACCGACCGAGACCCCCCCGGACGGGCGGGGCGTCCCGGCTTCCTACGTCGAGCAGGCGGCCGCCGCCGAGGCGGTCCGGAGCGAGGCCGTGGCCGAGGCCAGGCGGCTCCTGGCCTCGGGCGAACTGGATACGCCCGAAGCCGCCGAGGCAGCGGCCGAGGCCATCCTGACGTTAGGAATCTAGGCCGCGGCCGGCGGCAATGCGGCCGGCGGCGACCCAAGATAGCCGGCCCTAAGGCGGTTCAGCCCCAAGATGTTGGGGGTTGAACCGCCTTTCTGCTTCGCCCTCCTCTACTGCCCTCCTCGGCCCGGTCGTGCCGCGCCCTCCTGCGCCGGGTCGTGCCGCGGCGGTCGGCCCCTCCCCCGGAGGTTCCGACCGGGCGATGCCCCCCGGCCGAAAACCCTAAAGTATCCTTTCACCCCCTCGATAATGGTACTGCGAAGCCCGGCGGCCCCTCGGCTGCCGACCTTGGCCCGTGTAAGAGGTGTGAGCTCCTGGGGCTCGCACGAACAGAACTTCGATTCGGTCAAAGGGAGAGAGAACCATGCTTGCAATCAAGAGCAACATGATGGCGCAGAATGCGGCCCGCCACTTGGCCACGTCGTACGACTCGCTGGCCAGGTCGGTGGAACGGCTCTCGTCCGGCCTGCGCATCAACAGCGCGCGGGACGACGCGGCCGGACTGGCCGTCCGCGAACTCATGCGGGCGGACATCGCCGTCCTGAGGCAGGGCGCCAAGAACGCCCAGGACGGCATCAGCATGCTTCAGACCGCTGAGGGGGTCATGCAGACCATCGACGGGTGTCTGGTCCGCATGAAGGAACTCGCCGAACAGGCCGCGACCGGGACGTACACGACCACGCAGCGGGGACTGATGGACGACGAGTTCCAGGAGATGGCCGACGAGATCGACCGCATTGCCCAGGCCACCGAGTTCAACAGCATCGTGCTGCTCAACGACAGCGCGGGCTCGGCGGTCAAGATCCAGGTCGGCGACGGCTCCACCGCCAACGTCGATTACATCGAGGTCAACAAGGTCGACGTCTCGAAGAGCGGCCTGAGCATCGACAGCCTCGACATCTCGACCGTGGCGGGTGCGCAGTCGGCCATGGCGGCGGTGGCAACGGCCATCGACACCAAGGACTCGGCCCGCGCCTCTTTCGGCGCCAAGATGAACCGCCTCGAGAACACCATCGACACCCTCAACGTCCAGGCCGAGAACCTGGCGACCGCCGAAAGCCGCATCTCCGACGTCGACGTTGCCAACGAGATGACCTCGCTGACCCGCAACCAGGTCCTGGCCCAGGCCGGCGTCGCCATGCTGGCCCAGGCCAACACCATGCCGCAGTTGGCCCTGATGCTGTTGCAGTAACGCACGACCGGTAAAGAGGAGGCGGCCTCGTCCGTCACCACGCCCCTCCGCGACGACGAGGCCGCCTTCCCCTGATGTGAGAGCGGGCGCACGCCCAGGGGGAGTACCGTGTCCACCATCAGTCTGCCCGGACTCCAGACCGGCATCGACACCCAGGCCCTCATCCAGCAACTCCTGACCGCCTCCAGCGGGACACTCAACCGCCTCCAGGCCCGCAAGACGGACTACCAGGATAAACTCGACGCCTTCAACACCCTCGACACCCGCCTCCAGGGTCTCCAGACGGTCGTCGAGGACATCCGCACCACCGCCGACCTCCGGGCCTACGCCGCCACCTCGAACGACACCGACCGCCTGAGCGTGGAGGTCGGCGCCGGCGCCGGCGAAGGCGCCCACGAAATCGCCGTGGACCAACTCGCCGCCGCCGAACGCGAGGTCCACGACGGCCTCGCCGAACTCGATACCCTCGTCGGCGAGGGCACGCTGGCTTACACGTACGACGGCACCACGCGCACCGTCCAGACGACCGCCGAGACCACCCTCGAGGACCTCCGCGACCTCATCAACAACGACGCGGGCAACCCCGGCGCGACCGCCAGCATCCTGGAGTACGACGCCGGCGGCGACCAGGTCTATCACCTGGTCCTGGGCGGCAACGACACCGGCGCCGACTGCACCATCAGCATCGAGGACGCGCAGACGACCCTCGACGGCACGGGCGGGACCGTCGACTTCCGCACCGCCACCTTCACCGAGACCCAGTCCGCCCAGGACGCCCAGGTCCGGGTGGACGGGTACCCCGACAAAGACTGGATCACCCGCAGCACCAACTCCATCAACGACATCCTGCCCGGCGTGACGCTGAACCTGCACGCCCCCACGGGAGTGGGCGAGACCGTCCGCATCAGCATCAACCGCGATACCGAGAGCCTCAAGGAGAAGGTGAACGCCTTCGTCCAGACCTACAACAGCACCATCGGGTACATCCAGGACCAGACCGCCTACGACGCG
>Ga0114922_10007448_pt1 | contig 10022 bp, 11 predicted proteins | sample AartaG_FD_100975 | JGI IMG/M metagenome (GOLD analysis project Ga0114922, IMG submission 100975) | Deep subsurface microbial communities from Aarhus Bay to uncover new lineages of life (NeLLi) - Aarhus_00045 metaG | ecosystem: Environmental > Aquatic > Marine > Oceanic > Sediment | place...
CGTCTGAGGCCGCAAATGGAGGGTCGAAACACCGCTGGCGACCAGCACTCGCATGGGCCGCTCGCCTGCCGCATACGGCCGCACCTGGTCGGCCGTGACCTCCTTCGGCAGCGCGCCGAGGGAGCTGAGATGAAGATACAGGAGCGCCGCGCACGCCCAGGACGATCCGGTCATGGGTCCCTCTCCCGCAGGGCGAGAAGCCAGCCAGGGAGGCCGGCCGCGCTGTCGAGAACATCGTCCGCGCCCGCCTGCCTCAGCCTCTCCTCAGAGCTGCTCCCGGTCTTCACGCCCACGCAGAACCGGACCCCGGCAGCCCGGCCGGCCTCCATGTCATACACGTGGTCGCCGACGAGCACGGCCCGGTCGGCGCGGCCTCCGAAGGGCGCCAGCGAGCGAAGCACGTGGTCGGCGTCCGGCTTCACTCGCGGTACGTCGTCGCGCGTCAGCACCAGGTCGTACTCACAGAGCCCGCGTAGAACGAGGGCGGCCGCCGCGCGGCAGTTCCGCGTGATCAGCGCAACCGCGACCCCGCGCCCGCGAAGACAGCGGAATGCCTCCCGAATCCCGGGCACCAGCACGGCCTCCCGCGCCGCCTTCAGCTCCAGCGCACAGACCGCCCCCTCCGCCTGCTCACGGAACTGCCCACCGCTCCCCCCCAACTGCCGTTCCACCTCGGCCATGCGTTCGACGATCCCGCGCATCCCAACGGCGTCGGCCTCCACGCCCCATGTGCGCGCCGCGGCCGCAACCGCGGCCCGCATACCATCGTAGTCATAGGGGCACGTTGCGACGGTTCCGTCGACGTCGAAGACGGCCACCTCCACCGGCATCTGCTGAAGCGTTCGGCCGCCGGGCGGATCTCCCCGCGCGCCCGGCCGGCGCCTATGGCCCCCGCCGCACGATGAGGGTGGCATTGTGGCCGCCGAACCCGAAGGAATTGGTCATGGCGATTCGGACTGGAAGCTCTCTGGCCTCGTGGGGCACGTAGTCCAGGTCGCATTCCGGGTCCGGTGTGTCCAGGTTGATGGTGGGAGGCACCACGCTATCGCGAGATGCCGCCAGGCATGCGATCAGCTCCACCCCGCCGGCTGCGCCCAGCATATGGCCGGTTACGGACTTGGTGGAGCTGCACGGCACGCGGCCGGCCCGCTGCCCAAACACCCGCTTCAGCGCCAGCGTCTCCGCCGGGTCACCGGCGATGGTAGCGGTGCCGTGTGTGTTAACGTGGTCTATGTCATCTGGAGAGACCGCGGCATCCCGCAGCGCGGCCTCCATGGCGCGCGCCATCCCGTCCCCGTCGGGACACGGCTGCGTGATGTGGTAGGCGTCCGCGCTCATGCCGTACCCGATCATCTCCCCGTAGATCGGCGCGCCCCTGCGGCGCGCGTGGTCCAGCTCCTCCAAAATCACGATCCCCGCGCCCTCGGCCATGACGAACCCGTCCCGATCGCGTTCGAAGGGGCGGCTGGCGGCCGCTGGATCGTCATTCCGCCTCGAAAGCGCCCGCATGGCGCAGAATCCCCCCAGCGCGAGGGGCGACACGGCGGCCTCGGCCCCGCCGGCGATCATCGCGTCTGCGTCGCCGCGCCGGATGATCTCGAACGCATCGCCGATGGCGTGCGCGCTGCTCGCGCAGGCCGTCATGATCGCCGTGTTGGGGCCTTTTGCGCCGAACCGCATCGCCACGCGGCCGGAGGCCATGTCCATGATCATCATGGGGATGAAGAACGGGCTGATGCGGCTCGGCCCTTTCTCCACCAGCACGCGGTGCTGGGCCTCCCAGGTCCAAGTGCCGCCGATGCCCGAGCCAATGACCACCCCGACCCGGTTGGCGTCGAACCTGTCCATATCCAGACCGCAGTCATCCGTCGCCATCTTCGCCGCAGCGATGGCGAACTGGACAAACCGATCGGTGTGTCGCACCTCGCGCCGCTCCATCCATTCGGCCGGATCGAAGTCCTTCACCTCGCCGGCCACCCGCGAGCTGTACGCGGAGGCGTCGAACAGGGTGATCTCACCGATGCCCGACCGCCCGGCGCGCATCCCCTCCCAGGTGGGCTCGACCCCGATCCCCAGCGGAGTGACAGCGCCGAGGCCCGTGACTACAACACGTTGCTCCATGCCTGCTCCCGGGGGGTAGTTGCGCGGCGCTCCCACGCAGGCGCGCGGCTCAAGCGCCCGTCGCATCGGTCAGCCCAGGCCGCTACCCGCCCCCCTTGTGGGCCTCCACGTACTTGACGACATCGGCGACGGTCCTGATCTTCTCTGCTTCCTCTTCTGGGATGTCGGGAAGCTCGAACTTCTCCTCGAGGGCCATGAGCATCTCCACCAGCGTGAGCGAGTCGGCCCTCAGGTCTTCCTCAAGCGAGGAATCCACGTTGACGGCCGACTTCGCCACATCGAGCTGCTCGGCGACTACTGTGCGGACCTCTTCCAAGATGGCTTCGTCCATGCCTAGGTACCTCCCTGGGGCTGTAGGCCGTGCTGCAAAAATAGTGGCCGCAGGTTCGCTTCCGACCCCGCCTCTCCTTCCATCGGACTAGACGGATATCACATATGCATCCCGCCGTCAACCTTCAGCACCTGGCCTGTGATATAGCTTGCCGCGTCGGATGCCAGAAAAGCAACGGCATCGGCGACGTCTTCCGCTGTGCCCAGCCGTCCGAGCGGGATGAGCGACGAGAGCTTATCGCGCGCCTGCTCCCCCACCTTATCGGTCATCGGTGAGGCGATGAAGCCGGGCGCAATGGCATTGACGGTAATGCCCCGCGGCGCAAGCTCTCGCGCCATGGACTTCGTCAGCCCGATCAGCCCCGCCTTGGATGCCGCGTAGTTGGCCTGCCCCGCGTTCCCCATAATGCCGACCACCGATGCCATATTGATGATGCAGCCCGACCGCTGCCGCAGCATCACCTTGGCGGCCGAGCGGCTGCACAGGAACGCGCCCGTCAGATTCACCTCCAGCACCGACCGCCACTGCTCCTCCGTCATTCGCACCAGCAGGCCGTCCCGCGTGATTCCCGCGTTGTTCACCAGCACGTCCAGCCGGCCGAACTCCTCCACGCTCTGCTTCACGACGGCATCCACCTGGTCGGCCTCTGTCACGTCCCCAGGCGCGACGAGAGCCCGCCCGCCAATACCCCGCACTTCCTCGGCAACTCCCTCCAGCTCATCTTTCCCCTCCGCGATGTCGTTCAGCGCAACCGGTCCGCACCGCGCAAGCCGCAGCGCAATCACTCGCCCGATCCCGCGCCTGGCCCCCGTCACCAGCGTCACTAATGCTCGCTCGGGGGAGGCGTCATCCGATTTCGCAGTCACGGTTTGACCTCCTCAAGCAGTTCTTGCAGTTGCTCCGGAGTCCCGACCGGCGCCGCCCGCGCGTCCGCCGAGATGCGCCCTGTCAGGTTCGTCAGCACCGCGCCGGGTCCCACCTCCACGAAGAGAGTCGCCCCGTCCTCGATCAGACGTCGGACGGACGCCGTCCACAACACCGGGCTGGTCATCTGCTTCGTCATCGCCTCCCGGACCCCGGCCGCGTCGGTCACGGGTTCCGCGGTGGCATTGGCCACCACGGGCGCCTTCGGGTCCTGGACCGGAACGTCGGCGACCAGGGCGGCGAACGCGCGCGCTGCGTCCTCCATGAGCGGGGAGTGAAACGCGCCAGACACCCGCAAAGAAATCGTCCTGCCCCCCGCCCGCTTGGCGAGCTCGGCCACCTTTGCCAGCCCCTCCGGCTCCCCGGAGACGACAACCTGCCCCGGACAGTTGAAGTTGGCCGCCACGACCACCGCACTCCTCCCGGCCTCCGCGCACATCTCGACAACCTGCCTGTCGGCCAGCCCAATCACCGCCGACATGCCCCCCGGGTTGCGCTCGCCGGCGTCCTCCATGATCTCGCCCCGACGCCGCACCAGGCGCACCGCCGATTCGAAGTCCAGGGCTTCGGTCGCGACCCAGGCGCTGAACTCGCCCAGGCTGTGGCCCGCCACCATCTGCGGCAGCACGCCCCGCTCTCGCAGCACAGACAGCCAGGCGATGCACGTCGTCAGCAGCGCGGGCTGCGTTACGTCCGTTCGGCTCAGCAGGTGGTCGTCTGCACGGGCGCAGATGTCCGCCAGGTCGAGGCCGAGCACCTGGCTCGCGCGCTCGAACACTGCGCGGGCGGCGGACTCCCCATCCAGCAGCTCGGCCGCCATGCCGGCCTTCTGGGAGGCCTGGCCGGGAAACACAAAGGCGATTCGGGATCCCCCGGACCTCACCATCGCAGCAGCATAGACCCCCAGCTCAACCCTGCCCCGAAGCTGGAGAACAGAACGTGGTCTCCGGATTTGATGCGCCCTCCCCGCACCTCCTCGTCGAGCGCCAGGGGTATGGACGCGGCCGACGTGTTGCCATAGGAGTCCAGGTTGCGCACGAACCGCTCGTACGGGAGGTTGAGGCGCTTGGCCGCAGCATCTATGATGCGCAGGTTCGCTTGATGGGGAATGACCAGATCTACGTCGCTCATGGACAGCCCCGCACGCTCTACTACTTCCAGTGAGGAGTGGGCCATCGCACGCACGGCGAACTTGAACACCTCCGGCCCGTTCATCGTCAGGTAGTGCAGCCGCTTCGCCACCGTCTCTTCGCTCGTCGGCATCAGCGAGCCGCCCGCGGGGATCTTCAGCGCGTCCGAATTGGTTCCGTCGTTGCCGAGCGAGTAGCTCAGAATACCATGGCCCTCTTCCACCGGACCCAGGATCGCCGCGCCCGCCGCATCCCCGAACAGCACGCACGTGCTCCGGTCTTCCCAGTCGGCAATCTTCGAGAGGGTCTCGGCGCCGATGACCAGCGCGTGCTCGTACCTCCCCACCCCGATCATCTCCCGCGCCACCGCGCAGCCGTACACGAACCCCGTGCACCCCACCAACATGTCGAAACCCACGGCATACCCGGCCCCGAGTTCATGCTGGAGGAGCGACGCCGTGCATGGGAAGAACATGTCGGGGGTGACGGTCGCGACAATGATCAGATCGAGCTGGCCCGCCTCGACCTGCGCGCTCTCGAGTGCCTGTTGCGCGCTCAGCAGCGCAAGCCGCGAGGTCGGCACATCCGGCTCGGCGATGCGCCGCTCCACGATCCCGGTCCGCGTGCGAATCCATTCGTCCGAGGTGTCGACCATCTTCTCCAAATCGAAGTTGGTCAATACCCGCGGCGGAGTGTATGAGCCGGTTCCGATTATGCCGACGGCCCGCGACTTACCCTTCAATCTCGCTGCTCACTGTCAGTCCAGATCCTGCCCGACCGCGCTCTCGACGGCGCTCATCTCTGTCCCGCTTCGAGAAGCGATCAGCTCCTCGACCACGCCTTGGTCGGCCAGCCTGCTCGCCATGCACAGCGCGCTGCTGACCGCCGCAGGCGTCGAACGCCCGTGGCCGATGATGCAGATGCCCTTCACTCCCACCAGCAGCGCTCCTCCATAGGAAGCATAGTTGAGCTGCCTCGAAATGTCGTGCAGCGTCGGCCGCAGCAGCCACGCGCCCACCCGGCGCCACCAGCCGACGTCGAGTCGCTCCTTCAGCATGTTCCAGAACAGCTCCGCATACCCCTCCGTTGCCTTTAGAATCGCATTCCCGACGAAGCCGTCGCATACGACCACGTCTACTTCACCCTGGGCAATCTCATGCCCCTCCACGTTCCCCACGAAGTTGATGGGCAGCTTCGCCAGCAGCGGATGTGCCTTCTTGGTCACGGTGTTCCCCTTCGATTCCTCGCTGCCGACGCTGAGAAGCCCCACCCGAGGGCTGTCGCGGTGGAGAAGATGGTGCGCGTACATAGACCCCATCTGAGCGAAGTCGCACAGATGCTGCGGCCGGCAGTCTACGACCGCACCGCAGTCCAGCACGACCACCCCGCCGCCGCGGCTGGGCATCACCATTGCTAGCGCCGGGCGATCCACCCCTGGCACCAGCCCGAGCCGAAGCGTCGCCGCCCCCATGGCCGCTCCGGAGTTCCCCATCGACACCACCGCAGACGCCCGCCCCTCCTTCACCAGGTCTATCGCGACAAAGATAGACGAGTCGCGCTTCCTCAGCAGCGCCGGCCCGGGCGACTCCTCCATCCCGATGGTCGTCTCCGCGTGCACGACCTCGACCTGGTCGGGCACCGGCGCGTGCCCCTCCAGCCTTTCCTCCAGCTCGCGGCGGTGCCCCACCAGGAGCACCGCGATACCCGACTCGCGAGCGGCGCGGACCGCGCCCGCGACAGTGGCCTCGGGCGCGTGATCGCCCCCCATGGCATCCAACGCGACGGGCCTCAAGGGACTGGATCCTCCACTCAGAGACTCGTCTGCCGCCAGGCCGCTAGGTGTGCCCGCGGTGGACGTGAGGTCTAATCTCGACCACGAGTTCGCCGTCGTAGTTCCCGCACGCAGGGCAGGCGCGGTGGGACAGCTTCAGCGCCCGGCAGTCGGGGCACGGCGCCAGATTGGGCGCGCTCAGCCCCCAGTGAGCCCGGCGCTTGTTTCGCCGGCTCCGCGAATGTCGTCTCTTCGGTAATGCCACCTTCCGTGCCTCCGCTGTGTCAGCCCGCCCCGCTCCCAGCTATTCTCTTCCTTCGCCCCCGCCATCGGCAAGTAGGTCCTGAAGCTTCCCCCAGCGATCGTCCGCCGTCTCAGGCGCACACGCGCACGGCCCCTCGTTCAGGTTCTGCCCGCAGCGCGGACAAATCCCCCGACAGTCCGGCCGGCACACCGACGCCATCGGGACGTTCAACGCCACTTGCTGGCGCGCCACCTCCCCCACATCCATCGTGAACCCCGATATGGCGGCCGTTTCGGGCTCATCCCGGTCCATCGTCGCAACGTCCGGCGCGGTATGCGCGGTTGCGTATTCCTCCTCGAACTCCACCGCGATCGGCCGCTCGAACTCGCAAAGACAGCGAACACAGCGAAGCCGCACGGCAGCCTGCATCCGGCCCCTCGTGATGAGGAGCGAGCCGACATTCTCAACTGTTATCTCGCCCCTCACGGGACCGATGCAGGAGAAGTCCTTGGTAGGGGCCAGATCTTCCAGAACGGAGTAGCGGCCGCGCGCGCCCGGCGTCCCTGCAATGTCGCTCAGATCTATCTTCAACTCGCTCACCTGGCCGCACTGCTAATCATACACCCACGCCAAGCCTTGTCAAGCGCCGCCGGCGCGCCGAGCCGGCCCACCATCGCAGGCGGCCGGCCCCTGGAGAGACCATCTCACCCTCGCCCGCCGAGCCTATACCTCCCCGGCCCGCGGCGTCCGCTCCGTCACTCCTCCCCCTCCCCTTCCTCCTCCGCTGTCATTCGCTTCTCCAGCCGCGAAAACAACCGGTCGAGATCCGGCGGGTACAACTGCTTCTCCACGAACCACCGCTGGGCCCCGTCCGGCGCGCTGCGCCGCATCTGACGCGCCGGCTTCCAACGCACCAGCAACATGCACTCTCCGCTCTCCATGCTCACCAGCCGCTGCTTGTAGGTCAGCCCCTGGCACTCCGCATCGGGCAGCTCCAGGCTTCGGTACACCGACAGCACCTTATCCCCCACGTAGATGACCTCCGTATGGTCCACATCGCTCACGTGGTAGGTGTCTATCTCTTGCTTGACAACCTTCTCCTTGCGGGTCAGTCGGCGAGCGCTAAAACGCTTTATCGGCTGCAGATTTTCATACTCGGAGGAACGCTTTTGCCAAGTGGACCGGGTCAACAGGCTTCTCCTTTGCCGGCGCGCTGGGGGGCACACGCGCACACGACGGTCGAACTGATGGGTGTATTCTCCCAATTCTGCGTCACAGGCCCCGGCACCTTCCTCGGGCCCGGTCACCGTGTCGCCGGCCTACCACATCACATGGTCGGCATGGTCACCGCCAGCACAAAGCGCTGGAGCACCGATTGTGCCGTTTCCTGAACCTGGGCCGCGGTGACGGCCTCCACAGAATCGCTGTACCGCCCCTCGAAATCGCAGCCAAGCCCCAGAATCTCGTACCATGCCAGGGCGTACGCCTGCTCCTTCATCCGCTGGTGGCTCAGCGCATAGCTCCCAAGCAAGTATCGCTTCGCTCGCTCGAGGTCCTGATCGGAGACGGGCGTGCTTGCCAGGTCCGACAGCAGCCCAAGGATCGCCGACTTGACCGCATCGAGCCGGCCCACCTCGGTCGCGGCGTAGAGGCCGAAATGGCTGCGCGACGCCAGCGTCGGATAGAAGGAGGACACGTGGTAGACGAGGCCCAGCTTGTCCCGCAGCTTGCGCGGCAGCCGCCCGCTAGCGCCGCCGCCCAGTATGCTGTCCAGAACGTGCATGGGGTAGTAGTCCGGCTCCCCCGCGGCAGGTGCCAGGAAGCCCAGTATCAGGTGAGTCTGCCCCAGCGGCCGTTCCCGCGCGACGAGGCGGGACAGTTCGAGAGACGGCGGCTCCTGGGTGGGGTGCGCCGACCGCGATCCACTTCGCCACCCGCCGAAGGCGTCCCGCGCGGCCCGCAGCGCCCGCGCCTCCCCCACTCCCCCGCAGATGGCCAGCACCGCCCGGCTCGCGACGTAGTGCTCGCGATGGAAGTCCACCACGTCCTCCCGCGCGATCGAGGCCAGCGTGCTCGCCCGGCCCAGCGTCGGCCTCCCATAAGGGTTATCCCCATACAGCTCCTCGCGGAACGCCAGATACGTCTCCTGGAACGGGTCCTCCCGCGCCGCGCGCGCAATCTCCTGAGCGTCGGCCTTCTGCCTCCCGACCTCCTCCGGCGCGAAGGCCGGGTTGCAGACCGCGCCCGCCAGCAGGTCGAGCGCTACGTCGAACCCCTCGGCCGGAGCCAGCGCGTATATCTCGACATAGTCGAGCCCCACCGTCGCATCCATTACGCCGCCGACCGCTGCCAGGCGTCGCCCCATGGACTCCCCGGACTCGTCTTTCGTCCCCCGCAGCAAGAGACGCTGCACAACGTAGCGGAGACCGTTCTTGTCCGCCGGCTCGTCTCCGGCGGCGACGTCCAGCAGAAGCTCGATTGCAACGACGCCCGTCGCCGAGTTGGGTTGCAGCACCACCCGAAGTCCGTTGGGCAGTGTGATCCGCTTCGCGGGCGCCGCCCGGAGGGGAGAGCTGAGGGCGGCCAGCACCGCCGACACCAGCAGGAACCGCCCGATCATCCGGCGTCACCCTCCGGCCGCAGCACGATCCACATGGGATCACCTGCGTACCACCGCATGATCCGAAGGATGTCGGATCGGTCCACAGCGCCGACGCGGGCCAGGTAGTAGGAGGCCGAGCGATAGCGATCTACGGCCTCGTAGAACCCCAGCGTCGTCGCTCGATCGGCCGGAGTCTCGTTTGCGAACGCGTATCCGGCGCAAAGGAGCCGCTTCGCGGCCGCGAACTCCGGCCCCGGCACCGGCTCCTCTGCCAGCCTGTGCATCTCGCCTCGGATGGCATCTTTCACTGCGGCAACATCCTCGGCGTCGCACACAGCCCATATCCCGAAGAGCGCGCGCTCGCGCTGGGTGAGAAAATCCACTCCCACCGCCGCGGCCAGCCGCCGCCGTTCCTTGATCTCTCTGTTGAGCCGGGCGACGGGGCCGTGAGCCAGCACTGTCGCCAGGAGATCGCTCGCGCATACCTCGTCCGGCTCCGAGATCGCAGGCCCTACATAGGTCGCCATCACGTAGGCCTTCTCCAGATGGCTTTCGACAACGCGCTCTCCTCCGCTGACGGGCCGCGGAGGCGCCGGCCACCTCCGCTCCGGCACTGCGCCCGGCCGCAGCGCCCCGAAGATGGAAGCACACAGGGCACTCGCTTCCTCGAACGTCGTATCTCCCACCACGGTCACGGCCATGTTGTTGGGCACATACCACGCGCTGTGGAAGGCCGCCAGCCTGGCCGGGCCGATGCGATGGAGCTGGTCCAGATCGCCGTGAATCGGATGACCGTACGGATGCGAATCGCCGTACACCGCCTCGAAAGCCAGATCGTTGAGCAGAGACCGCGGGTCCTCGCTCCGCGCGACACCCTCCCGCAAGACCACCCCCTGCTC
>Ga0114922_10007449_pt1 | contig 10022 bp, 7 predicted proteins | sample AartaG_FD_100975 | JGI IMG/M metagenome (GOLD analysis project Ga0114922, IMG submission 100975) | Deep subsurface microbial communities from Aarhus Bay to uncover new lineages of life (NeLLi) - Aarhus_00045 metaG | ecosystem: Environmental > Aquatic > Marine > Oceanic > Sediment | place: Aarhus...
ACGCCCTGGGGCAGGGGGGTAACCTTCGCCTTATAGCCCTGAAAGGGCGAAATTATTAATGATGTAACATATTGTAAACAAATAAGTTGCCTCTACGTTACGAATCTTTGTAGCGTTGTAGTATTAAGCCTCTTGTATTTTTTTTGTTTTTACTGGCCACCTCCTAAAACAAGTGTAATGATCCTCAATGACGCTAATGAACCTATTTCTGGAACCATCTCCTTTGCTTATGATTACGGAAAAACCTATTCCAATGGTCGTAATTATTTCCTACAACCAAAAGAAGAATTTGAATTTGAATATAACAAGCCGATAGATGCATTTATTCGTCTTGATTATAAACTGAAAGATACAGATTATAGATACGAGCATTATATTGACATATTAGGGAACATTACTTTGTACTATAAAATTTCCAATGATGGAGATTTGTTCTCAGGGTATTTTGATAACGATAACTCAAATATAATCCCCCTTGATTATTATAACCTAGCTGAGACAGTAGAACTGGAATAACAAACGGCGCTACTTGGGAATCTCAGATAAAATGTTTAATGTTGATAGGATGAGATTTGGGGAAGGGTGAATCTGATTAAGAGTGATTGGAAGAAATGAAAGTAAGGATGATATTAACGCTGTGTTTTGGTTGCGTGGGATGCCTGTGTGCATTTTTAGGTAATTTTGAACCTAAATATTCTCCGTTATTTGCAAACTTTGCCGTGTTTGCATTTGGCACGATTGTTATAATGGCATTCATCAACTTTTTGGCGCTGGCTGCTCTCTTATTCAAAAAGAAGGGTCTTGGGTTTATGCCTTTCTGTATAAGCATTGCGTTTATTTGCCTCTTTTACCTTTTCCAAGATTGTGGCACAAAAGTGTGGTGCATCCGATTTCAGAAACGATTACCCGAATATCAAGAGGTAGTACAGGATATCGAAAAGGGCAAAATAACTGAGGATAGCAATAAGGTTCATGGCCCGTTAATGTATAAGCACATGCCGTATTTTATCTTTGCCGACCGTGATCCAAATGGAATATTAACTATTGAATTCGCGTATCAAGATAGAGCGTTTGGCCGTAGAGGCGCACTGTATCGTGCGGATGACAATCCAAACAAGTGGCAATATATGGATAATAGGACTTTTCAAAAGATTATTGATAATTGGTATCGTATAAATTGATGGAATGCAATAGCCCTGAAAGGGCAAAATAATAAAGCCTAGGGCAACGCCCTAGGTTAACCGAGCGTTACCATTGTAAGCCCTGAAGGGGCGATATAGATTGCATGCCGTTCTAGCCCATGCGGATTCAAGAGTAATAACGCGTTATCGCTGGTTTTATATTTCGAATTTAGGAAATTTGAATTTGTTTCGAATTCTTGCCGCTGCGTAGCCTTGGCGAAGCAGGGTCGATATTCATATTTCATATTGACACCGTGCAATCGGCGCAATCCGTGGTTCCAATTTGTTTTGCATTTTTAATTTTGAATTGAGAATTGAATTTCTCTGTGTCCTCTGAGACCTCGGTGGCTAAAAAATTCACCCCCTGCGTGTTTCGAAAATTTGAATTTGTTTAGGATTTCGGATTTAGTGATTAGGATTTGGCTGCGGTCAAAGCCTGCGCCGCAAACGGCAAGGTCGGTTCCGGTCGAGAAACCTTCTTTCTCCGTTTCCTTTTAGCTGTAGCAGGCGCCGATACTTTTGGCTCCTCCGCCCCTAAGAGCGGATCGCCGGGGCGAGTCGCTTTGAGCCGACTCCGAGCCTGGTTCGTGTAATCCTTAGATAGTTCGAAGCTGATGTAACGGCGCTCTAACTTCTTGGCTACCGCCAGAGTCGTACCGCTCCCCCCAAAAGGATCGAGCACTGTTTCGCCCGGATTCGAACACGCTTTGATGATTCGTCCCAATAATTGCTCGGGCATCTGACAGCCGTGCCAGCCGGCTCGCTCTTTGAACGTGCCGCATACCCGCGGAAAATACCACACATCCTCTTCCGGCTGGAAACTTTCCGGCGCATCCTGTGGCCGCAGGATCCACGTATCGTCCGGCAGACGTCCCCCGGATACGGCGCGCGAATCGTTATACACCAGTTGCCGGGCTGAGGGTACGCGAATGGCATCCGTGTTGAACGTAAATTCTTTCGGATCTTTGATAAAGTGGAACAGATGCGTATGGCTGCGGCTGAACTTGTACTTGCAATTCACCCCGAACGTGTAGTACCAGATCACCCAACTGCGACAGAACAGATTCAACTCGCGCTGGAAGATCAGTTTCAGTTCGGCGGCGAAGTCATCCCCGATCGCTAACCAGAACGTCCCCGTCGATTTCAACGTGCCCACCAACGCTTCTCCCCACTTCTTGGTCCAGTCCAGATACTCCTGGGCCACCTTGCGGTCCTCGTACACGTCATATTTATAGCCGATATTAAACGGCGGATCGGCAAACGCCAGATCGATACTCCCCGCGGGAATCCGCGACATCCCCTCAATACAGTCCCGATTATAAATCGTGTCCAGTTTCATTGTGTCCTCAGGGTACCAGAACCACTATCACAGGCAAGCATGTTTTCTCACATTTCACTTAAAGCCCCTAACAAAATGACGAATTTGTCACCCTGAGCAAAGCGAAGGGTCTCAAAACGTACGAACCAATGAGATTCTTCGCTTTGCTCAGAATGACATCACTGGATGATTTTCATTTTGTTAGGGATTCTTAGTAAATCAATGGCACAAGCGTTTATCCGAATGCGCTGATTTCCTGCACGAAATGGGCTCGTTCCATCGTTGTAATGGGAACGGGATGGCCTTGCGAAAGCCATCGCAAGACGGTATCATACAGCCCATACAATCAGGAGGACCAAAACCTGGTAATAAGAAAAATTACAAAACAAAGCCAATTTCCAGCCAATTCCGGAAAGGACAGTAACTACTGAGAACGCAAGCACTTACAGGGTCGCAGGTGGGAATTACGATGGCGGTGTTCCTGATCGTGGCAGCCACGGTCGGCTCGGCGGCGGAACCGATTGCCCGGATCACCGTTGAGGCCGGCGATCATACGCGGGTGGACACGCCGGTCTCGATATCCCTGGAGGGCCTGGGAGATTTATCCAAAACACAGTTGCAACTCCAGGATGTTTCCATTTTTGGCGTGGTGATTCAGCGGCCGTGCCAGTTGGAGCAATCGGATCCACCGCGGTTGTGGTGGATTTTGAGCGGGACCACCCCCGCGGGGGCGACGCGAAAGTTTGATCTGGTTGAGTTGCCCGGTAGAAAAGTCAATCCGGTCGTGGTGGATAAAACAGATAAGCATCTGGACATCCTGTGTAAGGGCGTGCAGGTGCTGCGGTATCGTATGTACGTGCATGAAGGCAAACTCGACAAGGATAAAGCGGAACAGGCCTGGGCGGATTTCGGGAATCCGCCCAAAGTGACAATTAAGTAGATGTGAGTTTCCTATGAAGCAAAAGAAAAAAACTACCCAACAAGTATCACGACGTGATTTTTTGAAAGCCGGCGTCGCGGCGGGCGCGGTGTTGGCCGCTGGTGCGATTCCCGCGCCATATTATGTGCCCTCGTCGGTGTTCGGGGCCAATGCGCCAAGCGAGCGGATCGGGGTCGGCGCGATCGGAGTGGGCGGTCAGGGATCGGGGAATATGAGGAGTTTTATCGGCAATAGAAACTCGCAGGTTGTTGCCGTGTGTGATGTGGATGATGAACATATGGAACAGGCCCGGCAGTCGGCCCGACTGTCGAGTGAACATGCTTATCGCGATTTTCGGGATCTATTGCAACAGAAAGACGTAGATGCGGTGAGCGTGGGTACGCCGGATCACTGGCACATGCCGATCGCGGTGGCGGCGGTGAAGGCGGGCAAGGATGTCTATTGCGAGAAACCATTGACGTTGACCATACGGGAAGGTCGTATCTTAGCCGACGCTAGTAAGCGGCACGACCGGATCGTGCAGACCGGCTCGCAGCAGCGCTCGGAGAATAATTTTCGCTTCGGCTGTGAACTGGTACGTAACGGCCGGATCGGCAGGCTCATCCGCGTCGAGGTAGGGATTCCGGGTAATAATCGTCAATGTGAGCCGACGTGGAAGCCGGAGCCGGTGCCGCCGGGCTTTGATTACGATCTTTGGCTCGGCCCGGCGCCCTGGGCGCCCTATCATACGCAGCGCTGTCATTACCAGTTCCGGTTCTTCCTGGACTATTCCGGCGGACAGGTCACCAACTGGGGGGCACATCATCTGGATATCGCCCAGTGGGGTTTGGGCGCTGACGAGAGCGGACCGGTCGAAGTGATAGGCGACGGCGAATTTCCTGCGACCGGTTTATTTACCACGGCGACGCGGGTGTATTTCGAATGCAAGTATGCCAACGGCACTACGGTGATCTGCAAAACGGGCGGCAGCGGCACGAGGTTTATCGGCGCCGAAGGCTGGGTCTATGTCAATCGCGGCAAGATCGACGCCGAGCCTAAATCGCTGTTGACCTCGAAGATCCAACCGAACGAAATTCATCTGTATAAAAGCCGCGATCATAAACAGGATTTCCTGAATTGCATCCGGACTCGCAAGCAGCCGATCTGCAGCGCCGAAGTCGGCCATCGCTCCTCGACGGTGTGCCATCTGGGTAATATTGCCATGCTGTTGAAGCGCCCCTTACGATGGGATCCGAAACACGAACGATTTATCGGCGACGACGAAGCCAACCGCATGACGGATCGCCCGATGCGCTCGCCGTGGGCGTTGTAAGACAGTCCACAGTCCACAGTCCACAGTCCACAGTTTACAGTCTACAGCAAGAAAAAAGAGTGGTTTACATTGATCGTTACAAACATGCCCATGCAAGGCCATGGGCATGCCACCCGACAGGTTTCCGGTTCCAGGTTTCAAGTTTCCAATTTGGAGCACAATGTTAGCCCCCGCTGGTAAGCGGGGGATGGATACACTATCGGTACAAGATGGTTATCGACCCCCTGTTCACGCAGGGAGCTTCCATGGGATTATTGCGATAACGGAATAAGAACAGTTCTACGGCGCGATGTCTTCGGGGTAGGGGATGCGTAATCGCCAGTCGGGGTGGATGACGTTGATATCTTTGATCCGGTCGGGATTGGCTTTCTGGATGGCTTTGGCGCCCGCGGTCTGATTGCCCCGGCCAAAGTATTGCTCGGAGATTGTGTAGAGATTTTCACCCTTTTTCACCACGTGGTAACGGGGCTTCTTTACCTCCGGTTCCGGTACGACGATCACGGGAGTTATCGTTTCTTCCTTCACGGCCGGTATCAGTTCTTTATCCGGGGGAGTTTGCGACATGTCATCCTCCTTGATCACCACTTCGACCGATTCGACGGGCGGGGCCTGTTGAGCGGGGCCCTGGAGATTCGTCGGCGTTGGTTCTATCGGATCCGGAGGATTCTGGGTTACCTTCTCCTGCGACTGGGTCTTATCCTGATTCGTATTGATTTGGTCGTTCCGGCCGTTGTCGTCTTGCGTACTATTCACGACGAAGATGATGATGCCCACGACGATCACGACACCCACGACGATCCCAATTTTCAGCTCGCTCCGCATAGCACACCTCCCATCACCAGCGTTCCCTGCCGGCAGTTCGAGCGGCCGAGGCCGCTGTTACGATAATGACTAAAACCGCATTATAACACAAACGCTATCGGTTGGCAACGCAGCAATCCGTACGTTGGATACAAACCGAAGCACTTATGGATAAAGGGGTTACATCGGGCGATAGAAGAAAATCCAAAATCCGAAACAAATTCCAATTATCGATATACGCATGGCTAAGCTGCGCGTAGCCATGCCACCCCCACATTTTGCATTTTACATTTTGCATTTTGAATTAATTTTACCCTTCCATTTGCGGTTTCGCCGATCGTTTGGCATTTCGTCGTCCGAGGCCTACGGATTTGGGTTCTTTGACTTTTTTGGTTTCCGCCCGGGCGCCGTACAGCAGCGGCGTCGCGATCCCGATCGACGAATACGTACCGACCAGCACGCCGATAATCAGCACATAGTTGAATCCCCGCAGCCCGGCGCCGCCCCAGATATACATCACCACAAGTACGACCAAGGTGGTTACCGAGGTCAGAATCGTTCGCGCGAGGGTCTGGTTGATACTGTTGTTGATGAGGTTCGCCGAGAGCGTCGCCAGCTTACCGCGGTTTTCGCGAATCCGGTCGAACACCACGATCGTATCATTGAGGGAGTACCCGATCACGGTGAGAAATCCGGCGATCATAGGCAGATCGATCTTGAAATCGCTGATCAGCAGGGCTTTGCCGATAGCGGTTTCCGAAAGCCATGCCGACGCCGCGACCATCCCCATGGCGATGCTGACGTCGTGCACCAGTGCCGCGACCGCTGCGATACCGAAGCGCATCGTCCCGAACCGAACCCAGATGTAGATAATAATCGCAATCAGCGAAAACACAATCGCCACGATGGCATCGTTTCGACTTTTGGCGCCTACGGAAGGGTCAATCTGGGTAACCTGCGGCAGCGACGTCTGACGATTGAGTGTATCGTCAACCATGCGAACGGTTTCCGCCTGGAATTGGGCCATATCCACCTCCCCGCCTCCCTGGATCATTTCCCACGGGATCACCGCGATTTCCACCTCGGCAAGGGGAACCTCTTTCGCCTCTTTTGTATCGGCGTCAAATGGATTGCCGGCAGCGAACAGTTGTATCTTATCATCGCCGTACTGCTGGAATTCGCCGGACGTGCGAATGCGGTTAAAACGATCGATAAGTCGTTCGAGGGTTTCCGTTCGGTTGGCGCCAAATCGGGCCTGCAGAAACACGCCATCTTTGGAATCCAACAAATACGGTTTTTGCTGAATCAATTCGTCGTCGATGATTTTCGCCTGCAGATCATTCTGATCCACCTCGAGGCTTTCGGTGACGTCCAGCATGCCCTCGAGGGCTTTGAGCACGGCATCGTTCACAATCGTATCGATGTCTATATTGTCGGAGTCGTATTGCACGTCGGCCAACTGAATCATCGTAAGCTCCGACATCCGTTCCAAGACCCGTTTCTGTTTCAACGGCGTGCGCAAAACAAACTGGCGATCCGAAGAACCTTTTTCCAGCGAATCCTGCTGCGAGAAGGTGTATCCCAACTCGGCCATGGCGGCCTGGACGGCTTTCTGCACGGCGTCGGCGGTCAGGGATTTACCCTCTTTCGTCTGGAACGTAATCTTAGTTTCATTGCCTTCTTCGGTCATGCCGCCAGTTTCCAGCGGCGATAGAGATACGAGCGCTTTGTCCAGCACTTCGCGGACTTTGTTCCGGTTGGTTTGACTGGTTTCCAGCATAAAGGTATTGGGCTGATCTCCGTCGATGACGGTGGCTTTACCCATACGGCGGGGATCCTGGGCCTCGTGAGCTGCGGATTGAATTTCCGATTGTAATTGAGCAGCCGAGATCCCGCTGCCCTCCGTGCGAGTCAGAGGCATTTTCAGGCGGTTGGTCTCGGTCGTCACAATTTCAAATTCCTTGCGATCATCCTCACGCAATACCTGCTGCACGCGAGCGTTTTCGATCTGGGGATAGCCCGCACCAGCCTGACGTACTTTTTCTTCCACCTGGGCGCGGTCCATATCCTTACCGGCCTCGTTGAGTACGACGTGAATATTGGTGCCGCCGGTAAACTCGATCGAGTATTTACTGTTCTTCTCTTCGTCGCGGCCCAGAAACACCGACCAGGCGCCCACAATCAACAGAGCCGAGATGGTCCAGAACACCGGACGGGCACGCATCCAGTCCACCTTCGGATGTTTGACGATTTGCAGCATCTTCAGCTTGTTCTTCAGCCAGCGTTTCGTTGTCGCCAGATCGAAGACCGCGCGGGTCACGAACAGGGCGGTAAACATACTCGTGACGATACCGATCATTAACGTTAGGGCAAATCCTTTGACTTCCTCCGAGGCCAACATCCACAGGATCAAGGCGGTGACGAACGTCGTGATGTTGGCGTCCATAATCGTACGCAGGGCGCGGCCGTACCCGTTCTGGATCGCCATTCGCAGCGACGAGCCGCGATTCTGCTCCTCCCGAATACGCTCGAAGACCAGAACGTTGGCATCGACCGCCATACCGATCGTCAGAATCAATCCCGCGATCCCGGGCATCGTAAACGTGGCCCGGCTGAACGCCATCACACCCGTAATGATCAGCAGGTTCAGGAATAAAGCGACGGCTGCTAAAATGCCGGCAAACATATAATAAATCAGCATAAATACCGCCACCGCGATCAGACCGAATATTCCCGCTTTCAATCCGGCGGCAAGGTTGTCGTGGCCCATCGTCGGGCCGATGGTGTTTTCGCTGATCGGCTGATCGCTCAACCGCGCCGGCAGCGAACCGGCGTTGAGCTTATCGACCATATCCTGCACTTCCTGGGGACTAAAGTCGCCCATGATGATGCCGCGTTGAAAGATCGGAGTGTTGATATTCGGCGCCGAGATCGCTTCGTCATCCAGGAAAATCCCCAGAAGCCTGCCCTTGTGCGCTTTGGTGAGGTCGAAGAAACGCCCCGTACCCGATTGATTTAAGCTGAACCCCACCGCCGGCTTGTTCCACTGATCCGTATCCGGACGGCTGTTGCGCAGCTTCCAGGCGCCGGGTCCCGTCTCATGCACCATCGTTTCGTCCGGCAGGTTCGAGACCAACACGTATTTGACGCCCAGGTATTTACCAATCACCAGCGGAATTCCATCGCTATTGAATTCCCGGAATTTGCCCCGCTCATCGGGTTTGGATGGATCCTGGGGATTTTTGATTACCCGCCAGACGTATTTTTCGCCACTCGCCTTGATTGGGCCTTCCTGCTCGAGTTGTTCTTTCCGTTGCTCGACATTAACGCCCGCGGCCGCTACGTCCTGCTGAGAAGGCACGATACGAAATTCCAATACGCCAGCGCCTCGCAGTTTGCGCTTCAGATCTTCCGGATCGTCCAACCGGTCTTTGATGTCCGCATACGGCTCGTACGCGTCGGCGACCTGACGCAATAAACCCGTTTCGCCATGCTCACCCTTCAATGCCAGATGCCGATAACGCTCCTCCAGTGTCTTTAATTCCGTCTCACGCGCTTTGTCGCTCAGCTCCAGCACGATATCCAGGGCGCGGGGATCGAAGTTCAGGGCCTCCACGTCCGCCCAGGCCTTTTCCTTTTGCGTCTTCAAGCCTTTGGCGTCGTCGGTATCCTTAAATATCGCTTCCCGCGCGTTATCCTGCTCCGAGCGGACTTCGATGTAGGTACGCAGATCGTTCTGGATTTCCTTCTTTTCTTTGCCGGCGATTCGCTCGATCTCGGCTTGCCGGTTGGGATCATCCAGCTCGTTCCACTGTATATAAAGTTCTACGGCCGGCTGATAAATTTTGGCTTGGGTCAGTTTTTGGGTGATCGCTTCTTCCGACTTTAAGGCTTTTGCCAATCGCTCTTCCCCAACCCGTAAGGCGTCGTGTGCTGTCCCCAGTGCTTCCAGCAGCTCCAATTGCTTCTCCAGCTCGGCGATCTCGGCGAACTGTTTACTCCGACCGGTGCGATACTCCTGGTCGTCAGTGACGTCCGCCGGTTGAATCAGGGCCTCGCGCACCTTGCGGATATCGAGGTTATATTGCAGTAGTTGCTCTTTCTTGTCCTGAAACTCCTGGCGGAGTGTACGCGATTCTTCCGTCGCCAGCGGCATCTGAATCTCGATCCGGTCGCTCCCGTGCGCGCGCCAGACCAGACCGGCTTTGTTGCCCGGGTCGATCCGCTGCCGCAAGATCCGGATCATCTCCTGTGCCGCCGTATTACCCGGCGAGGGCGTATAGCCCGTCGTATCGATCTGATACAACAGACTCGTCCCCCCTTCCAGGTCGATGCCCAGTTTGAGCTTATCCTGAGGCGGCCAGACCTCCCATGCACATAACGCCGTCAATCCCAATATGATCGCAAATTTAACTTTCAAACTCATGGACTCTGCCTTTACCTTTCACTAATCACTAATCACTAACCACT
>Ga0114922_10007450_pt1 | contig 10021 bp, 7 predicted proteins | sample AartaG_FD_100975 | JGI IMG/M metagenome (GOLD analysis project Ga0114922, IMG submission 100975) | Deep subsurface microbial communities from Aarhus Bay to uncover new lineages of life (NeLLi) - Aarhus_00045 metaG | ecosystem: Environmental > Aquatic > Marine > Oceanic > Sediment | place: Aarhus...
CCTGCCGACGCCTGAGACAGCATTCAGCTTATGTGCCGGCATCTCTGGCAATGGCGGGCAGGGATTTGACGAAAACCGCAGTCTGACACAGGATTTCTCAGCTAGGTTAGAGCAACCTTTGTGCCATGTTGGAGCAGTGGGCAGTGGGCAGTGGGCAGTGGGCAGTGATTAGCGGGCAGTGGCGTATTGTCTGGGGAAAATATCCTATAACTTCAGATACTTTCATGATTCAGTGGCAAGTAGGCTCAAGCATTTTGAGGGCCAGGAATTTCTTTGTGACAGGCAGCATCCCTCCTTTTGCAAGACAAACCATGTCAGGGTGGAGCGGCCCTGTCAATCTGTTGACGCATGAAGTCAGTGGTCAGTGGTCAGGAATCAGTTCACTGACCACTGCTCACTGATTTCTTTGATTATCGCTTCAGGTTGATCAGCTCTGCCAGCATCTGGTCGGTTACGGTGATAATCTTGGAATTTGCCTGGAAACCACGCTGGGTGGTAATCATCTTCACAAATTCCGTGGCGATGTCCACGTTCGATTGTTCAAGGGAGTTGGGTGAGATGCTGCCCAGGCCGTTGGTGCCCGGCTTGCTCGTTGTGGGGTCGCCGCTGAGCCTGGTCTCCCTGTAAAGGTTGCCTCCAACCTTGAAAAGGGCTTGATTATTCTGAAACTTGGCTAAGGCCACCCTGAAGAGGGGGATGACCTGTCCGTTGGAGTATTGGCCTGTAATGGCACCATCTGTTGCAACCGTAAGCGACTGGAGATCACCCGCCCCGTAACCGTTGGCCGACTGAAATGTGGTGGTGGAGGCCGATGAATACTGGGTGGTGGACAGGGAATCGTTAGTCCAGCTACCGCTGCTATAGGCAGAACCAAAGTTGAGCTCGACATCCATGCTGGTGTCGGTAGCGCTGCTCCCCAGAAAGTCCGCAGTAAAAAAGAAGTATCCGTCGCTAAGGTCACCGCTGGTGGCTTCGCTTTTTTGGTCCCAGACGTTGGAGTTCCCAACGTCATTGTCGCCGTAGCAGGTGACAGTGAAGGTGTCGTCTAAAACAAGATTTCCGGCAGCAAAAGAAATCGTCACGCCAAGGCCGTCGTCGACGGCGGTTCCACCTGTAGTCGCTGTCATAGGCACCGCCGAAGAATTTCCTAGATCATCTGTCCAAGTTAATCGTGCAGGCCCATCTACTGCACCTGCAGTCGACACAGTAAAGGTATAAGTTCGTGACTTGGTATCTGGATCAAAGGATCCGACAGCCGTTGGGTCTGGCGCTCCGGCATCCCAAGTCCCTTTAACAGCTGCACCTGTCTGCGTAGTCGTATTTGCCGGGTCAAAGGCCCAAAAATTGATATCAGTAATTGACCCGGAATCCTCACTAAAGACTATTTCTCCTTTGCCCAACATGCCTACTCCGTTCTGTGAAGTGTCCAGCCCTGCTGGCGTCCTCTTATCTTCATCAGGGTTGCAGGTCACGATGTATTCATATGTTGAAGCGGTGCCCCCCTTATCATAATAGATGGTGATGTCATGTGTGCTTCCCAAAGAGTCATAGACTTTGAGGGTCGTTTGATACTCGTACTCGTATTCACCGATATAATCGTCGCTGGAATCGATGCCGTCCCATGACTCTGCAAGAGCAGTCGATTTACTGTTCGAATCAGCATCAAGATTTGTAATCAGTGTCAGGTTGTCGGTCTTCTTGGGCGATGAGGTAAAGGACTGGAGTACAACATCCGTGATAGAGCCCTTATCTTCACCACTATCCGGGTCTAGTTCCCATCCGCGAACAATGTAGCCTGCGGGGGTGGTAAAGTTGCCGTCCTTGTCAAACCGGAATTCGCCGGAGCGGGTGTAGAATACATTTTCTGTGTTGTTTGGATCCCCAACTACAAAGAAACCCTCTCCTCCAATGGCCAGGTCCGTGGTCGAGTCGGTGGACTCGAAAGACCCCTGGGAAAAACTGCTGCAAATATCTGCCAGGGATGTACCGCGCCCCACCTGGGCCGAACCGGCCGTGGTGGCCACGGTCTGACTCAACACGTCCTGAAAAGTGACCCTGCTTGCCTTGAATCCGACCGTGTTTACGTTGGCGATGTTATCACCTATCACTGTCATGGAATTTCCAAGGGTGCTCAGGCCGCTTATGCCTGAAAAAAGTGCACTTGAAAGTGACATTTTGTATACCTCCTTTGTCTTTAGTCTTTAGTCATTGGTTATTGGTCATTGGTTATTCGTTATTGGTCATTGGTTATTGGTCATTGGTCAATAAAAGTGAGCTAAAGTGCCTAAAATTGTAATGTTCGCTCTCTTGCTCTGTCGCCCTATGCCCTTTCAATCCGCATTCCGCATTCCGCAATTCCGTTTTATCTTTTTAAGCCCATTGCGGTCTTAATCATTTCATCAGCCGCGACGATCCCTTTTGCATTTGCCTGAACGGCCCTCTGCGTAAAGATTAACTCACCAAGCTGCTCTACCAGTTCAACATTTGATGTTTCGAGAGAACCCCCTAAGATAGTGCCCAGGCCAGAGCTGCCCGGACTATCGACTATTAAGTCTGTGTTTTGGTCTGCCTGGTAAAGAGTTGACCCTATCCTCCGGAGGCGGCTGGAAGGATCAATAGACTTGGCAAGCCCGACCCTAAAAAGATCACTGATAACACTATTGTCAAATCTTGCCCTGATGATACCGTCACTGCTTACTGAAAAGTCCAACAAATCACCCTCACCATAGCCATCCGTATTTGAGAATTTTGTGTAAGATCCATATCCAAACTGGGTTGTAGTTTGGGTATCACGCTGCCAAAGTCCATTGACATATGTAGCACCCACATCAAGCTCTATAGTCCCTGCCCCTGCAAAAGACGTTTGAAAGGTGAGATACCCATTATTATTAATGGTGCCCGCTGTCCATCCACCTCCCTGATAATTTTCTATGGTCATAGCATTTATGTATCCATAGCTGTCAAAAGTGATGTTACCTCTAGCGAGAACTCCTTCATCGCTGGCGGACCCGGTCCCGTCGGGGGGAGCGGTAACTAGATATTCCCAGACATTATCTCCTTGGCCTATATCTCTGTCATAATAGACCTCGATTGAATGCTTATCGCCTGAGCTGTCATATATGTCATGCCCAGCCCGGAGTTCGTAATCGTTCAAGCTAATCGGCTCCGCGTTGGTTGCATCCCATTTAGCGAAAAGTCCACCCGGGGAATTATCTTGAGAACGGGCGTCAACGTTGCATGTTACTGTTAGCCTTGTGGATGGACTCGGGGAAGAAACAAGGCGGGGCGCAGGATCAGGATTGTCGACGGTGGCAGCAGGCGTTGTAAGCTCGAGTTGGATGTCAGCCAACGTGGTTGTTTCCGTGCCTTGATTATCAAATCCATAACCCTGAACAATATGGCGCCCTGGATTGACTAAATAACCGTCAGTGTCAAAACTAAATTCTCCGGCCCTTGTGTAATAGGTAGTGCTTGTATCGTCTTTGTCTCTAAGGATAAACAAACCATCCCCGGAGATGGCCATATTGGTAGCCATATGAGAGAACTCGGTGGAACCCTCTTTTGAAAAATCACTCGTCAATCCCATCGGATTTATCTTGACACCACCAGTGTTTGTGGCCTCCAAAAGGACATCTTCAAAACTCACCTGACTGCCCCTGAATCCTGTTGTACTGATATTTGCGATGTTATCTCCAAGCATTGCCATCTTCTTTCCAAGGCAGAAAAGACTGCTCATACCCGTATACATGGAACTTGATATAGACATGCCTAATTACCCCCTTTGCATTCAGCCCGTTTGCCCCAAACTAACCTCGGTCACACTTTCCGGATTAATCAGGTGATCCCCAACTACTAGATAAGGGATTCCACCTTGATAAGTAACAGCGGTGACCAGCCCGGATAAGCCGGTGCTTACCTCAATAGGAGAGCCCTCATTATCAAAGGCCTGGACACTAAAGGAATAGTAACCGTCTGAAACCGGATAGCCATAGTTGTCTTTTCCGTCGAAATCGACGCTATGTTCCCCGGCCTCCTGATCGTCCTTGTAAATTGTTCTTATCTCCGAACCTTCAGTATCGAATACTGATATGATTACATCCCCTCTGTTCTCTAATGTGTAAGAACCGCCAAATGCTTCTCCATTGTTTAGGGCAATGTTATTGTCAGTCGATTTGATCTCTTTTCCAATGTAATCAAGGAGGTTTTCCAGGCCCTGGCTGTTCTCTGTCGCTTGAAGGATCTCCAGATTGTCATTTATATTGAACAACTGCTCCAGACTGGAAAACTGCGCCAACTGGGCAGTAAATTCCGTCGATTCCATAGGATTAAGCGGATCTTGATGTTTGAGTTGAGCTACCAGCAAAGTCAAGAACTGGTCCCGTCCCAGCTCCCCTTTCGTGCTGGCATAACTTGATGTATCATCCGGCTTGTTATAGGTTGGTTCAAGTGCTGCAATAGACATGATTTGCCTCCATTTCGGATTTATGATTTAAATTCCGCATTCCGCACTCCTATGCCATCAGGTCAACGAGCGCATCTGGCCGAATGATGCGTGGCGTCGTTGTCTCCAAGACATCTCCATTACCTGCCAGCCCACCTGGTCCATTCCGTTGGTCCTGGCCTTGCCGCTGAAAGCTGTTCTGCCCGGGGCGGGCCTGGGCCATGGACTGGCCAAGATTATAGTTCACCTGAACATCCAGTTTCTCCAGCTTCACTCCCTGCTGCACCAGGGAGTCTCTGAGTTCCTGGATACTCGATACCAGGAATTCCTTGACCGAATTATTTTCTGTGGTCATCCCGATCTTTAAGACGCTATCCTTCATGTGCATATCAATTTGAATAGCCCCAAGCTGGGGGGGCTTTAACTGAAGCCTTATGTTATTCTCTCCACGATGAAGGGAAAGCGAGATTTGTCTTGCAACGTGGTTAACAACGTAAAGGGGAATAGGCCTTGCCCCTTGTTTAGTAGTGGCATCCGGGGCATGCCCGCGGTCCATTATCGCCTCCCGCACCCAATGTGGTGAGGTCACTTTGTCTTGATCGATCGCCTTTTTTCCGCGTGCCCTTTGTGCGGCTTCGATCAGTTTTTCCATCCCCGCTCCTGCCCTCTTTCCCTGAGATGCTGAGTTCTTCCATCCCTCCGCTATCTGTTTCAGTGGCCGGTTACCCTTTGACTCATTATCGGGTAGTGGCTTAAGTTTATTGGCGTAAAGGGACTCTACGTTTGACTTTCCACCGGGTTGTTTCTTTGGTACTAACACGTTGTCCACAAGACCGTTTACATGATTTTCGATCTGGGTTTCTGACAGGCTGGGGGGCATCAGACCGGCCACCCTTTGCTCAAGTATCCGGACAAATCGTTCCAAAGAGATGGGACCACCAATGTTGCTCGCCTTATCAACTATCCCCACCCGAGTTAGCATGCCCTTTATATCCTCGGCGGCCTTTCCGTCAACTCCAGGCTGGTTTGCCTCGGGCAAGGCCCTGAGGAGACCTTTCAGATTCCGGACAAGTCTTTTCAGGTTAAGCCGTCCCCCCTGCGCCCTTGCCTGCTCTATGGCTCTGTTGACATCCTGGTGATCGAGGCCGAGGCGGTAGAGTGAAGCCTCCAGGTAGGGTACGGCCGACATTTCCAAGACAGGATCTGAGGATTTTTTGTCGAACAAGGCCCTCAGCTCAGCGAGTCTTTCAAGAAGTTCGGTGACCTTAATCTCATGCCATGGTCTTCCATTAAGCAGTTTCTTGAAAAAACCGGCAATCTCTGATTCTGAATATCCTTCCGCAATAAGGATTTTTTTCAAATCAGGCAGCGCCTCGCGGGATAGCGACATCTCTTTAAGGGGAATGCCCAGGGACATTAATTGATTTCTAAAATGCTCGAGCCATCCCCGATAGGTTGCTCTTGTCTTCGTCGCCTTCTTGCCGTCTGGTAAACGGAGCATCCTGCCAGGCTCAAGGGCTTTCTCCAAAAGCCCTGAAAATACCCCCTTATGCTTCGGGTGCCCTATCTCATGTCCTGGAGTCCCTTGCTTTGCTTTAACCCTCAAATTGTTAAGAATCAGAGCAAGCTTCATTGACTGTGGATTCATGGCTTCCTCGTCGTGACGCTAGATCGCTGAACATCCTGTGAGCAATGAGCATGCCAGAAAAGGTGCTTTCATGTATTATCAATAAATACAGCGGATTGGAAAAATCATGTCCAATGCGAGGCGCTCGGGGCTGGCCTTAGAATGAAAGTTTTTCCGTTGTGAGGGCTGGAGAGGAAAATATTTCCCATATCTTTGCCACCCGGAACAAGAAAACTTGACTTTATGAAAATATGCTTGTAGCGTTGATTCGGTCCGTTAACCGACAAACAGGAGGGTGCTGAGCCATGGAAGTTAATCCCCACCGAAATATGGCTATCGTACCTATTACAAAGAGCAGAACATATCTTGCCGGGCATCACCAAAGGACCGCCCTCGTGGGCCAAAACGATACCAAGTTATCCAAGAATTCGAGCAATCATGAGCCCCGGCGATTGCGTCGGGTCATTCCATTTGAAAAAGGACATCTGGTGGATATCTATATATGAATAGGGGCTTTGCCCCAATTGGAGTACCCGCCTGCCACTGCGAGGCACGAGCGGGCAGGCTGGCAGGATGAAATAGGAATGTTAAAAAAGGCGGGTTTTTCGGATATCGAAAAGGTGGAACAACCCTAAAGCGCATGGCGCATAGAACATAGCGCATAGAGTAAATTCGCAAGACCTAAGCTCTTTCCGCTATGCGCCATGCTCTTTGCCCTATGCCCTTTACTTTCGTTTGGCAAGGTGTTCACCGATCTTGGCCGCATTCTCAGCCGACATGTGGGGAAGTATCTGCCCAACCTGTTCCACCTTCATCTGTGAGAACAGTTCCATAATAAGCTCCTTATCAAGCTTTTCTATAAGAGCCGCAGCCTTCTTGGGGGCCATAGTGGTATATATCTTGATGAGATGGTTGATCTTGTTATCACGAATCATCTTGTGTTCATCAAGCTTTCTCTGGATACTGTCCTGGATTTCCGATAACTGAACAAGCTTTGCCTCAATTTCCTGCTTGAAGGCCGTTAGTTGTTTACGTTCCCTTTCGAGTTGCTGTCTTTCCGTCTCTATCTCAGCACGCTTGCGTTCAAGAATTTCCAGACCCGCCTCCACATTTCGGGAATTCAAAGATGGCTGTGAAGGCGGAGGGGAATCGACATCTTCGGCTAAGGCTGGCCTGCTATCCAAGATCGGTACGGGCAATACAGGCCTTTTCATGTACAGGACCGTACCGCCAAGCATAAGCTTCACAATCAAAAGGCCCAATAGTGTTGCCGGCAGGTAGACTTTTATGTGCTTAGTTCCGAACTTCATGTTTCTTTTTGGTCAGAAAATTCTTGGGACGTCTATCATAGTAGGCAGTAGGCAAACTTCCTGCTCCTTACTGCGTACTGCCTACTGCTTTTCTCCTTAGCCCGATCAGCTCATCTGCTGTTTTCTGTTCTGCCCGATTCACCCATTCCAAGTATTTACTGTATTCGGTTTGCTTGATCCACTCCAGGGTTTTCTTCTTTATCGTTTCGGCCTTGACCAGCTCCTGCTTTTCCCTTATCCTCTTGCCGATTTCAATTAGGCGCTCACTTTCGGATTCAATCTCGTGGCGCAACCCCCGTAAATAGGCTGTAAAGACCCGATAGCGATCAACTTCAATCCCTTCCTCCTGCTCGCCGTCAAGTTCACTAACAGCATACCGCCTGGCCTGTTCGATCTCGGAGATCCTGTTCTTGCTTTGAATAAGTGCCTGTGTCTCTCTGGCCAGCTTGATCTGGGCAATTCGTTCCCGGTACTCTCGATACCGGATCACCGGATCGAGTCTGAACTTAAACCTTTTCATTATCGTCGCCTTGTAATAGCTCCTTTAGCTTGTCAAGTCCAACCTCAAGTGATACCTTCTCGGCAATATCCTGTCTTAGAAAGGCATTGATCCTGTCAATCATAGTTTTGGCATAATCTATTTTTGGATCACTCCCATCAACATATGCCCCGATAGCTATTAGGTCTTCGGCATCTTGATAGGTAGCAATAATACCTGTAACCTTTTCAGAAAATTTCAAGTGCCCAGGGTCCACGACGTCTCGCATCACGCGGCTTATGCTCGCAAGCACATCTATGGCCGGATAATGGCCACGATTGGCAAGTTTTCTTGAAAGTACAATATGTCCGTCTACAGTAGCTCGCACGGCATCTCCCACAGGATCGTTCATATCATCCCCTTCGACCAAAACCGTGTAGATACCGGTTATACTTCCCTTGCCCTCAATACTGCCAGCGCGTTCCAGAAGCTTGGGCAGTTGAAAAAAGAATGAAGGGGTATATCCTCTTAATGTGGGGGGCTCTCCTGCGGCTAAACCGACGTCCCTGCATGACATGGCAAACCTGGTAATAGAGTCCATGACTAGAACGACGTCGAGACCCTGGTCCCTGAAGTATTCTGCAAGTGTTGTTGCCAGGTAGGTCCCCCGTATCCTTATTAAAGGAGACACATCCGAGGTTGCCGCCACAACAACCGACTTCTTAAGACCCTCCTCGCCGAGATCTTGCTCAATAAAGTCCTTGACCTCGCGTCCCCGCTCCCCAATCAGCGCAACCACGCTTACGTCAGCAGTGGTGTGTCGTGCCATCATCCCCATCAACACGCTTTTGCCAACACCCGAGCCGGACATAATAGCCATTCGCTGTCCCTTGCCAACCGTCATAAGGGTGTTGACCGCACCGATACCCAGGTCCGCCACTTCGCGGATAGGCCTTCGGTTCATAGGATTCACTACCTTGCCATACAGGGGATAATGAGTTTTTGAGGGAATTGGCCCGCACCCATCAATAGGCCGACCTAAACCACTGACCACCCTTCCAAGAAAAGCATCCCCCACCGGCACATAAGGGCGTTCATTAACCAAAGTGATCTTACACCCCGGACTGATGCCTCGCATTTCTCCGTACGGCATCAGAACAATTCTGCGATCCTTAAAACCGACGACTTCAGCCGGAACCTCCTCACCATCGGCACTCTGGATAGTGCAAGCGCTTCCCACGCCCATCCCCGGACCGAGCCCCTCCACAACAAGTCCAATCACTTTGACAACACTGCCCTCAGCCGTCAAGCACGGGCAGGCGTTTACGGCCTCTGCATAGCGATTCCAGCTAATGTCGCCAAAACTGTTCGACATAATCGTTGTTCGATTGATGATTTGCTTTATTCAATCATCAATCCCAAAGGCGCGCTCAACTGCCTTGGTTATTTTCTCCAACTGGGTTTCCAGGCGGGCATCCACATTACCAAAAGCCGTTTCCATAAAACACCCGCCGCGGGTAATGGACGGGTCAGACTCAACTGTGATCGATTTTAGCTCGTTGATGCGATCAAAAAATTCCGGCCTTATTTCTTTCACATACTCAACCTCTTCGGGATTGACCCTTACTGTCACCTTCGAGCGATCGGCAGCAAGGCTGAAGGCCTCAAGGATGGCTTCCCGAACAATCTGATTATCCACATTAACGCCCCCCCGCACAACCTTTTCGGCAATAGCGCAGATCAGATGTAATATCTCCTTTTCATATCTTTTTATGAACTCTTGCCCGTAAGCAACAATATCCTGGAGGGTGCCGTGGATTCGGTCGAGAATCTTCTCAACTTTCTTGGTCCCCATCTCAAAGCCATCTTTTTCGCCCTGAGCAAAGCCCTTTTCGTAGGCCTCACTTTCGATCAAGCTCGCCTTTTTTTTTGCCTCCTCTATGATCCCGTTAGCCTTTTCCCTATCATCAAACAAGGGCACAAATCGAAACGTATTATCATCGCCGGACCCGGCATGGGAAGGGTCAAAGGTGCTACGACGTGTGTCGGGAGCAGAGGGGGGATCTGACGTGTCGAAGGATTCCATTTCAAAAATCCCACATTTCTCATTTTGAGTGCCGGTCTCTGTCATAGTATTAGACAAGGACATCGTCTCCCCCCTTTCC
>Ga0114922_10007451_pt1 | contig 10021 bp, 7 predicted proteins | sample AartaG_FD_100975 | JGI IMG/M metagenome (GOLD analysis project Ga0114922, IMG submission 100975) | Deep subsurface microbial communities from Aarhus Bay to uncover new lineages of life (NeLLi) - Aarhus_00045 metaG | ecosystem: Environmental > Aquatic > Marine > Oceanic > Sediment | place: Aarhus...
ACGCTCGACGGCTACGACATCGAGATCACCCGTGCCGTCGCCGAGGCGGTGGGCATCCCGGTGATCGCCTCGGGCGGGGCCGGCGGCCCCGAGCACATGGTCCGCGTGCTGACGGAGGGCAAGGCCGACGCGGCCCTGGCGGCGAGCATCTTCCACTTCGAGGCGCATTCCATCATGGAGACCAAGCGCTACCTGGCCAGTCGGGGCGTGCCCGTCCGGATCCCCGAGCCGGCCGGTCCGGCCGAGGCCAGGTAGGCGCGACACCACGGAGCAATTCATGGCCGAGATGATCGCGAGCGTGCCGGAGTTCGGCGCATCGGCTGCAGTGTGGAAGAGCGTGATTCTGCTGGCGCTGCTGCCGCCCTGGCTGTACCTCGCGCCGTGGGTGCACCGGGACGCCACGAAGCTGTTCCACACGGCGACGATGTGGAACGCCACCGTGCTGGGCGCCGGGGCGGTGGGCGTGCTGGTCTGGCTGCTGGTGCCCTACTACGTCGTGGGGCTGCTGTTCTACGTCGTGCTGGCGGCGGGTGGGCTGTTCGCCTACGTGGCCTACCGCAACGGCCACGTCGAGGAAAAGCGCAAGATCAAGCTCCTTCGTCTCGCCGCGGCACTGAAGCCCAAGCGGAGGGAGCAGTTCGAGATCCTCACCAAGGTGACGCTCTACAACCACGCGGAGAAGGTCGTGATGCCGCCTGACATGGTGGCCGCCGACGCCGACGAGATCGACACCTATAACCGCGCCCAGGAGTTCCTCTACGACCTGGTCTGGCGCCGCGCCAGCGAGGTGGTGCTGATGCCCGACGGGCAGCGGACCCGCGTGCTGTACGTCATCGACGGCGTCACCACCGAGCGCCCCGCGATGCAGCATGCCCAAAGCGACGCCATCATCCAGTTCCTCAAGGGCGTCGCCGGCCTCGACCTGGACGAGCGGCGGCGCCCCCAGAAGGGCCCCCTCTCGGTGGACTCCCACGGCAGCCGCGCCGACATGGTGATGACCACCGACGGCACCACCCACGGGCAGCGCCTCATGATCCGGCACATCCAGGAGGTCGTCCGCACGCGACTCGACGAGCTGGACATGCCCGACGACGTCCTGGAGGAGATCCGCAAGATCGGCAGGACGGAGAACGGGCTGTTCATCGTCTCGGGGCAGCGCGGCAGTGGCGTGACCAGCACCCTGTACTCCATCCTCCGGGAGCGCGACGCGTTCATCCAGAACGTCGGAACCGTAGAGGCCGCCCCGGCGGTCGACCTGGAGAACATCACGCAGCAACCGTACGAGGACGACGCCAAGCTGCCCAGGATCCTGGCGGCCATCTTCGAGCGCGGCGTCGACGTGCTCATGGTCGACAACTGCCCCAACACCGAGACGAGCAAGCTCGTCGTCCAGGCGGCGGCCAAGAGGCCCGTCCTGCTGGGCGTGCAGGCCAACGACTCCTTCGTGGCGCTGGCGCGGTGGGTGAAGATCTGCGGCGACCCGAAGACGGCCGTGAACCTGCTCCGGGGCGTGATGTGCCAGATGCTCCTCCGGCGGCTGTGCACGGAGTGCAAAGAGCCGTACCGTCCCGACCCGCGGCGCCTGGCGAAGCTGAACCTCCCGACGGGCAAGATCGACCGGTTCTACCGCCCGGGCAAGCCCACCGAGGACAAGAAGGGGGAGGTCCACGTCTGCGACGCCTGCCAGGGCAGCGGCTACCGGGGGCGGACCGCCGCCTTCGAGCTGCTCCTGCCCAACAAGGAGATCCGGGAGCTGATCACGAACGGCGCGACGGTCGCGCAGATCCGCGCCGCCTGCCGCAAGAACAAGATGCTCTACCTCCAGGAGCAGTCGCTGCGGAAGGTCATCGACGGCACCACCAGCGTGGAGGAAGTCATCCGCGCGACGCAGCAGCGGAAGAAGTAGCCGCCGGCAAGAGGAAACGAAACGATGATCATAGCCGCCCTCGCGACGATTCTCGTCCTGGCCATCGCCTACTTCCAGGTGGTCCAGGGCGTCTTCAGCGCCCTGATCATGACCGTCGTCTCGGTCGTCTGCGCGGTCTTCGCGCTGAACGCCTACCCGGCCGTGGCCGAGGCGTTCCTCTACTCGCGCCAAGGCGCGTACGCCGACGCCATCGCCCTGACGGCCCTGTTCGTCGTGCCGCTACTGGTGGTCCGGCTGGCGATGGACATGCTGATCAAGGGCAACGTGGCGTTCGGGATGTGGGCCGACCGCATCGGCGGCGGCGTGCTGGGGCTCATCACCGGCATGGTCCTCGTCGGCATGCTGCTGATCGTCATGCAGATGCTGCCGTACGGCGAGAGCATCCTGGGCTTCCGCCCGTACGACGACGCCTTCCAGCGCAACCACCGGGTCACGCCGTTCCACCCCGACGAGTTCATGATCGGCCTGGCCCAGGCGGTCTCCCGGGGCGCGCTGGAAAGCCCGTCCAGCTTCGACAAGATGCACGATGACCTGCTGCTGGAGGCGTTCTGCGCCCGCAACACGGCCGGCAAGAACGGGGCGGTGCTCGCCAAGCCGGACACGCTGACGGTCCACCGTGGCTACCAGCCGACGCCCGAGCAGGCCGACTGGTGCGAGCGCGTGCCCAAGAGCCCGCAGCTCGCGCCCGAGGAGGCCACGAAGATCCTCGTGCTGCGCTGCATCGTGGACGACAGCGCCGCCGATGCCGACTTCTTCTACCGCCTGCCGGGCACGCATTTCCGCCTGGTCGCCCGGAAGGCCAGGTCCGCCGAGGGCCCGAAGCCGGACGCCGGCCCCGCCGACGACATCGGCGACCGCCCCACCGAGGAGGAAGGCCCCGGACAAAGCTACTACCCCGTGGGCTACCTCAAGCTCAACAAGGAAGGCACGAAGTGGGACTTCGCGGCTCCGCCGGTCACCAAGGAACGCCAACGCCTGTTCGCGCAGCTGGTCTTCCAGAGGGGCAAGGCCCGAAGGGCCACCGTCCACTGGGTCTACCGCATCCGGCAGGACGAAGAACCGGACTACGTGGTCTTCCGCCGTGTCTCCCGGCAGCCGGTCTCGAAGGTCTCGAAGATCGCCCCGCCTATCCTGCGGACCGAGAAACCCGCCGGGAAGACGACCGGCAAGAAGAAGTAAAAGAGCACGTCCCCCAAGAAGGCCGGCAAGGCGACGAAGAAACCCGCCCCGAAGACCAAGTGAGACCCGCTCAGCGCTCGCGCCGTTTGGCCAGGCGCTTCGACCAGACCTGCGTCGCCACGTCCGGGCGCCGCAGGTGCCCGCCGTGGACGACCTTTCGCTCGGTCTGCTCGCAGCCGTGCTCCCGCAGCCAGCGGAACGCACCCCAGGACTGGTCTCGGATCGCCGGCATGTCGTCCTTGCCCCAGAAGATCGTGATCGGCAGCTTCTTGAGCTCCTCGGTCACCTCCACCTTCCCGAACAGGTCCTCGTCGCTGTTGCAGTCCCTCGCGATCAGCATGTCGAAGACCTGCGGGTTCCGCAGGCCGATGTAGTACAGCGGAAAGCCCCCCGACGAGAACCCCGTCAGCAGGATCGAGCGGCGATCGATCCGGTAGTTGCGGCAGACGTGGTCGACCACCGCCAGCACCGACCGCTCGTCGTGCGCCAGGTCCTTGTCGTCGGCGTACCAGACGCTCGGGACCACCGGCACGTAGCCCTGCGTGCTCTTGAGCTGCGGGGCGACTACGATCAGCCCGTGCTGCTCGGCCGTGTCCCGCCACTCCAGGATCTGCCGCGTCCGTCCGTCCCACGGGTTCGTGCCGTGCAGCGTCACCACCAGCGGGCAGGAGTCCAGCTCGTCGTAGTAGCTCGGGACGTACAGCCAGTACTTCGTGCGGGTGATAGGCTCCTCGACGCCCGTGTGCGGATGGCGCGTCTCGGGCGGCACGTAGGGGCAGCCCGCCGTCGTGGCCGCCAGCAACGTCAGCACAATGACCCTGTTCATTCCTGCCTCCCGCCCCTGGCGAGGCGAATACCGACCGGCCCGCCCTTACATGCCGATCGCCACCCGTGGTATGCTACGTCCTGAGGTCGGCGCGTGTCCGATACCATACGACGATAACGTTACCACCTGCGGGAAGGCAATGACAGACCGGATCCCCACGCGCGCGGGGGCAGTCCTGCTCGCGGCGACTGCGGTCACCGGGCACGCCCTCGCCCTGCGCCCGGACGAGGTGCTGGTCGTCGGCAACCGCTCCCTGCCCGACTCGGCTGCGCTGGCGAAGTACTACGCCGCCCGGCGGGGCATGGCCGACCGCAACGTGCTCCTGCTCACCACGACGCGCGGCGAGACGATCTCCCGAGAGGACTACGACCGGGAGATCCGCGATCCCATCCGCCGGGCGCTGGCCGACCGCAAGCTCCAGGAGAAGGTCCGCTGCCTCTGCCTGATGTGGGGCGTGCCGGTGCGTGTCTCGGCCCCGACCGACGCGGCCCACGAGACGGCCTGGGCCGTCACCAGGCGGGCGCGCCAGAAGCTGCACTACCGGCTGGTCATCGACTGCAAGCTCCTCGGCACCGTCGGCAGGACCTTTCCGGCGCCGCGCACGAAGGACCTCAAGCCCATCGGGTACCTGTTCGCCTCGCCCCTGCCCGTCCCGCCCGAGCCCCTGCCCGCCGTCGCGCAGCTCACCCGCGACGTTCGGAAGCTCCTGGCCACCAAGCAGGTCGAGATCGACAAGATCCGCGACGCCCGCCGGCGCGGCATCGCCACCCGCCAGCTCCTCGCCCTGCACCTGGACCTGCGCGGGCTCGGCGGGCTCATCGAGCACCTCCGCGACCATCCCTCGCCGCTGGCGCCCAAGGCCGCCGAACTCCAGGACCGGCTCGACCAGGCCAACCGGCGGATCGCCCAGGTCCGCCGGTCGAAGGTCCGCGGCGAGACCGTCGGGGAGCTGCTCGGCCTCATGGACCGGACCGGCGGGGTCATCGCCGCCGCCGCCTACGCCGAGAAGCTCTACGGGCAGATGCGGAAGGTCCACCACATCGTGAAGTCCGAGGCCGCCGTGGACAGCGAGCTGGCCCTGCTGTGGTGGCGCGACTACCCGCTGCCCGGGCCGATCCGCAACCCGCTGCACTGGCGCAGCCGCGCGGCCACCAGGCCCAACCTGCCCCGCGCGATGATGGCCTGCCGCATCGACGGCCCCAGCCGGGCCGACGCCCTGCGGATCATCAAGGCATCGATCGCCGCCGAGGCCAAGGGCCTGCGCGGGGTCTTCTACGTCGACGCCGGCGGACCCACGCGCGTCGCCGCCGCCGCCCGGCAGCGCTACGACAAGCGGCTGAAGGACCTTCACCAGTTTGCCCGAACGCATACGAAGCTCCAGACCGTCCTCGACGAAAAGCCCACGGTCTTCCCCAAGGGTTCCTGCCCCCGCGCCGCGTTGTACGTCGGCTGGTACAGCCTGAGGAAGTACGTCCCGGCGTTCACGTGGACGCCCGGCGCCGTCGGCTGGCACGTCGCCAGTTGGGAGGCCGTCCACCTCCGCGACGCCGACAGCCGGGAATGGTGCCCGCAGATGATCCGGAACGGCGTGGCCGCGACCCTCGGGGCCGTGGGCGAGCCGCTGCTGACGCAGTTCCCCAACCCCGAGGAGCTCTTCCCGCTGCTCCTGACCGGGCAGTACACGATCGCCGAGTGCTACTGGCGGACGATCCCCGCGGCGAGTTGGCAGATGACGCTGATCGCCGACCCGCTCTACAACCCGTTCCGGGCCAATCCGCAGGTGCAGGCGAAGATTCTTCCGCCCGGCCTGGCGCCCTGACGCCCCGGCCGCCCCGCGCCGCAAACCGCTGCCAGCTCGCAGGCTGCGGGAAACTGTGCCCCGGTGGACCGCGGGCTTGACTGCGGCCGCCCAGGAAAAACTACGGTAAATACCCGAAAGAGTATTGACGACACGCCCAAGCTCGGGTAGTATCATAAATGACCCCAACAGGCTCAGGTCCCCCCCCACCTGAGCCAAAGCGCCGAGGGCTCCCCCGACCTCGGCAGCAGTAATTCGGGCACGAGGTCCCACCCCGCCTCGTGCCCGTGTTTTTTCCCGTCGCCCGCGCCGCCGCGGCCCCCGCGCACCGTCCGTTGCCCGCGCGTCGGTCACCGATGGCTTCCCGCCACGGGGCCCACGCTGTATACTCCGGCCTGTTTGTGCGAGCCCTGTTGGCTTCCGGGGCGGGTTGACCGAGCGGCCGGAGGATGTGATCCAGCCGGAACGTGCGCCAATGCAACTCAGCAAGACCGACACCGACGTGCTCGAAGGCCGACGCGGCGAAGGCGCGCGCATGGCCATGCGGATCGTGGTGCGCCTGGCCGAGGCCTGCGGGGCCGAGAAGCTGATGGACGTCACCCAGGCGCACATCGACGGCTGCGGGCTGCTCAGCCAGGCCAGCCTGGAGTTCGCCGAGGCGTTGGCGGCCGGCGGAGCGAAGGTCGCCGTGCCCACCACGCTGAACATGGGCCCGCTGGACCTCCAGAACTGGCGCCAGTTCGGCGTGCCGGAGGACTTCGCCGCCATGGCCATACGCCAAGGGCGCGCCTACCACGACATGGGCTGCATTCCCACGTGGACGTGCGCTCCCTACCAGGGCTACCTGACCCCGCGCTTCGGTCAGCAGATCGCCTGGGGGGAGTCCAACGCCGTCGTCTACGCCAACTCCGTCCTCGGCGCCCGCACCAACCGCTACGGCGACTACATGGACATTTGCGCGGCCATCACGGCACGCGTGCCGGAGCAGGGGCTCCACCTGACGGACAACCGCCGCGGGCAGTTCCTGGTGCGGCTGGTCGGCTTCCAGGGCGAGCAGCTCCGCGACGAGACGTTCTACCCGGCGTTCGGGCACCTGCTGGGCCCGCTGGCGGGCGAGCGGATCCCCGTCATCGAGGGCCTGCCGCCCGACGCGAGCGGCGACGCCTTGAAGGCCCTCGGCGCGGCGGCGGCCTCCTCCGGGGCCATCGCGATGTTCCACGCCGTGGGGCTGACGCCGGAAGCGCCGAGCCTCGCCGCGGCCTTCCACGGCGGCGAGCCGGAGGAGACCATCGAGGTCCGCCCCGCCGACGTCCAGGCCGCGGTCGCCGACCTCTCGACGGCGAGGGACGGCGAGGCGCTCGACGCCGTCCTGGTGGGCTGCCCGCACTTCTCGTTCGACGAGTTCCGCCGACTGGCCGAGCTCATCCGCCACCAGCGGGGCACGTCGGCCGTGGACTTCTTCGTGCTGACCGGCACCCAGTCGCACGCGCTGGCGCTGCGGCACGGGCTGCTCGACGTGCTCGCCGGCTTCGGCGCCAAGGTCACGCTCGACACGTGCATGTTCCACACCCCCCTGCTGCCGCCGCACGCACGGACGATCATGACCGACTCCGGCAAGTGCGCCTACTACGCCCCCGGCGAGCTGAACGTGCAGGTGGCCTTCGGCAGCCTGGCCGACTGCGTGCGTTCGGCCGTCGCCGGGCGCGTCTGCCGGAGGGCGGCACGATGACGCGGCGCCTGGCGGGACGGTGCATCATCCCCGGCGAGGCCCGCGGCGCGGCGCTCGTGTCCCGCCGGCCGCTGAGCTTCTGGGGCGGGCTGAACCCCGCCACCGGCGAGATCGTCGACCGCCACCACGACCGTTGCGGCGAGGTCGTCACCGGGCGGGTGTTCCTCCTGCCCGGCGGCAAGGGCTCCAGCACCGCCAGCGGGTGCCTGCTCGAGAGCGTCCGGGTCGGCACGGCCCCGGCGGCGATCGTCACGCGGTCGCTGGCCCCGATCCTGGCGCTGGGCGCGATCGTGGCGGACGAGTTGTACGGCCGCACCGTGCCGATGGTCCTGCTCGATGAGGAGTCGTTCGGCTCGATCGAGGACGGCGAGACGGTCACCGTCGAGGCCGACGGCACGGTCACCGTCGAGCCGGCGGACACAACCACGTAGCGGCGGGGCTCGCCCCGCGCGGGGCGCGGCCAGACCGGAGAGGAAACCGTGCGGGTACTCAACGGCGACGACGTCCGGAAGGCCCTGCCGATGGACGCCGCGATCGAGGCGATGAAGCAAGCCTTCGCGGCGCTGTCGGGCGGGCGCGCCGTCGTGTCCCTGCGGCTCCACCTGCCCGTCGAGCAGCACGACGGCGTGAGCTTGTGCATGGCCGCGCTGGTCCAGGAGGAGCACGCCGAGGCCCTGGCCGTCAAGGTCGTCTCGCTGTTCGACCGCAATCCCGAGCGGCACCTTCCGACGCTCCAGGCGGCCGTGCTGGCCCTCGAGCCCGACACGGGCCGGCCCGTCGCCCTGCTGGACGGAGCGGCGTTGACGGCCATCCGCACGGGCGCGGCCTCCGGGGCCGCCACCGACCTGCTGGCCCGGCCCGACAGCCGCACCGCCGCCGTCTTCGGCGCCGGGGTGCAGGCCCGCACGCAGCTCGAGGCCGTCTGCACGGCCCGGCGCATCGAGACGGCGTGGGTCTGGGATCCGCGCCCCGGCGCGGGCGAGGCGCTCTGCCGCGAGATGGGCGGGCGCGGGCCCGTGCCGCGCGATCTCCGCGCCGCCGACGACGCCCGCCAAGCCGTCGCCGAGGCCGACGTCGTCTGCACGGCCACCACGTCGCACACGCCCGTCTTCGCCGACGCGGACCTGAAGGCCGGAGCACACGTCAACGCGGTGGGCTCCTACCAGCCGCACGTCCAGGAAATCCCCGCCGAGACGGTCGCCAGGGCGCTGCTCGTCGTGGACAGCCGCCAAGCCGCCCTCGAAGAGGCCGGCGACATTATCCAGCCCATCAAGCAGGGGCTTATCGGCCCCGATCACGTCCACGCCGAGCTGGGCGAGCTGGTCCTCGGCCGCGAGCAGGGGCGCACCTCGGCGGACCAGGTGACGCTATTCAGGAGCGTCGGCGTCGCCGTGCAGGACGCCGTCGCCGCCCGGGAGGTCTGCCGGCGCGCCGAGCAGCTCGGCCTGGGCCAGAAAGTACAGTGGTGATCGGTCGGCCCCCGGTCGGCCGGTCCCTCATGAGGAGATCCGGGATGCGACAGTACCTCTTCGCCCTGACGTTCGGCATGCTGGCCGCCCCGGCTGCCGCGGCGGGGACGGACCCCAACGCCCCCAAGCCGGTCGTGTACGGCAAGCCTGCCGGCTCGATCGTGCCCGCCTACCGCTACGTCGGCAAGGACGCCGTCGGCAAGGTGGCCTTCTACAGCGAGTACAACGCTCAGAACGACGAGCCCCGCCACTACCGCGGCGACCACGCCTCCTGGATCGACAACCTCGAGGTCATCACCGCCTACTCGACGTTCTTCCCGATCACGCTGCGCAGCGCCGAGGAACCGGAGAAGATGCGGCGAGCCCTGGACCTCACGCGCCGGGCCTACGCGCGGAAGCAGCTCATCTCCTACGCCGCCTACGGCACGGAAGGCGTGGACAAGCTCTCCCGCCTGCTGGATCGCCTGGAAAAGCTGCCCGACGGGCAGGCCGTCATCCGCAACATCTTCGCGGCCAACCTCGGCGACGAGCCCTACCTTGCCGGACGCAAGCCCGAGGACGTCGAGAAGCCCATCGCCTACTTCGACCGCAGGATCCAGTCACGCTACCCGCACATCCAGTCGTGGATCAACTTCGCCGTCTCCACGCCGCAGATCAAGACGTGGGGCACGGGCCGGGACGGCCTCAAACGCCTGCCGAAGGGACTGGACATCGTCAGCATCGACTACTACGCGTTCCTCGGCAACGGCACGAAGAACAACTGGGGCCACCGCGACGTCCGCAAGTCCGAGAAGGCCACCCTGGCGTTCCTGCTGCGGTTCATGGACGACCAGACGCGGCGGATGAAGGCCGCCATCGCCGCCGCCTACCCGCCCGGCGCCGAGCCCATGATGCTCCTGCTGGGCAACTCCAGCTACGTCTGGGACATCACGCACCCCACGCCCGTCAGCATCCAGGACGCCTACTTCGAGTACGTCCGCCGAACCGAGTGGGCCGGCCTGATGTGGTGGACGTTCGAGGACTTCAAGGACTCGATCGGCGGCCGCCACCACGAGATCATCCGCGCCCATCAGCGCCACGGGAAGCGCATCCG
>Ga0114922_10007452_pt1 | contig 10021 bp, 5 predicted proteins | sample AartaG_FD_100975 | JGI IMG/M metagenome (GOLD analysis project Ga0114922, IMG submission 100975) | Deep subsurface microbial communities from Aarhus Bay to uncover new lineages of life (NeLLi) - Aarhus_00045 metaG | ecosystem: Environmental > Aquatic > Marine > Oceanic > Sediment | place: Aarhus...
GAGGGGAACCTCATCCCTTCACAGGTTGAGAAAGAGAGCAGCAACATCGTTCAGGATCACCGAAAAAGGGTTGTCTTTCATGCCCTTCTCAAGGCATCATCGATGAACCGGTTTTCCTGTTTTCTGAAGAAGATACCGCGATCTTCAGAGGGAAAGAAAAAAATAACTGACCGATTTTGTTTCAGCCTGCCCAATGGACAGATAGAGATCAATCCTGCAACGGGTTTGATTCAGCGCTATGAGATTGATGGGAAACAGATTTTGCTGCCGGGATCAGGAAGGCTGCTGGTGATCAGGGACAATGCGGATCCATGGGGAATGACTGTTCGGTCCTTTCGGAAGATAAAAGGGGAATTTCAACTGTTATCACCTACATTGGCTGCTGCTTTTGCCGGTGTGGATGCCAACCGGTTACCTCCCCTCCGGATCATTGAGGAAGGTCCGGTAAGGATCGTGGTTGAAGGATTGTTCGGGTTTGGAGATTCGTTTGCTGCAGTCCGTTACAAGATACCTTTGAAAGGAAATGAGATAGAGGTGGAATCAAGGATCTACTGGATGGAGAAAGAAAGCATGCTGAAAATGGCTTTTGATACAGGCTGGGAAAACGCAAAATATTTTGGCCAGGTTGCCTGTGGTGTGGAAGAGTTTGATCGTGCCGGGGAAGAACTGGTCGCTCAAAAATGGATCGGTTTAGAATCGCCGACAGAGCAAATAGCACTCACCGTGATCAATGATACCACCTATGGATTTGACTATGATAAAGGGGAGCTCAGGATTTCCATGTTACGATCCCCTGCCTATTCGGGTCATCCGATAAAAAAAGACCAGCCCATTGTGCCCCAGGACCGGTTCGAACCAAGGATTGACCAGGGAGAACAATCCTTCCGGTTCTGGATACAAGCCGGTGATCACTGCGGGCGGAAAGAATCTATCCACAGGGAGAGCCTGATCAGGAACGAACCTCCACCTGCACTATGCTGTTACTCCAGGGGCAAGGGAGAAAAATTGTTTCAGGGAGTGATCATTTCTGATCCAATCGTTCAACTTTCTGCATTGAAAATGAGTGAAAAAAACGAGCGGCTGGTGATACGACTGTTTGAGCCGACCGGTCAGGAAAGGAAGATAGAAATCAAAATTCCTGTATTGGATTTTTCCGGTACGATAACATTAAAACCGTTTGAAATAAAAACCATAGCAGTGGATCCTGGCACGAAGACCATTGTTGAAACAGATTTGCTGGAACGTGAACTGATACAATCCTGAATGAACAGCAAGAAACAAAATAGAGTATCCGTATTGATGGTAGGAATCGGAGGGTATGGAATGTATTACCTGAAAAACCTGTTGGATCACTGCCGTGATGAAGACATTGAGATCGTTGGTGTGGTTGATCCTTTCCCCGGGAACTCAGGAATAATCCGGGAAATACAGAAAAGGGAGATAAAGATCTTCAGAACAATTACTGATTTTTACCTGGCGGGCAGCAGAGCTGATCTGGTTGTTATTGCCTCTCCCATTCAATATCACATCGAACAATCGTGTATCGCCCTGATGAATGGAAGCAATGTTTTGTGCGATAAACCACTATCTGCTGTTATACAGGACGTGGATGACCTGTTATCAGTGCGCAAACAATCGGGCAGATGGGTTATGATCGGATACCAGTGGTCCTACTCCCACGCTATCCAGGAGTTGAAAAGGGACATCCTTTCCGGCCTGTATGGTAAACCGAAACGGATGAAATCACTCTGTTTCTGGCCGCGGGGGAAAGATTATTATGAAAGGAATCAATGGACCGGCAAGTTAAGGGATGAAGAGGAACGGTGGGTTCTTGATAGTCCCCTGGGAAACGCGATGGCACATTTTATCCATAACCTCTTCTACCTGCTCGGCAGGGAAATGGATGAGAGTGATCAACCGGCTGAGATCCAGGGTGAATGTTACAGAACCTATCCCATTCAGAATTACGATACCGGTGTGTTCAGGGCATACACTGCCCGGGGGGTGGAAATCCTGTTTTATGGATCCCACGTTACCGCCTGTGAAAGAGGCCCGATGTTTCATCTGGAATTTGAAGGTGGAACGGTAACCTATGGCGATGAACAGGACCGGATCATTGCCATTACACGGGAGGGGAGGGAGAAAGATAATGGTTCCCCGGAGGATGATGACCAGTTTCTCAAACTCCACGAAGCCATTAGAGCAGTAAGAGAAGACCGACCGGTAATTTGTGGTCCGGAAGCTGCTACTGCACAGGTCCTGTGTATTAATGGGGTACAGGATTCTGTAGAAGAAATCGCTTCTTTCCCAGTGGATAGAATTGCATCGGATGAAAAAAAGGAGCGATTATGGGTCGATGGTCTCAGTGAGGAACTATATGCCTGTTACCGGGAAAACAGGTTGCCTTCGGAAGCAAACCTGCCATGGGCTGCTTCGGGTAAAATAATTGATTTAAGGAATTATGTGTACTTTCCCGGAGGAAAAAGATGAAGAATTTTTTCGACTGTGAGATGCATAAACGCTTTTGTCCCTCTTTGTTTAAAGGGGATGTCCCGCCAAGGTGGGGAGGGGGATTAGATGATGATTTAACAACATGACCCGCAAAACCCTGGTACAAAAGACCCTGGAATTTGATTCCCCGGAACGAATCCCGCGACAGATCTGGATCCTTCCATGGGCGGAGGATCATTATCCGGATTTTACCGGACGATTGCGAAAAACATTCCCCGATGATGTTCTTCAGACCCCGGTTTACTATAAAAAACCACCCGTGATCTCAGGAAATAAATATAAATTGGGGTATTACGTTGATGAATGGGGTTGTGAGTTCAAAAACATTCATGAGGGATTAATGGGAGTAGTGCAGAAACCACTCATTGCAGATCCGATGCAATACCATGATCTTAAACCTCCTGCAGCTGTGTTAGATCTTGATGTTGAAGAAATCAAGCGGCTTTGCAGATCCACGGACCAGTTTACCCTTGCCGGGAATTTTCAGCGACCCTTCGAGCGGTTTCAATTCATTAGAACGATGGAAGGGGCATTCATGGATCTTGCGCTGGAACCTCCGGGACTGAAGGAACTATTGAATGTGATCCATCAGCACTACTGCAAAGAGGTTGAAACCTGGGCAGAAACCCCCGTAGATGCGATCTACCTGATGGATGACTGGGGAACACAACACGGATTGATCACTTCTCCTGACACCTTCAGGAAATATTTCAAGCCGATGTACAAGGAATATATCGAAATCGCAAAGCATTATGGTAAATATGTGTTCATGCATTCCGACGGAGCCATCGGTGAGGTAATCCCTGATCTCATTGAGGTCGGAATTGATGCATTGAATTCGCAGTTGTTCTGTATGGATATCGAAGAGTTGGCCAGGAAGTTCAGTGGGAAACTAACATTCTGGGGCGAAATAGACCGTCAGCACATACTTCCGGATTACAGCCAGGAAGAGATCGAAAAGGCTGTGCATCAAATTTATCAACTCTTCTATAAACAGGGAGGAGTGATCGCACAGTGTGAGTTCGGACCGGGAGCAAAACCGGAAAATGTCTGGAGGGTATTTGAAACCTGGAATAAGCTGAAAAAAGAATAGATACCGGAACAAAATGGTGGAAAAGTATGTTGTTGGCATTGATCTGGGGGGTACGAAAGTGGAAGCATGCCTGATGGATTCGTCCTGCGGGGTCCTGTCCCGGCATCGTGTTTTATCTCAGCCCCAAAAAGGATTGGATCAGGTGATCCGGAATATTCAAGTCGTTTTTGGTGCGGTTTCAAAAAATTATCCGGTTGAAGCGATTGGTATGGGTACACCGGGTACCCACGAGCCGGGGGAGGATGTGTTGCACGGATCACCCCATACCCCGGTTTATGAGTCACCGGGATTTATCCGTCGGGTTAGGGAACAATTTAACCTGCCCCTTGTGGTGGAAAATGATGCCAATTGCCTTGCCCTGGCTGAATATTTTGGGAATTATGAGGAAATCTATTCCCATGTCCTGGCAGTGATTGTTGGGACGGGTATGGGATATGGACTGATCCTGGATCAGAAACTATATCGTGGTAAACATGGAGCGGCGGGTGAAATAGGGCATACTACCATCGATTACCGGGGAAGGAAGTGCGAGTGTGGAAGGTCAGGTTGTGCTGAAGCCTATCTTTCCGGACCAAGCCAGTGTAGAAGATATCATGAAGTGAGCGGAGAAAAAAAGTCCCTTCAGCAGATCTGGGAATTATATCTGAAAGGAGATACCCTGGCAGTCGACCTGTTCAAGGAGAGTTGTGAGATCATGGCACAGGTGTTTGCCAACGTGGTCAATGCTTTCGACCTGGAAGCGATTATTCTCGGGGGAGGAGTATCGAATATTCCCATCTGGTATGAGAAAGTCCCGCTGATTATGACCCGCTCCTTTTTTGGCCCGCCCAGAGGAGAGATCCCTGTTTTGAAAGCCCGGATGGGCGATTCAGCAGGAGTGCTGGGTGCAGCCTACCTGGCGCTGAGGGAGCTGGGGGTGATGAGATTTTGAAAAGATCGGTTACGTTAGGCGGTAACGAAACCCGTTTAGGATTTCGTTATTCGGTAACGGAAACAAGACGACCGACGTTTTACGACCAACGACCCGGGCCCAGTGAAATATTATTTCACGGGGCGGGCCTCGTAACCGAGTACCGAATTACGAATTATTTAAAAACAATACCATGAAGAAAATTACATTCATTTCCTTGTTTATCCTATTTTTCACAACCACATCCTTTTCTCAATCCACCAACCCCATTCCCATGAACCAATACCTTGAATTTGCCAGGAAATCGGCTGACTGGACATGGGAAAATATGGATTCGCTAATGGCCGTCTGGAGAGAGTCACTCGATCCATTGAGTGTTTTCGGGTACCGCCCCCCGGGACGGATTCTGGAGATGGCAACCATTTATGCCACCCTCTATGAAAAGGAGAAGAAGAATGAGTATGCCGAGAGAGCTAAAAAGATATTATTGATCTATGATGATTTCAAAAAGGAATACCCGGAAGAGGCGGTGCAAAAACGTCCGGATTATGGGAACGGAGTACCGGCTCTTCCCGATTTTTTTACCACCATGCGGTTTGCACGCCCTTATGAAATCCTGAAACGGCTCGGTTACCTGACCAAAAAAGAGCAGGAAAAGATCGATCAGGTGATCGCACACAGCATGGATTATCTCCTGCAAACACAGGAGTGGGGACCCATGAACCGTACTGCCCTCCGGGCAGAAGCGCTCGCATGGTCAATAAGGGCAGTGCCAGACCATCCTAAAACACCAACCTGGGAAATGACCGAACGGGCACTGGGTTTCGATAACTGGGGAAACTGGGAGATTGAAGATGCTACCATCTATCATGGTGTGTGGCTCTATGCACTGCTCGGTTATGCCGACGCCAAAGAACAGGTGGAGGAACTTTTCAAAACCCCGGAGATGTACTACTATGCCCACTATTTTCTTCAGCTGATGTCTCCTGACGGAATGATACCCGATTTCGGCGATGCAACCTGGCATTCAAACTGGAACAGATACCTGGTATACTTTGAAGCCGCGGCAAACATCTATAAAAATCCCGAATTGAAATGGGCTGCTTCAGTAATCGCACGGAAATTTATCGATTTCAACCGGATAGAAAATACAGGTTTAGCCTATATGCTGCTCGATTGTTACCGCTACGGTACGGATGACATACAACCCAGCGTACCGGTAACATTAAGTACAGAGGTAATGGAAGATGTGCAGGGGAAAAAGATCGTTTTCCGGAATGGGTGGTCACCGGAATCTACCTACATGCTTTTGAACTACCGGGATGAAGGAGATGGCGGATTGCTTTTCAGGGATTACCTGAGAGATGTCATCCCCGTTGAAGAGGAAAAGATGACCCATGGACATGCCGATGAGAACAGCATCGTCCTGCTGATGAAAAACGGATCCGTATTGCTGCACGATGGAGGTTACCGGGATTTTATGCCGAGTGGGCCATATGGAGCCTATCGTCAGGACTACTTCCATAACCGGATGTGTGTACGGCAGGAAAAAATCTTTATGGGACAGAAAGAGGGAGAATGGAGATACAGCCCGACCGATCACCCGGGAATACCCGGGCATTCGGTAATCGATTTTCTTCATAATGCCGGATCATACCGGATCATCAGAACCCAGAAAATCGATTTTCTAACCTTCCCCGATTTTGACTACAGCCGAACCCGGGTGATTGATGATAAACTGGGCTATGAATGGGACAGGGTCATTACCTATATTAAGAATCCGGAAATGTTTGTTGTGTTTGATATCGTTAAAGCCCGGGTTGAGGAGTTTTTTACATCAGCAAACCTCTGGCATACGCGGGAAATAGTGAAACAGGGAAATCACTGGTACGATACCCGGTACGACTCCATCGGCAACCTGAAACTTGATACCAATACCAGCCTGCTGATCCACTTTCCAAAATCCCATTTCCGGATAGAACAAAAGGAAATGGAAAAACGATATTACCAGGATGAATGGGTGATATCGGAAACAACAGGACAACATTTTGAACTGGGACAAACCATCGGTTTTGTCACCGTCCTGATACCCCACACGCAATCAGAACAACCGGAAAACCTGGTGGCTCAGATCCGGTATATCGGATCCGAATCCTTTGGGAAAGGCATGTCGGTTGAAATTACGAATGGGGATAGGATAATCCATGTGGGGGTGAAAAACGACCTTCGTATGGATATGTTCCGTGATTACCGTAGACCTAAATACACGTATGAATCGGGAAAAATCAGCTATGGACCGGTTGAAACCAACGGAGATTTTTTCTATACCGAACGAAAGGGAAACACCCTTGGTTTTACGGTCGTGAACCTGACAAAAGCCTTATACGAAGAACAGCTGCTGTTTGAACAGCAATCCGGCTATTTTGGACTGGCTTTTGATGGTAGCGCGGATGTTTCAGGAGTGGGGAAAGCAAGGTATTGGAGAGACAAAGTGAAGGTTGAACGATGAAGGATGATGGTTGAAGGTGATTGGAAGACGTTGTGACTTTGAGACTGTGAGAGGGGAGAGTTTGTGACTATGAGAAGGGGAGACTTTGAGACGAAGAGACCTAGAGACGGAGAGATGGTTTGATTAAGTCCTCCTTGAAAAACTATTCCCAATGGGATGGTTTTTCGGGATACGCAGTAGGCAGCAAATTAGGTACTTCCTGCCCAACTGAAGGACACAGTCGTTCGGGCGGGGGGACTGGGAAAAGAGATGAGTAGTGAGATCCGCCTTCGTTACCTCTTTCGTTAGAACTACAGAGGTCAAGAAAACTACGGCGGACAAGGGTGAGTTGTGAGTAGAAATAGTTGCTGGGTCCTCGGTCCTGGGTCCTGGGAAAAGAAATGATTAGTGAGATAGGAGTTACGAGATACACCTGCCTGGTCGGCATACAGAGGTTAAAAGTTGCAGGGAATTAGAAGGGAGGACAAGGGAGTATTTTGTTAGGATAAATGAATTAGCCCCAGCGGGGCGACATGTCTTTAGCCCAGGGTTACGCCGATACAACGGCCCAACTGCCTGGTAATTTTTCGGGAAAGCCTTCCCTGGACCGAACTTAGCGAATTTATTCGCGGTCTCATGAGCCAGGTATGTGTGAACGCATGTGGGAGGCGAATAAAAGCACCAGGCATTGAGACGAAGAGAGGAGGAGACTTAGAGCCTAAGAGATTGGGGGCGGTTGAACAGGTCCGCAAAAATGACTACACAAAACCCCGCTCCGCAGGTGCGGAACCAGTGTTCAAAATATTTTGAGATAGATGAAATAAAATTCTATTTTTGATTCTGTAAGAAACCAAATTTATATAGCACCAAACTACAACACATCATGAGCAACCTTATCGAACGTTTAGCCTATTGTGTGGAACATGGCAAGATCAATAAAGTGTCACCCTATCCCCCCGGGATGAAAGGGGAAGATGGAGCGGATGAACTGACTGTGCAAGCATTGCAGGAAGGAATACCTCCCCAGGATCTGCTCTCCAAGGCATTTGAAGTGGGCATGGAACGGGTGGGTAAAAAGTTTGCTGAAAATAAGGTGTTTGTTCCACAATTGCTGATGTCGGCAAAGGCAATGACGACTGCCATGGAGCACCTCAAACCTTTTTTTATGGCTGGTGATGTAAAACGTAAAGGAGTATTCTTGGTTGGAACAGTTAAGGGAGATCTGCACGATATCGGAAAAAACCTGTTAGCCATGATGGTTGAGGGAAATGGATGGGAAGTGATTGATCTGGGTGTGGATGTTGGTGTTGACCGGATCATGGAACAACTGGAGAAACATCACGGTGCTTCCGTGGGTATGTCCGCCTTGCTTACCACCACCATGGTGAACATGGAAGGTGCAGTAAAAGAGATAAAAGAAAAATACCCGGAAACAAAGATCCTGGTCGGGGGCGCTCCCCTGACCATCGATTATTGCAGGAAGATCGGGGCGGATTTTTACTCCCCCGACCCGCAGGGAGCAGTGGAATATTTGAACTCGCTCTGACCGAACCCCGGGCAAATTCAATGTTATGGCATTGCAGCAGGGGAAAAGCGTTTGTTGGATCATGACTCTGATCATATGGTATACCTTTACCACCGGTTCATCCGCCCAGGGGATTGTGATCAATGAAGTAATGCCTGCCAATTCGGTAACGATTTTGGATGAGGATGGGGATTTTACAGACTGGATTGAACTGTACAATAGCGGGACAGATCCGGTACAGCTGACAAATTATGGCCTGTCGGATATCGATTCAACCTTCCCGAAATGGAGACTCCCGGAAGTGATATTGGATCCCGATGATTTTCTTGTAGTCTTTGCTTCCGGGAAAAACAGAACTGAACCTCCGCTGTACTGGCAAACCATCATTAACAGGGGTGATGAATGGAAATACCTTGTTCCAACCCAGGAACCCTCAACCGATTGGAATACTCTTGCTTTCAATGACCAGGACTGGGATTCAGGAAAAAGTGGATTCGGGTACGGAGATAATGATGACTCAACACTGATAGACATAACCATGTCTGTCTATATCCGAAAAAAATTTCTGGTCGATGATACAAGCCAGCTGAAAGATGCCATTCTCCATATGGATTATGATGACAGTTTTGTAGCGTATCTGAATGGAGAGGAAATCGCGCGGGGGAACATAGGCATTCCGGGAATCCCTCCTGCATTCGATCAGGGAGCGAATAATTATAACCACGAAGCACTGATTTACCGTGGATTACCGCCGGAATCATTCCGCATCGATTCCCTGCACAACCTGATCAGGGAGGGGGAAAACGTGCTTGCCATCCAGGTGCATAACCACAGCACCGGCTCGTCAGATCTGACAGCCATCCCATTCCTGAGTGTCGGATCAAACATCAATCCCGGAGCTGATCACCCGGTACCTCCGATCCTGAAGATAAATTCCCCATTATTGCATACGAATTTTAAACTGGATGCTGAAGGAGAGACCGTTTTTCTGTATGACCCATCGGAGATAATCGTTGACAGCATTGCCTTTGAACGGATGTATACGGACCTGTCCATTGGGAGATACCCCGACGGATCTGGAAACCTGTTCTATTTTAAGGATGCTACTCCTGGAGAACCCAACCTGACAAAAACGTACGCTTCAATTGCCGGGGAACCTTATTTTTCTTCCCCCGGAGGGCTCTTTACCACATCATTTATTCTCTACCTGACCGGGCAGGAAACCGACGATACCATATATTTTACCACCGATGGGAGCGAACCAACCATCTTTTCGGAGAAATATACCGATGGAATATCAATACACTCAACAACTGTCATCAGGGCAAGGATCCTGGAACAAGGAAAAATTCCGGGACAGGTGGTATCCCACACCTACCTGGTTAATATCCAGAACTCATTGCCCGTGATTACCCTGACCACCTCCCCTGAAAACCTCTGTGACTACTACGACAGGATCTATGTAATGGGACCCAATGCTTCCCAGGATTTCCC
>Ga0114922_10007453_pt1 | contig 10020 bp, 10 predicted proteins | sample AartaG_FD_100975 | JGI IMG/M metagenome (GOLD analysis project Ga0114922, IMG submission 100975) | Deep subsurface microbial communities from Aarhus Bay to uncover new lineages of life (NeLLi) - Aarhus_00045 metaG | ecosystem: Environmental > Aquatic > Marine > Oceanic > Sediment | place...
AGAGGGGTGGATGAAGTCTACCAAGGCGATGGAAATCCCGTCTGTCGGGTGCGTGGTCCAGGTGACTACACATCAGCGTAACCATGATGGTACGAACGCTGTCGCCGAGGCGCTTGTGTTCGTGCCCGGCGCTCGGATCGCGGACGATGCGAACAGCGGGCGGAAGCTGGTCTACTGACTGTCATCGGTATCATATGTTTGGATAACGGCATAATATGATGAACACAGAAAGCAATCCACCTCCAGTAGATGCAACCACCCCTCAAGAGCGTCTCGCTGGACAAGATTGGACTGGTGTAGCTAAGATCGGCCTTTCATCTATGGCACCAGCCGAGAAAGGGTGGATTCTCGCTGTAGTCATTATTATTGCTGTTCTTGAAGCTAGTGACTACTTTACCATAGCTGCACAGTATGAAACCATAGCTGCACAGTATGAATCCTTCCAGTTAAACGCTAAACAAATAGCTGATTACTTGAATGTAGTAGAAGAGCACCGGAAAGCTACAGAAGAGAATCGCAGCCAAGAGATTCGGAGGATGCAAGAGGTCAACAAAGAACTCTCCCAGGCTCTAGGTCGTAGTCATGAGTATGAAGGTCGTGCTCAACACGAGAGAGATTTGCTTGAGGAAAAGTCAGTAAAGCCTTGATGAATACGAAACACAACCGATACGACCCCCACATCGCCAGGACCGGCCCCGGCATGGTGGCCGCTAACGCGGAATACACGCTGAAAGCCCTCCTGGCTCTGATGGACTTCATGTTCGACGACGACATGGAGATCGTGTGGCCCTCTGACTTGTCGCCGCCTCCCGGATGGGAGAGAGCCTCCGACGAGACCTACATCAAAAAGAGTCCCTAACCGCGCCTGGTGCGCATTAACCAAAGAGAAACGACATGTCCAATACGAGAAACATGACGACTTACCGAGTATCCGATTACCGTTCCGCCGATGACGTGGCCAACGCGGCAATCGAGAGCGGATCGAAGGTGCTGTCCCTGTGCTCCTTGCCGGGTCGCTCAGGATCGAGCTTGGTGGGTGTATCCGTGCTACATTCGCTCGATGTCCTTGACAGGATGTCCCACGGCGGCGCCAACCCGATGATCCAGGCTATGAACGCTGAGGATCGAAGACTCAACGACTGATAGTTACTCCTTATGAAGGCATTGCCCCTACTCTTTTCGGTCATCACCCTCTTCCTCGCATGGGGTGGGGTCAGTGCCTCCCCCTTCCTCACCGCTGACCCGCCACGGTATACGGGTTAGACTGCTAGAAATTCAGAGGGACAGCATGCCGCGTTCAAGCCAAAGACATAATCGGGAAATCTACGGGGTCGACTCCGCGGGAGAGACTCCCGAGCAGCATGGTGAGATTGGGAACGTGCCCTCTCCTGGTGGCGGAGAAACGCCGCCAGTAGGGTCTATTTGGTTCCGGAATTTTTCATCTGGTACTCTCGGGGCTGATGCGACGTTTTCCCGAGCCAGCGTGGGAACGTATATTGCCGGTGGTGTCGTTAACAGCGCGGGGATTGACGAGGTACGGTTCCAGAACGACGCTGTATTGGTAGAACCAGCCGCGACCAATACAATTATATGGTCCGAGTCTCTGGCTAATTGGGTTAACTACGCTGCGTCTTCACTTGAAGATCAAGTAAACGCCCCTGACGGCAGCCTTACTGCGGATCGAATTGTTGAAACGGGTGCGAATGAGTTACAGGCCAGGTATCTTAACTCTGGCGCTCACCCAAATAAGATTGCAATATCCTTATTCGCTCGTACTGATCCGGCCAGCGCTAAACGCTACGTAAACTTCTCGTGTGATAAGGGGTTGAGTTACTTCGCTATCACGTTTGATACTGATACAGGGCTCTCGACCCATAATGCACAAGACGGGGTCACTATTCTTGAGGCGGAGAAGATTACCCTCAATGATGGATGGTTTCGTCTCAACGTCGTAGTAGAGGATTGGACTGGAGGGGGTGCGTACTTTTACCTTGGAATGTCTGATATTCCGGTTCCGACATACGGGGCTTATGGCATTGTCAGTTACACCGGCGATGGCGCTTCAGGCGTCTTTTATTGGGGTATGCAAACAACCGACGAACCCCGTGTGTCTAGCTATATCCCAACCGCCGGGGCCGCTGCAACAAGGGCGGCAGATGTGCTCAGTTATAGCGATGTTCCAACCCCAAATGAGACGCGAATCATCTATAACGGCATGCAAGAACAAGATATTGATGATTGGGATGGGGTAGTTCCGGCACTTGGAGATGTCGAAGCTATTAGTGTCTGGGAACCTGGCTTAAGACCGCTGTAAAGGAGGAGACTATGTTCAGGCACCACCTAATCCGTACGCTTAGCGAGCCTGTATGGCTCTCTGGTGCTATGCCTGCAAACTGGATCGAGACGGCGACGCCTCTCGTCTACCTTTACGCTGACCATGAGGGAGATCCGCCGATCACAGACTTGCCGGAGTTAGCCGGGGCTGTGGTGGTAGGTTCATGGCACGAGGACGGTACCTCGATAGTAGTCGACGAGCCGGCATACCTTGAGATACGTCCACTCGGCAATGCTCCGCCGACAGATGGGTTAGCAGACCCACATCGCCCGGAGGGAACCCGCGGCGGCGACGCTACAGGCCCGCTAATGTTCCATGCCTTTCTCGGTATGGAACGCCGAGAGTTAGGAGAATCCGGGGAGCTGTACCCGGAAGGCACTCGGCCCTTTGAGATTGAAATCCGCCACAAAGAATTTAGCGGTGGGTGGCCTGGATGGGGTTGGCGAGCGGAGATAGTTGGAGACTCTTCCGCCCGTGACCCTTCCGCCCGTGCTGTCGGGGTGTACTCAGACCCGGAGTGCATGGCGTACCTATACACCACCGGGGCCTTTGTGGAGGGTCTCAGCGACTGGCAGACGGATGCTTCGGGGGCACTATTAACCGTTTGGTTCACCGAAACGCCGCCGGGCTGGGCGAACCCGGAAAAGGAAGACTGGCACTTAGCCGTGCTGTTCGGTAGCGCTCAGGAAGGCTACAAAACGCTGAGCGCTAAAGACGAATCCATCCACTATCTGTATTGGGCTTCGACGCAGAATGCTATGGGATAGGGGGCCGGGATAAGAATGGTGATTCATAGATCAAGGCAGGAGGTAAGTTTGTGGACAAGACAATTCTGATACATGGGCTAAATAATCCAGCCGGCACGCGGGAAGATGCGGATCTTGAGCCGGAAGTCGAGCCGGAAGTCGAGCCGGAAGTTGAGCCCGAGGAACCCCGCTTCAACGCTGCGACGTTCTTTAACGAGATTCGTAAAACGCTGTTTTGGGGTTCGCTGAGCCAGCAGCAAGTCGACGGCTTCAACGCCATCGGTCACTACCTCCCGCTGTTCTTCCCCCAGTCCGATCCGGTGCGGATCCAAAAGATGGCCTACTGCTTGGCCACCTTCCAATGGGAGACGGCGAGCACAATGCAGCCTATCGAGGAGTATGGCGGCCCGAACACGCGATATGCTCCCTGGTACGGGCGTGGCTATGTCCAGCTCACGTGGGAAGAGAACTATGAAAAGCAGCAGGATAAGTTGCCGAGGCTGATGACTGAGCTTGGTATTTCGCCAACTGTTCCCTATGAAGTCCATGACGATAAGAACCTGGCCCTGCACCCGGATACTTCGGCCTTGATATCAATCGGCGGCATGGACGGCGGCGACTTCACAGGGAAGAAGCTGAGCGATTACATAAAGCCCGGAAGCATCGATTACGTAGAGGCGCGCCGGATTGTAAACGGCACGGACGAGCAGCACGAGATTGCTGAGATGGCGGAGAAATACGAGTCCGCTATCATCAACGCGCTGGCTTAGCCGGGTAGGAAGAAACGGGCGACAGTGCTCCAAAAGCGTGCTACAAGGGGACAGCGCCGCAGCTACGGTAAGAAATGACTACCCTCGCCCTCAATGTTTTCAAAGGAATGTGGCCGCGCCAGTCGCGGCAACAGTTGCCTCCTGACGGGTCCGAGCTTGCGGTCAATTGCAGCTTGCTCAGTGGCGACCTTCGGGCTCTCCGTCAGCCCCGAAAGGCTGTAATAAGTGCTGACCTAACCGGGAGTAAGGTCGCTTTCCGTATCCCCGCCGCGTTCCGTGAGGACATTCTGGATCCGTCTTCAGCCAGCGTCCCGTCCCCCGACGATATTTGGGTGGGTTTTGCTGCGGAGTTCTCCCACTTCCTCAAAGGCCCCCTGGTCAACGACAGCTATAACCGCTGGTATTGGACCGAGGAGGGGCAGCCCCCGCGCTACAACACACTCGAACGCATCATCGCCGGTGATCCACCGTATCGCCTCGGCGTCCCGCGCCCCGAAAACTTCCTTCTGGTAGAGGCGGTCGGCTACACCAAGCCCGGACGCGACCCGGCCGCGGAAGGCTACGATCTGTGGACCGATCCGTCGTCCGCCGCCCCCATTGGAGGCACAGACATCCCGATAACCGTCAATGTGTTCCGGGACGGCGCCCCACTGGACGCCGTCTCTATCACCGCGGTTTCAGCCGATCCGGCTTTGGCGACGGTCGCCCCCGCCAGCGCCGATACCGATGCGGATGGTGTGGCGAGCTTCACAATCACCGCTGTTGGCACGCCAGACACCGAAGCAACGGTAGTCGTCACGTTCGAAGATGCGGCGGAGGGCGTGACCTACGAGATGCCTGTGGTCGTAGGTGCCTATCAGGGCAACAACGACCTCCAAGAGACTCGATGCTACGTCTACACGTTCGTGACGGTCTATGGCGAAGAAGGACCGCCTAGCGAGCCTACATGCGCGGAGGGTAACAGCGATGGCGATTGGATCATCTCGAATATGGACACGGTACCGCCCGCCCCCTGGGACACCGAAGGGGCGCCTGTCGTCAAGAAGCGGATATACCGCACAGTCACTGGAGAGACTGGTGGATCATTTTTCTTTGTCGACGAGATTCCTGTCGGGCAGTCGTATTACCACGACACGGTTCCGACCGACGACGTCTCGCTCAACACCCAGTTGGACTCCGATGCCTGGATACCGCCGCCAGACAACCTGATCGGCATCCTGCGCCACCCGAACGGTTTCTTGGTGGGGTTTACGAATGACCCCAACGATTTGTATTTCAGCGTCCCCTACCGGCCGCACGCTTGGCCGGCGGAGTACACACTCTCCACCGAGGGCATGATCCAGAATCTGGGTGTTTTCGGTACCTCGATTGCTGTCCTGACCAACGCACACCCTTACACGGCGACGGGCACGAACCCCGCCGGTATATCTTTGACCAAGAGCAATACGGTCGCCCCCTGCGTCAGCCGCTACAGCGTGGTGTCCACCGAAATGGGGGTGCTCTATGCGGCTATCAGCGGCATCACCGCCGTCTCTCCCGGCGGCATCGAGCGTGTGACCGACAAGCTTATCAATAAAGGCGAGTGGCGCGACCGATACGACCCGCGTGTCTTGCGGGCTTCGCGGATAGGGTTCTCCTATATCGGGATCGCTATGCACGCCGACAAGACGCAAGAGCGTATAGGGCTCGCTTTTTCGCCGGATGAGTCGAATTCTGTATGGAGCGAGATTTCTTTCCTCAACCAACAAAAGTTCGAATCTCTCCAGACTGACATCTACAGCGGCGACCTCTACACCATTATCGCCGACGCTGTTTATTGGATAGGGTTGTCCACCGCCTTCCCCGAGCAGTATCAATGGAGGTCGACCGAGTTCGTCACGCCCAGACCTATCAACTTCGGGGCCTATCGCATCGACTTCGATGTGAATATCAACTACCCGGAGCAGGCCCCGCTTGAGGGGGATAACTCGCTGGAGGCTAAATATGAGTGGAACCAGGCGCGCATAGCCCTGCCCCTGGATACATTCGACCTCTACGCGATTTCCGGCGTGCGTCAGGAAACACTTGCGCCACCGAATGACACCATCGTGCAGAACCGCCAGGCGCTGGGTGGTTCCCCGTTGTTCGATATCGTCAACGCCAGCGCGTCTACAGTCTCGGTCACGTTGTGGGGCGACCGGCAGGTACGCTACCAGAGGACTCTCTCGAAGCCTGGGATCTACCGGCTGCCTGAAGGGTACAAGACAGACCTCTGGCAATTGGAATTCAGCGGCAATGCCGACCTCCACCACTTCAAGATGGCGGAGACCGGTAAGGAGCTGGCGCGTGTCTAATGGGCGTAGGCGTTCCAGACCAATCTCCCCTAACGCTGTAAGCCCCCGTAGGGAGCCCGTGCAGCGGGTAGCCGAGGAGGTCATCAAGGGGCCGACCAAGGCTTACCCAGGCATCCCCGAGCCGTTCGACGTATCCGCCAGAACGCTCTACCCCACTGTCGAAGCTCTGAAGCTCGCTGTCGATACTCTCATCCGGCACCGCGGGGCCTTCGGTGACTCCGCCGTCCTTGTCGAAGATCTCAATCGCCTCATCGAGTACCTGGATCGGCGGTACGTTCTGGATATGGGCGGGGATATTACCGTCGAAGTCTACAGCGCGGCCATTACGGACAATGCGGGGAATGGCACGGTGGCCGGCGACTGCGCCGCGACGGACTTCACAGGAAATAAGTACGCCCGCGACCAGGCGTTGTTCATCCAGTCCAACCATCTGGTCACATTCACGCACAAGGATATTGCTTACTTGTGGGTGGGGCCGGCCCCTGTCTCGGTAGGCATAGGAGGCTCCTACACGCCCGCGGGAACCGACTTCGCCGCCGTGGGTACCAGCGACCACACTGTCCTGTCGAATCGTGACACAGCCGATCAGCACCCCCAGACGGCAATCGGCGGGCGCAGCGGCGGCGGCTCGGATCTTAAGCTCGACCAAGATATTCAAGACGGGCGGCTGGGGAACCTGGAGACGTGGCGGGAGGCGCATGAGCCCGGTGTCAACCCGCATGGGATGATGCGATGGGCCGGGCAATGGGCTCCGGGGCAGTATCTCTATCACGACGTTGTTTTGGACTTCGGCTATCTGGCGATAGCGAACAAGAACACCGGCGACCGGCCATCTCCGCAGCCGGCGGGTGCTGCGTTTTTCGTTTATGACGGCGCGGCCCCCACCAGCTCGATAACGGCGAAACAGCTTACGGTCGGGCAGCGGTACACGTTGCAGCAGGATGCATTCCTGAATGCTTTCAGGATATACACCGTTACAGGGAACAGGTATCGCGTTTATGCGGTAACCGACCCGCTGGGCACGCCCATAATCAAAGAATTGTTATCTGCATTCGAGGCGGGCAGCACTGGTTGGCAGACGTTCGCAGTCGATCAGGTCATCGGTTTAGAGGGGGATGTTTTCGACCTCTATGTGGCGATGGAGGAGCCCGACCCGACGCCAACGGTGTGGACGGGGAATTGGGGCTATGACACGCCGAACAACCCCGGTGCCCCCGGTGCCGGTGTGATTCAGCACGCCAACCAGGATTTGGCGAACCTGCGCGTAGCCAAGCTCGACAACGATGGCGGCGACCGTGCGGTTGAGATCGCGGCGCTGACACCGGGTGACATCATCGAGGCGCTGGGCGTGCGCTGGGCGGTACAGACGGCGCCGAGCGACCAGGGCACGTGGTTCCTTATTGCCGTTGCTCCCGCCTCACAGGCGACGCCTGACGGAGTGACGCAGTTCAGTTTCGAGGTCGTGGAAGCCACCCCCATCACTGTCGTCGCCGACGCGGACTACTGGCTGGGTCTGGCGTCTATCGTCGGGCGGTATCAGATAGACGGCGGCGCATGGGTGGAGTCGGAGGATCAGTATTCAATCGACCTCCAGATTCAGGCTCTGACCTTGTCGGAGGATTGGGATTTGCTGTCCGTGCCCGGCGGCGGTGGCGGTGGCGGCAGCACTGACCCACCCGCAGCGACAGCGTGGGGAGACATCTTCGGTAACCTCGCCGATCAGACTGATTTGCAGGCCGCGCTTGACAATAAGCGGGATGTAAATCAAGGCAGCACTTTCGGGTAGCCCCCGGCGTGCTAAACTGTTAGAAATTTCAGGCGGATAAGAGGCTATTATGGCATCCCAGAGACATAAGCGAGAGCATTTTTTCTTCTTCCGGTCGCATGCTGCAAGCGTCACGCCAGGCGATGTGGTAGGTCCGATGGCCCCGCTCGACTCGGCGGGGGAGAAGGCTGCGGCGGTTCTTGCCACGGACAAGGGGCACGATGAGGTCGCCGCGTGGCCTACCGACGCCAGGGAGGCAGTGGTTACCTGATGGGCGAGCCTGCGTCCGACCTCCCTCCGTACATCGGCCCCAGGCCGGTCGAGTACCGGGGCATAGTCCTCGGGCTGGAGCGTATCTCTACGGTATGGGGGGAGCTGACCAGGCTGGGAGAGCAAGAGTGGGAGGAGGTCGGGGATGAGGAGCGTCTCGGCAAACTGGAGCCTGACTTCCTGACCTGTTTGCAGCACGAGCAGGCCGGGCGGATAGGCGTTGTAACAGCCAGGCTTTTGGGGAGCTGGGAGCTGGCGGGGTATTTTGTCGGCGTCATGGGTACGCCGCTCAAAACCAAGGGGAAGAAGACCCTCAATGAAGTCGCAATCTACCTCACCCCCGAAGTACGTTCTGGGTGGTTGGCCGCTAAGCTCCTCGATTACACCGAGGCCGTCGCTAAAGCCTTCGGCGCCGACGCCCTCATCGTCTCACACAGGCCGGAGCACGAACGCATTGGAGCGCTCTATCAGCGAAGAGGATTCGCGCCGCTGAGTCACGACTACATTAAGTTCGTTGGCCATGATTCCGATGAAAGCCAAGAGAATCGACCATGATTAAGCGCAAGCTCTTCAAGTTGGAGCGCAAACTTCAGGCCCTGGAAGAAGGGACTTTCCTACATTGCTTCGGTGGCGGTAAAGACGCACCCGACCCACCCGACTATTCCGGCGTGGCCGCCGCACAGCAGAAGAACGCCGAGCTGTCGGCGAAGGTGGCTCAGGATCAGCTTGGCTGGGCGCGGGAGCAGTGGGGCGAGCAGAAGGAGATGATCTCCAAGGTCACGGATGTTCAGCTCCCGCTGATGATGCAGCAGGCCGAGATGGCCGGCATGGGCATGGAAGCCTACGTCAACATGATGAACATGCAGCAGCAGATTGCGCATGAGAATCACACGAATGCCATGCAGGACCGGGACCGCTACGAGCGAGTTTTCCAGCCGGTCGAAGATGATTTAGTCATGGAGTTCATGTCCTACGACACCGAGGGTCGTCGGGCACTGGAGGCGGGTCGGGCGCAGTCCGACGTCTCACGAGCGCAGGAGGCGCAGCGCAAGCAGTCCATGATGGAGTTGGAGGGGTATGGCATAGACCCTTCGCAGACACGCTCACAGGCTCTGGATGCCAGCTTGCGCACGCAGCAGGCCGCATCCCAGGCCGCCGCAGGCAACGCGGCCAGGAAGCAGGTGGAGAACACCGGTCGAGCGCTTCGCGCCGAGGCCATCAACATCGGCAAGGGGATGCCCTCCAACGTCGCCGCCTCTTACACCACGGCGCTTAATGCGGGCCAGGGTGCTCAGGGTGGGTATGGCCAGGCCATGCAGGGCTTCGGCAATACGGCGCAGGGGATTGGGAGCAACGCCGCTGCGTGGCAGGGAGCAGGGCAGCAGATGGGCAACCCGACTCAGTGGATGGGGCAGTCGAACAACGCAAACAGCCAGTGGGCCAACACGTTGAATATGGGGTTCAACAACGAGATGAGTGCGGCGCAGCACAACGCACAAAACAGCCCGTGGGCTGACATCGCTGGCTTCGGAGGTATGGCAATGGGCGCATTCATGGCGGAAGGTGGCGAGGTGCAGGGTCCGCAGGGAGAAGACAAAGTCCCCGCGAAGCTGACGCACGGCGAGTTCGTTATCCCCGACGACGTGGTGCGACGCAAGGGCACGGAGTTCTTCGAGAAGCTCATCGCCAAGACACAGGAGGCCCAGGCGCAGAAAGATGCGGAGATGCAGGATCAACAGGGTCGTGCCGTGGCTCGCCAGACTGCGATGTCGATGGGGCCGCAAGAGGCGCCCATGCAAGG
>Ga0114922_10007454_pt1 | contig 10020 bp, 8 predicted proteins | sample AartaG_FD_100975 | JGI IMG/M metagenome (GOLD analysis project Ga0114922, IMG submission 100975) | Deep subsurface microbial communities from Aarhus Bay to uncover new lineages of life (NeLLi) - Aarhus_00045 metaG | ecosystem: Environmental > Aquatic > Marine > Oceanic > Sediment | place: Aarhus...
TAATAGAGCTTTAACTTGGACTTCTGGCTTAGGAGTAAGCCTTGCTTACAGTGGAAGTGCACCTGATATTGGTGCTTATGAATATGGAGGAAGCACACCTCCACCAGAATGCGGAGACAATAACTGTGACCCAGGAGAAACATGCTCATCATGCCCACAAGATTGTTCATGCACAGGCTCGCAAATATGCTGCAACAATCAATGCATAACACCAGCATGCAACCAAAACAGCAACTGTGGCTCAGATCCATGCAAAACTTATGTATGTAATAATCCAGGAACGTGTTCAGCAAGCTGCTCATCACAAGACAAAACTTCATGTGTAAACAATGATAATTGCTGCCCAACAGAATGCAATGAACAAAATGACAACGACTGCAATGCCACACCAAGCAACCTAGTAGCAACCTGGAACTTTGACGAAGGAACAGGAACAACAACAACAGACAGCTCAGGCAACAACAACCACGGAACAATCAACGGAGCAACATGGACCAATGGAATAACAGGAAACGCCCTAGAATTCGATGGAAACAACGATTACGTCAATGTACCAGAAGACAACAGCCTAGACCCAGAAGAAATAACAATAGAAACATGGATGTTAATACCCTCTGCACCAACGAGCAATGGAAACATTGTCTCAAAAGGAGGAAACAACGGCTACAGATTCATCATTAACACTGCAAGAGCCATTTGGTGGGCTGACAGAGGAACCACAAACTCCATAAAAACCACACGCCTAGTCCCACTAAACGAATGGACACACATAACAGTAGTAGGAAGCAACACAGGCATGAGGATATACATAAACGGAGAACTTAGTGCAAGTAATAGTGTCTCATATGGAAGCCCAAACACAGGAAGCAGCCTAAAAATAGGAGCAGAACCACAATACAACGGATACTTTAAGGGTATAATAGATGAAGTAAGGATTTATAATCAAGCTTTAAGTGCGCAGGAGATATTAGAGCATTATCAAGACAGTACGCCCATTCCAGGCGACCTAAACAACGACGGAGATGTTAATTTCATTGATTTAATTATTGTAGCAAGCAACTTCGGCAGTACTAATACTGTTGCAGATACTGACAACAACAGCATAGTTGATATATTCGATGTAGTATTTGTAGCAAGCAGATTCACTTCATAAATCTTTTTTTATCCCTTAGCAACCCTGAATTTGCTGGCTAGCATCGGGGAGAATGCAAGCACTGTTACTAGGCTTATTATTCCAACTATTATGAACAAGCTGCTTATTCCAAGCCATACTGCTATAAAGCCTGATACTATGGAGAACACAAAGCGGCCAATGTTAGCTAATGAATCATAAGAGCCAACAACTATTCCTTCCATTTTCTTTCTCTCACCTATCTCTGACATAAAGGTCCATGCAGACACATTCCAAAAGGAAGAAACAAAGCTCTCAAGCACCAGCACGATCAGAAGAGGAATGTATGACCTTGTAAAGCCAGCCATGATGACAAGAACTGATGCTATAATAACAGAGCCAACAACAATATTTCTGCTGCCTTTTTTATCAACTATCTTGCCTGCAAATCCCTGAAACAAATGAGCAGCCCCTCTAAGACCAAAGATTATTCCAACTTCTTTCAGGCCAGCACCCATCTGAAGCACTAGTAAGGGAAGGAATATGGCGAAAACAGCAATCCTTGCATGCATGGCCATTCCAATAAAAGACATTGCTCTAAGTTTTTTCTCATGCCAGAATTTTTTTATAGAATATAATGGATTAAAATGCTGTTTTCTAATAACAGGCTTGTGATGGCTCTTCCATACAAAAAGCCATATTAGAAGAAGGGCAAGGCCAATAGCAGACATCATAAAAGGAAACCTTAGAGTGAACAGGCTTGCAAGGAATGGGCCGACAAAAGAGCCTATTAATATTCCTGCCTGGCTTAAGCTGAAAAAAATTCCTGCTTTTTCTCCTCTCTCCTCTTCCTTAAGCTTGTCCTCAACCTTTGCAAGAGTGATTAAGCCCACCATTGCCCAGCCAATAGCAGAAAATATCCTTGCAATTATGATTGATGCAATGGTTGCAGGCCATAAATAAAGAATAACAGCCAGGAACATGAACAAAACACCAATATATATAATTCTTTTTCTTCCAACATGGTCAGAAAGAGCCCCTATGACTGGTGAGAATATTATAATAACCAATGGAAAGAATGCAAAGATTATCCCCAGCAGCTCCTCATTAACACCAAGGCTCTTGAAATAAATTGACAGAAGTGGGAAGAAGAGATAATAAAGAAAACCAAAAAGAATACTCACTATTGTTGGAACCACCAGTTCTTTTTGATTCTTAAAAATCATGACATCTTCCTATATAATAGATATCTTTAAATAATTTACTCTTGATTAACAACAAACTTTATATAATAATACTCATAACAAATCCATAGGGTTTAATTTTTGAGGTGAAAACAAATGGTGAGTAAAAAAACTAAAGCAATTATTGGAGCAGCAGCTGCAGCAGCAGCAATCGCAGCAGTTATCTACGGAGCTAAGAAAATTCACGAAAAAGGATATGACAAAGAGGCTGTTAAAAGGCTTAAAAAATTCTCAGAAAAAATGAAAAAAGAAGCCCAGGCTCTTTCAAAAAAGAAAGCTCCTGCAAAAAAAGCAGCTCCAAAGAAAAGAACAGCCAGAAAGACAACTAAAAGAAGGGCTCCAAAGAAAAAAAGATAAAAAGAAAAAAAGGAGACAAAATTTTATTTTTTTATTAAAAATTTATAAAAATGTTCAAGCAAGGAGAAATAGTGGAAATAAGCACCAACACCCAAGTATTCAAAGGAGTGTTCATAAAGGAAGAAAAAGACTTCTTAGTTGTAAAGCTGGACACCGGATATAACATAGGCATTGCCAAGAGAAATATAAAGGATAAAAAAAGCACAGGCAAGGTAAAAAAGGATAAAGAAAAAGAAACTAAGGAAAAGCAGGACTCAAAGCTTCCAAATATATCTATTTTGCACACAGGAGGAACCATTGCCAGCAAGGTGGACTACACAACAGGAGCAGTTATTGCTAAGTTCACAGAATCAGATATCTTGAAATTGTTTCCTGAAATCAAAAAGCTGGCAAACATCAAGAGCAAGCTTGTAAGAAACATGCAGTCAGAGATGATAAGGTTTGCTCATTACAACATCCTTGCAAAAGCTGTCAAAGAAGAAGCAGAAAAAGGAGCAGACGGAATCATAGTGACTCAAGGAACAGACACCCTGCACCAAACATCAGCAGCATTGGCATTTGCACTTGAAAACCTTGGAATTCCAGTTATAATCGTTGGAAGCCAGAGAAGCAGTGATAGGGGAAGCACAGACTCAGCCATGAACCTGGTCTCAGCAACAAATTTTATAGTGAACTCAGACTTTGCAGGAGTAGGTATATGCATGCATGAAAACCCTGACGATGACACCTGCTTGATACTGCCGGCCTGCAAAACCAGAAAAATGCACACCTCCAGAAGGGATGCTTTTAGGCCAATCAATGCCAATCCAATAGCAAGGATTAATGTTGAAAAGAAAGAGATAGAGTTCATTGCAGAAGGCGATAAAAAGGATAATAAGAAAAAGATTACTCTCAAATTATTCAATGAAAAACTCAAAGTAGGCTTAATCAAGCCACATGTGCAGATGTTTGAGTCAGAACTGCACGCTTACAAAGGATTTGACGGGCTTGTTGTGGAACTTTTGGGAATAGGACACATCCCAAGCATGAAAGTTGATGAGTTCACAAAGGAAAACGAAAAAATTCTAAAAACATTAGAGCACCTGGCAAAGAAGATGCCTGTTGTTGTTGCTCCTCAGACAATTTACGGAAGAATAAACATGAATGTTTACACTCCAGGCAAACAACTCTTAGAAGCAGGGCTTATAGGCAACTACACAGATATGACTCCAGAAACAGCCTTTATCAAACTTGCATGGCTGCTAAGCAACTATAAAGATAAAGAACAAATCAAAGAACTGTTTGAAAAAAACCTGCGCGGAGAGATTTCTGACAGAACAGAAAAAGAGTTTTTCTTGATATGAAAAGATGGCAGATTTAAACTTAAACTATAAAGAACTTGGTCTTAAGTGTGGTATTGAGATTCATCAGCAATTAGAAGGCAAAAAACTATTCTGCAACTGCTCCACCGAAATACGCAAGGGAAACCCTGATTTCAGGATTAAGAGATATTTAAGGGCTTCCACTGGCGAGAGTGGTGCTGTTGATCAAGCTGCTTTATTTGAACAAAGTAAAAAGAAATATTTCATCTATGAAGGTTACGAAGATATAACTTGTTTGGTAGAAACCGATTCGGAACCTCCGCATCCAGTAAACCAGGAAGCACTTAAGACTGCTCTGCAGGTTGCTAAGATGCTTAACTGTGAGCTTGTGGATGAAATCCAGGTGATGAGAAAGACTGTTATTGACGGCTCTAACACATCAGGTTTTCAAAGGACCATGGTTATAGGCATGAACGGCTTTGTTAAAGTTGGCAGCAGAAAGATATCTATTGAAGGAGTTTTCTTAGAAGAAGAAGCCTGCCAGATTGTAGAGAGAACCAAAGACCATGATACCTACAACCTGTCAAGGCTCGGCATCCCGCTCATTGAAATAGCAACAGGACCAGATATAAAGACTCCTGAGGAAGCAAGAGAAGTAGCAGCAAAGATAGGCATGATTCTAAGAAGCACAGGCAAGTGTAAGAGAGGGATAGGAACCATAAGACAGGATATCAATCTTAGCATTAAAAACACTGCAAGGGTTGAGATAAAAGGCTTCCAAGACTTAAAGAGCATCCCTAAAATCATGGATTATGAAATAAACCAAAGGCTGAATATTATCAAAAAAGGAAAAAAGCCAGAGAACGAGGTTAGAAACGCAGAGCCAGACTTCACAACCAAATATTTGCGACCAATGCCAGGCATGGACAGGATGTATCCTGAAACAGACATCCCGCCAATTGTTCCTGATGTAACTGATATTAAAACTGTTATGACAATTGAGGAAAAGGTTGATGAGCTTGCAAAAGATTTCAACCTAAGCAAGGATCTGGCAGCAGAGATTATAAAGCAGGATATTGACTTTTTAAGCATTGTTAGGGATTATGCAAAGCTTCAGCCAAGGTTTATAGCTGACATCCTGATAAATGCGCCTAAGGAAATCAAGAAAAGATTTAAAAAAGAAATCAATGTGCTTGACCACCTTGATGTTTTTGCAAGGGCAAATAAGAACGAAATACCTCAGAGCGCTGTGTTTGAAATACTGGTAGATATTGCTCATGGCAAAAAAACTGATTATAGCCAATACCAAAGCATGAGCGATGATGACCTTGAACAAGAAGTAATCGATTTGATAGAAAAGGAAAAAGACGCGCCAATCAATGCATTGATGGGCATGCTTATGGCAAAACACAGAGGCAAGATTGACGGAAAAAAAGCCATGGAGCTGCTCAAGAAGCATAAGAAATAAATAAGAAGTAATTAATAAAAAGTGAGTGAGAAAATGTTTCATAAAAGAATTGTTTTTCAAGAAACAGGCCTTAGAGAATTAAAAAAGGATTACACCTTTGTAGACATGCACATCCACAGCAGGTATTCTCATGACTCCAGGACGCATGTAAGCGCTATCCTGCACAAAGCACAAAAGATGAGTATAGGTGTAGCAGTAACAGACCATGTTAGGGCTGAAGGCAGTTTTGAAGCCTGCAAGCAAAACAAGGTGTTTGTGATACCAGGCATTGAAGTTAACTGCCTTGAAAACAAAGAAATACTGTTGTATTTTTATTCTGTCAATGACTTAAGAGATTTCTATGAGAAACACATAGAAAAATATATCTTTATTAAGAAAGAGGGCAAGAAAAGGATTACTAAGATTTTTGGAACAGTCATGGTTAACAAGACAATGGCAGAGATAATTGACCAAGCAGAGATGTACAACTGCTTGAAAAGTGTGGCTCATCCCTATACCTTTCCTCCCAGAAGAAGCCATCTCTTTTTTAACAGGAGAAAAAGAAGGAATTTATTAAATAAAATTGATGCAATCGAAGTTCTGAACGCATCCTTACCTACGCGAGCAAACAGGCAAGCTGTTAAATGGGCAAGAAAAAGCCACAAGGCATTTACAGCAGGAAGCGATGCTCACATGCTAAAAGAAGTAGGAGAATCAACAGTAGCAGCCAGGGCAGACAATGTTGAGGATTTTCTTGAAGCAATCCGAAAAAGAACAAACCTGGTGATTGGAGAAGAGATAAAACTTTCCACAGTGGTTAAGGAATTCATGAAATCACAGAATTATAAATCCAAAATCGGCATAAGAAAACTAGAGCACTTTGAAGAAGAAGTGCTGCATGAATCACTTTGATAATTTTAATAATTTCTTTAAATAAAGATAATTAGCGCACCAGAGCATGCTCTCATCAGTTTGATAAAACAAGGTGCTGAAAGGTTTGCCATTCCTATCATAAACCTCAAGAAAATTCTTATGCTTAATTATTTGTTTTTTGTACTCGCCTAGGTATTTTTTTGCTAGTTTCTTATCAAACATGGCAGCAACCCTGAGATACATCATGCCTACATGAGCCCAGATAGCGTCCCTTTCATAATTGCCTACCAAAAACTCTGAATAAATCATCTTATGCTCTTTGAACCTTCTGGAAGTGTATTTCAAAGGAAAAGGCTTGTCCAAACCCTGTTTTCTTATTGAATCAAGGGCTTTCTTTAAAATTCTTTTATCAGTTATCAAGCCTGACCAGAAAGGCAATACATTAGCATCCCCAGAAACAATATCCAGTTCAAGCAAGTCATCAATAAAGAATTTTCCATTCCAAAAATTATCCATAAGCAATTTTTTATAATCATATTTTGCAAAGGGATTGTTCAGAATTTTTATCTCTTTTAAATCCATTGCAAGCATACCAGTCATAACATTATCATAACAAGAGCTCTTGCGTTCAGCATAATCCTTCATAGAACTAAAATATTTATCCTTTCTAACAAGACCAGTTTCTTTATCAACGACTAACTCATAATGCCTTTTTATCTCTTGGTTAAGAAAAGACTTATACTTTTTTATCAACTCATCAGCTTTTGCAAGCTTAAGGCTTCTTATCAAAAAAGCAAGGGCATCAGGAGAATACCTGTTAAAAGGAAAAGTAAAAGGCCTGCCTCCAGGCATGATGGCCTGCTCAACCCTTCCATGCCTCTTATATATATCAAGAGCATAATCAAGAGTGCTAATGGCTTTTTTCCTATGCCCAAGCACAATTAGAGCCTCAGCGCACCAACCAAAATCACGGGCATAGAATTCAGTGAAATGGCCGTTGCTAACCATGAAATAATTTTTTTCCTGGTTAAAGCAATCTTTTATTATTTGGGAGCAAATCTCTTCATCACTGCCTTTATATTTTTTAAAACCCTTAAAAGTCACCTTAATATTCCTAAGAAAAATCCTCCAAGCCTCTGAAAAAGGAATAAATACCATTTTTATTATTTTTTACCATTACTTGCACAAGGCCTATTAATCTTTATATCAACCTTATGCCTCTTGCCATCGCGAATAACACCAACCCCTACCACGGGTTTGTCGCCAAAGGCCTTATTAATTATAAACTTAAATGAGCCCAGGTAAAAAGAGAGCAGTAATGCCCCCAAAACCCAGAGAAAGTCCCTAGACCTTGTAATCATGGCAACACCAACACCTGCTGCTGCAGGTCCGATCTTAAGGATAGAGAACAAGGATACCTGAAAGGCTTCAAAGCTGCCCAAAGCCATTGGTAATGGAACCACAAAGGCTAAACCAGCAATGGAGAATACAAGGAAAACTACTCCTAAATGAACATCAATTCCCAGCATGAGCAGCACCAGTTTGAACTCTGCCAAAGAAAAGAACAAGCTTAATATAGACAAAGCAGCTGCTAAAACAAAAGCTTTTCTTTCTTTTTGATAAAAAGCAATAATAGGCTTTTCAAAATTAAGAATCGCGTTATGATACTTAGACATGAACTTGAATCTATGAAGCTTGAACATCTTAAACAGATGAGAAAAAACAGGCTTTCCCTTAAGCAACCTAGAATAAAACCTCCAAACAAGATAAAAGAATAAAGCAGATAAAAGGATTAAAATCAAAACCATGATTCCAGGAAGAGCATAATCAAGTATAAGCAAAAGCACTCCTGCAATAAAAAAGAATGCAGAAAACGATAACTCAATAGTCTTATCAATAACAACAGAAGACAAGCCCTCTCCAAAACTAAGGCCTCTCCTCTTTAATAAAGCTGCTCTCAGAGGCTCGCCGCCAACCTTTGCAGAAGGGGTTATATAACTCACACCATAACCAATAATCCTGTAACCAACTAATTTGTGAAAAGGAATCTTATAACCCAAAGCATTGAGAACAATCTTCCATCTCCAGGACAAAGTAAGCATGATGCATGCAGAAACAACCAGGTAAAAAAACACAAGCAAAGGCGTGAAATTAGTAAAAGTAGACAAAACCTCGCCAAAAGGATACTTTAAGAACACAAATACCAATAAGACTATTCCAAATAACACAGATGCTATTATACCTAAAATCCTTTTATCCTTCAACCATTTCATTGTAACCAGCGGACCTAGGGGGATTCGAACCCCCGATCCCCAGCTCTCGCCATAAAAACGCCAGTTAGGAGGCTGGTGCCTTATTTATCCCATAATAGCCCAGACTAGGCTATAGGTCCATCTTATCACGAAAATTGATTATTATTTATTAATGTTTAGTTTTATGATAGTTTTCAGAGAATTAAAAGAGAGAAGTCCTCGGTTAGACACAGGAATTCATTGGCAAAAGCCTCCCCCCTGTTAGAGATTTTCCTTTAGAATATCAAGAATTAGTCTTCTCTGAGTAATTTTCTAGCTTCTTCAAAACCTTCTCGCATATCAGTTTTTACTCTTTCAAGATAATCTTGAACATATCTTGTTTCTAGGCTTGTATAAAGTTGCACTAATCTAGGAACGCATTTGCTTTCTTTTTCTTTATAATCACCTAGAATATTTAAAGGGGTGTGTGCAGTAATTATATAACATCTAGAGAAGCTACACGCTGAGCTAGATTCCAAATCTAAAGTAATATTTCCCACGACACCTTGAAATTTAGTTACACTTGGTTCGCTGTGACTATGTTGTTTTTTTTGATGCCTGTAAACACAAGTAGCTTTCCAATTGTCCACTTGCTCAGCTAAACCTAATAGTTCTTCTATTGAAAGAGAACTGTGAGAACGCATTTCGTATATTTCTCTTCCTGCTAAATTTATTGTTTCGTTTTCCATATTATAGGGGATGATTAGCTCATTTATTAATCTTGGTAGTCCATAGTCATCGACTAAATAGTTAAATTTATAAAGAAGTTTAAACCTTATTGCAATATGGGAAGTAAAATATCAACAATATTGCAAGAGTATGGGCTTGATGATAAAGAAATTAAAGTTTATATAAGTTTAGTCGAAAAAGATGAACTAAATGCTTATACTTTGGCTAAAATAACCGGCATTCATAGGTCTACAACTTATGCGATACTAGAAAGATTATTGGTTAAAGGGTTTATAAGCGAAATTCAAAAAGACAGAAAAACTTTTTATTCGGCAATTGAAATCGGCAAAATAATTTCTAAAATAAAAGAGAAAGAATCTTTGCTTTTATCTCTTATTCCAGAATTTGAAAAGATAAAAGAAGAAGGAATATCTAGGGTTAGGGTTTTTGAAAGCAGAGAGAGTCAAAAACAATTTAGTTTCAATTTATTTAATCAGATAAGTAGGGGAAATATAAAAGAACTTTATATCCTCAGCGGGGGACCTTCAAAAGAGATTAACCCAGAAAAAACAGAGAGGGAAGATTTAGCTTCTAAGTTATTTATGGAAAGATTGTTAAAAGATTTAAAAAAACAAAAATTTTCTAAAAAAATAGAGTACAAAGGTATATGGAATGAAAAATTTAAAGGAAGCGCCCTCTTAAAACTTTTTTCTGGATTGGGTGAAGA
>Ga0114922_10007455_pt1 | contig 10018 bp, 8 predicted proteins | sample AartaG_FD_100975 | JGI IMG/M metagenome (GOLD analysis project Ga0114922, IMG submission 100975) | Deep subsurface microbial communities from Aarhus Bay to uncover new lineages of life (NeLLi) - Aarhus_00045 metaG | ecosystem: Environmental > Aquatic > Marine > Oceanic > Sediment | place: Aarhus...
CAGATGCCCGGCGATATGGTCGCCGGCGAGCGTTACTATATACGCATTGACCGTGTGAATTACAGTGACGGCTCACATCCTGAGGGCGGGGATCCATGGCCGACCGAACCTGACGGCACCGGCGAGGCGCTAACCCGCAAAGTCCAAAGCGATTACGGCAACGACGTAGCCAATTGGCAAGCCGCTCGGCCTACACCCGGCCATTAAGAGGGCAGGAACCTTTTTGAACCCGAAATTTTTCGAAATTCGGCGAAATATGTCTTGATTTTTCCCCCGCCAAATCATTATACTCTTGCTTGCGACTGGTGTGATAAAAGCAATTGCAGGCTCTGATGATACCCAAACAGCCGATTTTCGCCGGAACCCAACCAAGTCTGGTCGTAAGTATATTATTAATAGTTACTTAGCGTCAGATAAGTTTCTTGACATAGCTTAGTGATTTTGCTATAATGGTCAATCAGGTGGCTCGGAAGCTAACGGAGAAAGGGACGACTAACTTTGTTGAACGGATTCGAGAGGCCGTTTTTTTGCAACAAATGGTCTCTTAGAGCGTCTTTACCATAGGCCGAGCGCTATTCGAGCACCGCCGCGAGAACTGATGATTGTCTCCAGCCTCGATTATCAGGCCACAGAATAAATGGAAGGTTTAGGATGGTTGCCGGCGACTCGCCAAAAGAGATTGCTGTGCCGATGACCGGATCTTCTCGCCTCAAGAGCCGGAAGGGACAAAGCGCGCCTGCCCTGATAAAACCAAAAAGGCGCCCAACCACCTTCAGAAGACCGGGCATAGCCGCACCCGGCAGGAACCTGTTTTGCCGCTATGAGCTAAAGTATCATATATGCCATGCAAAGGCCCAGGCAATCGAACAGTTCATCAAGCCATATATCCACCTCGACCGCTACAGCAAACTGCAGCCCGATAGTGCCTATCCGATTGTAAGTCTCTATCTGGACTCACAAGACTTCAAGCTCTGCCGTGAAAGCATGACAGGCAAGAATAACCGTTTCAAACTCCGCATCCGAAGCTATGATGACGATACGAAAACCCCTTACTTTTTCGAGATCAAACGCCGGCTCAATAGTATCATCATCAAGAGCAGGGCCCGCGTTACACACGACAATATGGCTGCCTTACTGGCCGGCCGCTCCGTGTCGCCCGCCAAATACAAGGCCGATGAACAAACGCTCAGGCAGTTCCAGCTATACATGCAATGTATCAACGCCAAACCTGCAATACGAATTCGCTACATGCGCAAAGCTTATGAAGACGATTCAGACAACAGGGTGCGTGTAACTTTTGACCGCCTCTTGTGCCATAATGCCGGCAGCGAGCCGATAATATTATACAACAGCATAGGCTGGCAGCGCCACAAGCTAAATAACGTGATACTCGAACTTAAGTTTACCGCTCGCTACCCCGCGTGGCTAAGCAGAATGGTAAAGTACTTCGACCTGAGACGCGAATCGATATCCAAGTACGTTACCTCCGTAAAACACGCTTGTTCGATGGGATTCTGTGCACCTAATTTACCGGTGTGAATAATATGGATAAAATCTGGCAAATACTCGAACCAAGTGCCCCGGTGACGGGCTCTTTTGACCCGGTAACAGTGCTGCTGTCGTTGTTGCTGGCTTTTGTGCTGGGCCAGGTGCTCGCATGGGTCTATTACTCCACCCACAGCGGCCTGTCCTATTCAAAATCCTTCGTGCAATCGGTAATAATTTTGACCGTTGTCGTGGCAATGGTAATGTCAACCATCGCCTCCAGCATTGTCATGGCTGTCGGGCTGATGGGAGCACTATCGATTATACGTTTCCGCAACATCATTAAAGATACGCGTGACCTTGCCTTCATCTTCTGTTCATTAGCGGTCGGGATGGCAGCCGGCTCCCAGAAATATCGCATCGCTGTGGTGGGCACAATCTTCCTGAGCCTGGTAATACTCTACCTGCATTTTACGGACTTCGGCAGACATCGGCCGCATAATGGTTTTTTGCGATTCAGTTTGCCCACACACATTGGCCCGGACCACCCCATTTCACAGATACTTAGACGATTCTGTGGCAACTTTATACTCGTCTCCGCCCAGGACAGCGGCTTCGGAAGCCCCGTCGTGGAATACGCCTATCAGTTGATGATACGAAACGCCGCAAAGAATGAACAGATGTTGTCTGAGCTGGAAAAAATAGAAGGTATCGAAAGTGTCAGTTTGACGATGCAGGAACAGTTGTTAGAGGTCTAACCGGATGCGAAAGATACTATCGAGTCTGAATCTGCACATAACGCCGGTGGTAATCTGGGTGTTGGCCCTGGTATGTGTGGTCGGACTGTTTCAACAGCGCTGGCGGCGCTTTGAAATTGTGGGACTAGCTCAAAGCCAGATACACGAGATTGCTGCCACTACCACAGGGAGGGTGAAAAGTCTTCCGGTTCGGTTGTTTGAGGAAGTCGGGCCGGGACAGATACTGGCTGTACTCGATGATGAGCCGCTACAGGCCGACCGGAAAACCGACTTTATTGCAAGGTACCGGCAATTCGCCAACGATGTGGAACGGACCAGAGGTCGCATACTGGAGTTGAGGGCAATTCTGGAGCCGGACCTGATAATGCTGGAAGACCTCCAGTTAGAGGTTAAAATCGCCCAAGAGCTTCTGGAAAAGGATGCTGTTGCACCGTATGACCTTCAAAGAGCACAAGCGGCATATAATGCATTGGCGAAAAAAATTGAGGAGAATCAACTCCTGCTGGACCAATTTCAGCGGGACATGAAAAAGACCGAGCAACGGCGAGACGAATTTGCCAAACGCCAATCCGTTTACCTTTCTCCCGATAGTGTTCTGGCGATTGCGCCTGAGGCAATAGAGGATCAAGAACGGCAAATAGAGAAATTACTGGCCGAACGTGCTGCACTGCGGTTGAAGTCTCCGTGTGAAGGTATAGTCAGCCAAATCTTCAACAAGCCCGGTGAGGCCGTTTTAGCAGGCGAAACGATACTCACTATAGCCGAGGCCAGGCCAACCGAAATCATCGCCTATGCCGACGAAAAGCAGGCCGGCTTGCTTCGTGAGAACATGGAGGTCCAGCTTGTTAAAACCAATGCGCCCGCCCAGATTGCAATGGTCGCACAGATAACACAAGTTGGGCCCGCGATAGAACCGGTGCCGCTCAGGTTACTGCGAAATCCCCTTATTCCGCAGTGGGGCAGGCCGTTCCTCGTAAAGATTCCCCCGGGACTCGAATTGACTCCGGGAGAACTCGTCGGAATAAGAGTGTTGTAGGTTGATGGCAATTTGCCGTCAATCTGAAAAATACAACGAATCCGGTAGTGGGGGATAACATTAAACCACATGATAGATGCTGTCCTGACTGAAAAAAGGGTATCATCTCTGCTGCTGGTTTGCAGCACGGCTATTGTGTGCGCCTTGGCCGGCTGCGCCACCGACCCGGCTAAGTACAAGACCGAGGCAGACGAAAAGGTCTATCGGATCATCGAGCAAAAGTGGTCCGACGATTTCGGCGGTCAGACTAATTACCGAATCAGCGATGTATCGCCGGGGCCTAACGACATCCAAATCGAACGAGTCGTACCTCCTGACGGCGTCCTCACATTACCCCGGGCCGTCGCTCTGGCAACGGCACATAACCGCCAATATCAACTGGAAAAAGAGGCTCTTTACGTCATGGCCCTGGACTTGAGGCTTGCACGACACGAGTTTGAGCCTTGGTTTTTCGGGATTGGCAGCGGCGGATACGCTACGACCGACGGGGACGATGGAGTGGGAGCTTCAGCAAATGTTGGCTTTAACCAGTTACTTGCCACAGGTGCCAGAATCGGCACACAGGTAGCCATCAACTGGGTCCGCATACTTACAGGCGATTTAGAGGGCGGCCTCCTGACGAGTGTCTTAAGTGCCAACGTAACCCAGCCCCTGCTTCGCGGAAGCGATCGCAGAGTAGTCCTGGAAAATCTCACTCAGGCCGAATGCGACACACTATACCAGATTCGTCTGTTCAATCGGTTCCGAAAAACGTTCGTGGTTGAGGTCATCAGTCAATTCTATATAGTGCTGCAGCTTTTTGACGCAGTTAAAAATGCTGAGGAGTATTATGAATCCCTTGTTGGTTTAAACCAGCAGGCTGAAAGACTGGCCGGTGCAGGTCGTTTGACACGCTTGGAATTAGACAGAATTTGTCAGGAAAAACTTGAGGCGAATTACATGTGTATCCAGGCACAGAAAGAATACAAGCATGCACTCGATGAATTCAAGATAACTCTGAGTTTGCCAGCGACTGCCGAGTTGCGACTCGACGAGACTGAACTGGAAGTTTTAAGGAAAATGCCAATGACCGAGCCTAACTTTACTGAGGCTGATGCTATAGAGACTGCATTGCATGCTCGACTTGACCTTGCCAACAGCTTCGATGCTGTTATTGACGCCAGGCGAAAAGTCTTAGTCGCCGCCGATAGTCTTGGTGCCGAATTAAACTTGACCGCCAGCGCTACTTTGCCTTCACGAGAACTCAGTACTTCAGAAGCAAAAGCTTTGGACGATATGTTTATGGCTGCCTTAGAACTGCATCTGCCACTGGATAGGGTCGAAGAGCAAAACGTATATCGCAAAGCTCTGATAACCCTGAATCAGACTAAGCGGGCCAGAGCCGAAGCCTCCGACCTTGTTGCACTGGCGATAAGGCGGGACTACCGGGACTTGATAGCAGCGTCTGAGCGTTACGGTATCGAGTCGGAGGAACTCAGGTTGGCCCGGAAGCGATTCGAAAATTCCTCTCTGCTGCTTAAGTACGGCCGGGCGAGCAGTCGCCGGGTCCTTAACGCACAGGATGATTTATATGATGCTCAAAATGCCGCCACCGAGGCCTTAGTCAACTTTACAATCGCCACGTTGAATTTCTATCGTGATACCGGCGTCCTGCAGATACGCCCAGACGGCATGTGGACCAGCGCACAAGCTGCCGGCGAACCAACCACACAGGACGAATTACCGACTACACAGGAGATGCCCGAGTTGCAGACCGAACCGATTCAGACCGATGTACAAGAGGTCTTTGAGCAGCCGGCGACTCAAATAGAACCAGAGCCCATCGAGCAACAGGCGACTCAAATAGAACCAGAATCCATCGAGCAACCGGCCCAAACCACCCCCGTTGATGCCTAAGAGTATATCACACAGTGTATGAAAAGGTCGCGCCAACCAAATCAGGGCCGATGAGACGTCTGACTTAATTTTGCAGCTATCTGGTTGAACCGTGGCATCGCATAATCGAAAAATTTCTTATAACCGGCGCAAAAGTAGCTCGGCGCCTTATAATCACCCTCTGTAACAATCCGGTCTTTAAGACAGCCGCCGCGACAGATATCAAGATGTCTGCACACCAGGCACTTATTACTGATACTGGTTTTCAGCCGCGAGAACTCACGCTTTATCTTGCCCGCCGCTAACTTTTCTATCGGCGTCTCAAGAATATTGCCCAACCGCCATCTGTCCTCAACGAAAAAATCGCAGCAGAAAGCATCGCCGTTGTGCTCGACGACAATGTAATCGTTGCACTGTGGCCGAAACGTACATATCGAATGCTCACCCGCCATAAGATACGACAGTATGCTGTCAAACGTGCGAATGCTTATCCGCTCCGGCCCGTACTCGGCCCACCGGTCGAATATCCTGCATAGAAATTCGCCGTACTGCTCGGCCGTTATACTGAACTCCGCGACCCGGCCCGTAGCCGGGTCCCGCTCGACACATTGCACAAATTGCAGGTATTTGATTTTAAGCTCTCTGAAAAAATCAAAAACCTCATCCGCCGCCTCTACATTCCGGCTGCTGACAAGCACCAGAATATTAAACTCAACCTTATGCTTTCGGCAGTTCTCTATCCCGGCCGTCACCTTATCAAATGTCCCCTCGCCCGACCGGGTCCGCCGATAGTAATCGTGAAACTCCTTCGGCCCGTCGCAACTTATCCCGACCAGAAACTTATACTCCCCCAGGAACCGGCACCACTTTTCATCAAGCAGTATCCCGTTTGTCTGCAACGCATTAGTCACCAACTGACCGTCGGTGCCGTAAGCTTGCTGCAGCTCGACAACCTTCTTATAGAAATCCAGCCCCATCAACGTCGGCTCGCCACCCTGCCACGCGAAACTGCTCATATTAAACCGCAGCCGGACGTAACTATCCACGAGCTTATCAAGAACCTCCTCGCTCATGCGGTGCTTACCTTCGCCGAACAACTCCACCTTGGGCGAATAAAAGCAATACCCACAGGCGATATTACAGTCCGGCCCAGCCGGTTTTATCAAAAGTGTAAACGGCCGCATTTGGCGCTCCATTCAGTTTCTTTTAAACAAATTACCCGGTAGCTGCTTTATCAGTCCCTTCAATCGCAGTGAAATCACCGCTGCGTTGCTCTTACCGGCGGCCAGACCTGTGCCGACAATTATCTCGTCAACGTGCATCGGCTCGGCTCCGAGGCAATCGTAAATCGCCTTCTCGGCCTCACTCAGATTAAGTCGGCCCACATCAAAAAGCGGGGTCTCGACATCCTGCTGTGCCTTTTCAGCCGACCGGGTCGCGTGGCCCTTCAAATCGGCGCCGATATAGCCCAATGCCTCCATCACGTCCTCAACACAGTCAACCAGTTTTGCACCCTCCTTAACGAGCCTGTGCGAGCCGACGTTAAGGGGCGAATCAATCTTGCCCGGCACCACCATAACCTCTCTGTTCTGACCCAAAGCCGCCTTTGCCGTCAGAAGCGCCCCACTTCTCGGCGGTGCTTCTATTACTATCACACCAAGTGTGAGTCCCGAAACGATCCTGTTTCGCGGGGGGAAGTTTTCCGGCAGGGCCTCATATTCAACGGGCAGCTCACTCAGGCACGAACCGGACTCGGCTATAAGTGAAAGCAGCTTCTTATTTTCCGGCGGAAACACATTTCCCAAACCGCACCCGTGCACCGCGATTGTCCGTCCGCCTGCGGCCAGTGCGCCGCGGTGGGCGGCGGTATCTATGCCGCGGGCCATGCCGCTGACTATGGTAAAACCGGCGGAGGCCAACACATGGCCGAATCGCGCCGCCTGCTCCGCACCGTACGTGCTGCACCTGCGGGTGCCCACAATCGCAATAGCGAGGCTGTCGGCGCGGGCCAATGTGCCTTTTACATACAGCACGGGCGGCGGGTCGTAAATCTGTCTCAGCGGCGGAGGATAACGCTTGTCGGCTGCGTTGATTATCCAGACGCCCAACTTAGCGGCGGCTCCCAGCTCCTTTTGGGTGTCGAATTTATCCCGACTGCGGGCGATGCGCTCGGCCGTCTTGGGCCCGATCCCGTCAACCTTTGCAAGCTCGCTCACCGATGCTCCCAGCGCACGGTCAACCGACCTGAAGCGTTTCAATAGTTTCGCGAACATGACAGGCCCAACCCCGTCGGCCCTTATGAGCCGGAGCCACTTTTCAATATCAGGTGAATTTTGATGATTCGTACCGATCCTCTATGCCCTCGTAAAACAATATCCAGCAAAAGTGTACCGGGTCTCGTGTAATAGTCAAGGGCAAAATGACAGGCTTAGGTATGGGCGATTAGTTCGGGGCAGCGGTCTCTTTGGAACTCGGCGATAAACCAAAAGACCGAAGCTACCCACACGATATTCCAGGTGACGATCTCCTCCAGTAGGGGGATAGCGACGTTGTTCCCGCTTCCGATGGTAAAGAGGCCGGCGGCGAGGGAGTACAGGAGGAAGCCTTTGGATGGGCGCAAGGCTCCGAGTGCGATTGGGAGAATGAAATACTGGATGCTGATGCCGGTGGTGAAGGTCATAAAGAAAAGCATTCCCATGAGACACTGCCTGATGATATCTTTGCTTTTGAGGAACAAGGGAAAGATGAACATACCGGCGATAAAGGCCCATTTGAGGTAGCGAAGCTTGATGAGCGTGGGTATGCCATAGACGGTGGTGTAGCCGCCGCTATACATGAAAACCCATTTGATGATGCCTTTTTTTCCTTCAGACCAGTAAGGGATGAACAGAGAAAGAAAGATGCATACGGAAATGACAAACAATAACAACTTGAGCCAGTAGCGTTTTATGGCGCGGTTCAGACAGATAATCAGTTCATAGAATATGTTGTGCTTAATGGTCATGCCGACGGTGGCGAAGATCCACGGCAAGATAACGCCGAGAACAGGTTTTTGCTGTCGGAGCTTTATGTAGGTGAAAAGGCTGACAACGACCATGAGGATGGCGAAGTTCTCAAACTGTCCGTGGTAGCCGGTGATAAGGTATGAAACGGGATTGAGATAGAAGAATATAGAGGTTTTGACGAGTGATATTTTTTCACGGCTTGCGATAAGCAGTAAAAACAGCAGCGTGAGCAGGTCAATTAAAGTAAGAAAAGACCTTGTTATAAAGGTGAAGGTAAGAGCACCGAAGCGCTGGTGCAATCGCTGAAAGGCACCCATGAAGTGGAACCAGACGGGGGAATAAGGATAGCTCTTGGTGGAGGCGTATACGTTTTTCCCGTCAACAACGAGTTTGGAGACGCGCTCCATGTTCTTTATGTCATTGTTGCCATATAACACTGAAGCGAAGATAAGGCGGGTGATGGTGCCATTTAGAATTACGAGCAGCAATATGACAAAGAGGGCGGCTTTGGGAGTGGGAGGAGCTTTGTTTTGAGTGGCACAGATAATAAACAAAATGAGACTGACGATGGCGACAAACATGGCGACAAGGACTATAAAGACGAAGCCTGCCCATAGGAAGCGTGCTTTCGCGGGATTTTCGGGGTCGATGTCCTTGTAGCGTCCGTATTTGTTTCGGACCATCCAGTCCAGTCGATTAGAATAAAGTATTACAAATTTCTCGCCTATTTCAGTTTTTGCGATAGTCTGGATAAGCTTGACAGGCCTTGGGTGATAGGTACCGGTAAGCAAGGGCCATTCGTAAATGCAGGCAAAAACAAGGATTATCAGACAGAGAGATAATATGATGATTGTACAATTAGATCTTGTCATTTCTTTTTTTCGAGCATTTCAAATACAAATCATTTCCGAGGAAGCAACGAACGAGAAAAAATCTGCCACAAGAACCGGCAAGCCTTATTAAGGGATTTTCGGTTAAAGATTGTGTTAATCTATGTTTGCCTGACCTAAGAATATCTTTATCAATCCACACCTTGGCATCCGGCAAACCAGCTTTTTTAGCTGACGTTCTCAGCGAAAACAGGTTATATTCACAGATATGAAAATCCCTGCCTGTTTTCAAATGAGCGTCCAGCATATTTATAGTATCTTTATTGACTAATTTCAAAGGGTACTTTGCCAGAGGGTATATAAACTTTGTAAAGAAGGTGTTTGGTGATGTATGAATTAACATAAATCCGTCGGGTTTCAGCACCCTGTACATTTCTTTTAACATTAACAGTCCCTCTTCGTAACAAAGGTGTTCGATGACATCTCCGGCAAAGACTCTTTCAAACGAATTGGATTGAAAAGGCAGATTTGTGGCATCGGCAATCATAATTTCAGCTTGCGGAAATTGGTTCAGGGTCTTTCGGGCGACGGCAACGGCGTCTTCGGAATAGTCGATGCCTGTGACTTTGGCCCCGGTTTTTGCGCAGCGGCGAAGAAATTCCCCTCTTCCGATTCCGATTTCGAGAAGTGTAGTACTTTTCTTGACAGCAAGCATATCAAATAATTTGTTTTTGATCTGACTTAAGGCTCCACTCTTGAATTCCTTGTAACCTTCGAGTGCATCAGTCAAGAGATAGCTCTTGTTGTATGCCTGCGGGGGGACACGTTTTCGGGAATTACCATGCTGCATAATATATCCTATAGTTTAAGATCGGGCAGCTTGAAAAGAGGAATGTTCCTGGAATAGATAAGGTTCTATTCCTGTTTGGGGTATATTTTTTACATAGCAGCATAATCTCCAATTTCTCAATTTGGTAGTGGATGTGAGCTATAACCTCCCTGCCACTATTTGACCAATGCGTCGTCCTA
>Ga0114922_10007456_pt1 | contig 10018 bp, 6 predicted proteins | sample AartaG_FD_100975 | JGI IMG/M metagenome (GOLD analysis project Ga0114922, IMG submission 100975) | Deep subsurface microbial communities from Aarhus Bay to uncover new lineages of life (NeLLi) - Aarhus_00045 metaG | ecosystem: Environmental > Aquatic > Marine > Oceanic > Sediment | place: Aarhus...
TGAGGATCCACGATTTGTTCTTATTCAGCACGATTTGGACACTATCTTCGGCAGGAACGGCAGCGCAACGAACAGCATTTTCCGATCCATAACGCTTCCTACCGTGAATCGTTTTCTAACGCATCCTCAATTTCTTCCTCGTTATTATTTCCACTTGAGGGACCTTATTGAGACAACTTTCTCTGCCGAGAAACTTGGGCCTTTCCTGGATAATCTCCTCGGCGATTTTGTTCCAATAAATACTATCGAGCAGATGAAAAATTTCATGGCGGCACGTAATCAGCACGTCCTTTCGCTTATTCCTTCTGAATTAACGATAGACAGCGACCTGCACCAGTTAAGTCAATACCACCGAGGCATCGTGGACAGCTTCACACTGTACGGGACCGCCGATCCTGTCGAGACCCGTTCTGTGCTGGTTAATGGCCAGCTGGCTGAATGGACGCCGGTCGAAGGGATGTGGGATTTCGGTGGCGCCGGAGGGATTACCGAGACGCTTATCAATACCCGGTCGGTTTGGAAATATCTTGATGATGGCTCCAATCAGGGCACAGCCTCTGACGGCTCTAATTGGTTTGCTCATCCTAATTATAATGATATAAATTGGCGTCAGGGTCCGGCCGAATTGGGTTACGGTGACGGCTCTCAGGGCCGTCCGGAAGGCACAGTTGTCAATAGCGGACCAGGTGGAGACCGCTTCATAACTACCTATTTCAGGCACTCATTCGATGTGAGCAATGCCTCTCAATATTCAAGAATGTATCTGCGACTGCTCCGAGATGATGGAGCAGTAGTTTATCTTAATGGCGTAGAAGTCGTTCGCAGTAATATGCCAGGTAGAGATATTGACTATCTCACCCGGGCCAGCAGCGGCATGAGCGGCTCTGGTGAGTCCACGTTCACCGAATTCTCCGTCGATGCGAGCCTTCTGTCCAACGGAACCAACGTTTTAGCGGTCGAGATACATCAGAATTCAGGCACGAGCAGTGACATCAGCTTCGACCTTGAACTTGTGGGTATCATGCCTTCTCACGGAGCAGGAAAATTGTGGCCGGGTATCAATCGTATTGTTGTCGAAACGTTCGATGGGCCCGAGGGCATGGGCAAAAAACTCCAGAATGGATACGTCGATATCTGGTACGATGATGGTGAACTTGCAGAAATCTCCGGGGTGCTCAGGTCTGATACGACTCTGGATGCCGCATCCGGCGCGTGGTTTGTAACGAGCGACGTAACCGTGCCTGCCGGAATCACTCTTGTGATAAAGCCGGGTACTACGGTGTTTTTTGATGAGGGTACGCGTTTAACAATAAATGGACGGCTGGTGGCACAAGGGACCGAATATGAGCGAATACAATTAACCCGCTTTCCATATGAGTCCTCGATCTGGGATGGCTTGCATTTCAACAGTGCAGAAGATAATTATCTTGCTTATGTGGATATGGAATATTCGTCGCGTGACGGCGAATCAATTCGTTTGAACGATTCCAGGCTTCATCTTGACAATGTGACCTGGGCTGGCACCGACAAGACAATTATCCAGATAAGCAACTCCTCTCTGATTGTACGAAACAGCATCTTTCCGGATACGTCGGTTCAGACTGTCTCTGGTCACCGTATGCTTATTTCCGACCCGTATCTGGTCTTTGAGAACAACATCTTTGGCATCTGCAGCGGCGACAAGCAGGACGTAGTTGATTTTTCCACGAGCGGATCAGGAACGAGACTGCAATTTATCGACAATATCTTTCTTGGTGGCGGGGATGACGGCCTGGATCTTGACGGCACGAATGCCTATATCGAAGGCAATGTGTTTATGAACTTTCACAGGAACTTCAGCCCTGAAGAGGGGGAATCTTATGCAATAACTACAGGTTATGACGATGTTCACAACTCTAATCATGTAATTGTCCGCAATTTATTTATCAACTGTGATAATGCGATACTGGTCAAAGACAGGTCCTGGATTAGCTTTGAGAATAACACCGTTGTAGGCTGCACCGGGTCCGGTATAAATTTCGATGAACCGCAGGAGGCTGGTATAGAACCCGGTGAGGGGGGCTATCTGGCTGGAAACATTTTCTGGAATACTCCAAGGCCCCTGGGATACTATTATGTAGGTGACCCACAGCGGGGTACTACGGACATATCTGTGAATTATTCGATTATTCCTGCTCAGTGGCACCACCTCGGTATTGGAAATATCGACGCAGACCCGGTCTTCGTTGATCCTGACAAAGACTTTCATCTAAAGGCTGGATCTGTCGGTATCGGCACAGGACCTTTAGGTATCGATATGGGGGCTTATGTGCCCAGAGGGGCAGCGATTTTTGGCGATCCGGATGGGGTAACATACCAAACCAGCGCCACGCTCCTCGTCGGCGGGCCGGGAATTACGCATTACAAATATAGCATAAACGATCCCGTTGGTTACTGGAGCGAAGAACGGCCGGTAGATATGCCCATCGAGCTGACAAGTCTAATCAATGGACAGTCTTATGTCGTTTTCGTAATAGGTAAAAATGCCGCAGGGCTCTGGCAAAGCGAAGATGATCCAACCATCTCACGCGTTTGGACCGTCGAAACATCTTATTCGAAGCTGCTTATTAATGAAGTGCTGGCTGTTAACAGATCGGCCTTTGAACATGAAGGTACCTTTCCTGACCTGATAGAGCTTTACTACGATGGACCGGCTTCGCTCAACCTGTCCGGCATGAGCATAACCGACAATCCTGATGAGCCGACCAGGTTTGTATTCGGCGGCGGAACTACGATCGAACCGGGCGAGTATTTGATTCTTTATGCTGACTCCGAGACTGCAACCTCAGGCATCCATCTGGGCTTTGCTCTTAATGGACAAGGTGAGGGTCTTTACCTATATGACCAGGGGGGCGTGCTGCTGGATTCGGTGGAATTCGGTTTGCAATTGCCGGATATTTCCATTGGCAGGATTGGATACGATGGTCAGACTTCGACGAGCTCAGCCGAGTCTTGGAGGCTGACAGTGCCAACCATTGGCCGGGCCAATATAGCTCAGCCCATGGGTGACCCTAAGACACTCAGGATCAACGAGTGGTTCGCCAACGGTGAGGTGTTGTTTAATGACGACTTTATTGAGCTGTTTAATCCCCATGCCTTACCGGTCAATCTGAGCAATCTGTACCTGACCGACAATCCCGAAACTCAGCCTGACAAATGTCTGCTTGGTCCTCTGAGTTTTATAGCCGGTCAGGGCTTTGCTGTATTCAGGGCAGACAGCAGGGATCGGCCAGGCCATGTGGATTTCAGACTTTCAGCCGACGTGGAAATAATCGGATTATGTGATGCCGGACTAAAAGAAATCGACAGGGTAATCTACGGACCCCAGACGACTAATATTTCTCAGGGTCGTATGCCCGATGGGACTGATAGCCTCGAATTTTTCGAACTGCCAAGCCCCGGCGTTGCCAACCGTTTAGGAGTGCTCTCAAGCTTTACCGTTACCACGCTTTTTTCGGAGGATGCCGACAAGTATGTTATGGTTCCAACCGGCGAGATTGGCCGGGAATGGAAAACAGAGACCGATTTTGACGACTCAAGCTGGGTCTTTAGCTCAGGCAGAGTCGGTGGTATAGGCTACGAAAGGAGTTCGGGTTATGAAAGCTTTATCAACCTCGATGTTGGAACACAGATGTACCAGATTAACACTTCCTGTTACGTTCGCATCCCTTTCAGTGTTAAGGTTGACTTAACCAGCATTACCGAGCTTATACTAAAGATACGATATGATGATGGTTTTATCGCCTATCTGAATGGTTTTGAGCTTTCCAGACGCAATTTTACGGGCACGCCGACCTGGAACTCCAATGCAAGCGCCAGCCACTCGGATTCCGAAGCCATAGTCTTTGAGAATATCGATATCTCTGAATTCATCAGCAATCTTAAGCCGGGCGATAATATACTGGCTATTCAAGGAATGAACAGGTCTTTAGCCAGTTCCGACATGCTAATCAGTGCCGAACTTAACGCTACCATCACGACGACGGACGATGATTATCCTTACGATGATGTTATGGAACTGCTGTACGGCCTGCGGATTACCGAGTTGATGTACCACGCTTCTATCGGCAGCAACTTCGACTACATTGAATTGCAGAATATAGGACAGACGTCACTGAATCTTAACGGTGTTCATTTCAGCAAAGGTATTGACTTTACTTTTCCTGAGATGGTGCTTGAGGCCGGCCAATACGTTGTGGTTGCGGCTGACCTGGCTACTTTTCAGGCGGCATACGGTAAAAATATAAATGTTGCCGGCCAGTATTCCGGCAGTTTGAGCAACGGCGGCGAGGAGATTGTTTTAAGCATTCCCCGACCTATGGAAGCGGCGATATTGCGGTTCGATTACAGCGATACATGGTATGCAACGACCGACGGCGTCGGCGACTCACTTGTCATTAAGGACGTTTTCGCACCTCCGACCGCATGGGACAAAGAAGAAAACTGGCAGCCGGGCACTCCAACTCCCGGAAGACCGTAACCGGGCTATTGTGGATGAAGAGTTTTTTCTGAAGAGCTTTATCGGTCATATCAGGCAGTAAAAGAGAGGAATTCCCGGATTAGCATTTTCGTGTATTTGCCAGGCCTGCCGTCACCGATGAGCTTGCCGTCGAATTTGACCACGGGAATAATATCTTGTGTAGTCGAGGCAATAAACAGCTCACCGGCATCGCTCGCCTGCTGCGGTGTTAACGATTTTTCGATAGTTTCCAATCCAATGATTTTGCCTGCTTTGATAACAAATTGACGCGTAATGGAAGGCAGAATATTAGTTGTAAGCGCTGCGGTTTGCAGTTTTTGTTCGGAGATTACAAAAAATGCCGAGCTTGCTCCTTCGATAATAAGGCCGGCCTCATCGACAAGTATCGCCTCGGCACAGCCCTTTGAGGCGGCGTCCCGACGTGCGAGAACATTGGCTAACAGGTTCAGAGACTTTATATCGCATCTTTTCCATCGCCAGTCCGGATGGGTAGATACTTCAATTCCGTTGGACTTGGCCTGCGTATCATCTTCCAGCTCCGTAACGGTCAGAAAAAAATTGGGCTCTAAATCAGCCTCACAGAGGTGGTTTCGCAGTTCTGAACCTCGTGTAACGTGAAAATATATCTTGGCATTGGAAATACCGGCGGCATCGAAAGATTTAAGGACCCGGCTGCGAATCCGGTCGATGTCCACGCCGCTTATTGCAATCGCAGACAAACTGTTGGCAAACCTCTGCAGATGTTCTTCAAGTGCAAAAATCCGGCCGTCATAGCTTCGCAGCACTTCATAGACCCCGTCGCCGAAAAATATACCACGGTCAAGATAAACGGGCTCAAGCTCGGATATCTGCACGATTTTGTCTTGTATCATTGCTATCTGCATAAAATTGCTGCCGAAGAGGCTTCTCAGGCTGTATTTTAACTTCATATTGAGCGGTAGAAAACAAAAATATCTGATAATTTGCTTTACAAAAAAGGATTTGGTCTGTAAAATTCCGACTTTGTCCGAATAGTAGAATAAGTAAAAGCCAGGAGTTTTTTGAAATGTATGCGATAATTGAACAAGGTTCAAAGCAATATAAAGTTGCCGAAGGCGACTGTTTGGAGATAGACCTGACGGATGTTGCGCCGAATGCCAAAAAAATCAAGCTGGACAAGGTCCTGTTTGCCAGTGACGGCAAAAAAGTCAAAATCGGCAATCCTTATTTGAAAGATGCCAAGGTTACCGCCTCGTTTAAGACCACCGCTCAGGATGCCGTCGTCAAAGGACAAAAGCTTTATCCTGCCCACTTTCGCAGACGCAAAAACAGTAAAAAACGTATAGGCCACCGACAAAAGTACCTGCAGGTGGTAATTGAAAAGATAGAAGCCTGAAAAATTTGTGCGTGCTGTTCCGCCGTAAGGCGTTCCCAGGTGAGCTGCGAGAAAAGCAATCAAAAAAATTCCCCCGGGCTTTACCGGGTATTTTTTATTTCCTGGTAAGAAGAAATTTATTGATTAGCTCTTCGACAAATGTTCCCCATTGATCCTGGTCGTTTTCGACAAAAAATTCGAACGACTTATCATCGGCCAGTTCTCCCAGCAGGGCTTTTCGGTCGGCTGGTTCGGCTACCTCTTCGATAATCCGTTTTCGAAGTTTCTCCAGCTCAGTGAGAAATTGGCCGTGTTTTTCGGTGAAAATCTTTTCCAGCTTCTTTCTAATATGCCCGGCGTAGGCGGGACAGCGGCCTTCGGTTCCGATGGCTATCTGCAGGTTGCCTCGTTTAACAACGGCCGGTACATAAAAATCACAAAGCTCCGGCACATCCACGACATTACACAATATCTCTAATTCCTGACAATCCTTATATATTTGTTTGTTGAGTTTATTGTTATTCGTAGCGGCTATAACAAGTACCGCCCCGGCAAGATAGTCTTTTGAGTATCTGGATTTTATCAGTTCGGCTTTTTTACCCTGACATATAACCGTCATCATATTATCAATCCGCTCGGCCACAACTACAAGCCGGGCACCGGCATTTAACAATGCCTGGGCTTTTCGAACAGCTACAGCACCGCCGCCTATCACTACCGACCGACGGTCACCAAGTTCCAGAAATATAGGATATTTAGCCATAGTTGTATTATACCAAACTGTATCCGACAGCAATATCAAAATGAAAAGAAAAAGGCAAACTGCCAAAGTTTCAGACAGGAGTAATAACGAATGGTGCCCATCTTCTTATTGTAGTTTAAACATTTTTTGGGCCTTTTCAATTCGTAAAATCGCTGATATATTATAAACTCACATAGTTTGTTACTGGTAGGAAAATATGGATTCGACAAAAAAACTGCAGCCGCCTCTGACCGAAGCCGATGTACGTTTGTTAAAAGCCGGCGATGAAGTTCTCATATCCGGCGTAATCTATACCGCTCGGGATATGGCGCATAAAAGGCTGTGCGAGGCAATCGAAGGGAGCCGTCAATTACCGTTTCCACTTAAAGGAGCTATTATTTATTTTGTTGGTCCCACGCCTGCACCTGAGGGCAGGGTAATCGGTGCCGCCGGGCCGACTACCTCATCAAGAATGGATGTTTTTAGCCTGAAGCTTCTCGCCAACGGGCTTAAAGCAATGCTCGGAAAAGGATACCGGGGCGAGCGGGTAAGGGACGCCCTGAAAAAATATACGGCGGTCCATCTTTCTACCATCGGTGGGGCGGGGGCACTATTGAGCAGGCACGTTGTTGCCGCTGAAATAATTGCTTACGAGGACCTCGGTACCGAAGCTGTAAGGAAGCTGCAGGTAGTTGATTTTCCTGCTGTTGTTGCGTATGATTGTTACGGAAGCAGTGTCTATAAAGAAGGAGTGAGATAATTGAAGGTTGCTTTACTTGGTCTGATGCAGTCCGGCAAGAGTACTATCTTGTCTGCCGTTAGCGGCAAGAAAATTCCGCCGATCGGTTCGACGGCAATTGAAGAAGCTATTGTGCCGGTCCCGGACGAAAGGCTCGACTGGCTCAGAGATTACTACAAGCCTAAAAAAACCACTTATGCCACAGTTGATTGTCTTGACCTGCCGGGCTTTAACTTTGCCGATGAGCACGGCCGGGCCGCTGCAAGACGACTGATTAGCCAGATAAGGACCGTTGAATTACTTGTTCTGGTTGTCCGGTCTTTTGAAAATCCCGCGGTACCTCCTTATCGAAATAAGGTTAATCCGGCCGGAGATTTAGTAGAATTAAGAACTGAACTGTTGCTTGCCGATTTGGAGATGGTAACCACACGTATAGAAAAACTCGAAAAGCAGGTCCATAAACCCACCAAAACTCAAGCCCACGACAAAGCTGAATTAGCCCTGCAAAAAAAATTGCAGCAGGTGATAGAATCAGAAAAGCCTATCAGATCTGCTGTCGATAACGACTCTGAGCACGAAATGATTAAGTCACTTGGATTCCTAACCTTAAAGCCGATGGCGGTTGCAGTAAATATCGGCGAGGGTCAGTTGGATAATAAGTTCGATTTCAGCGGTGAGATTGAAAATTCCGTACCGGTTATTACAATCTGTGCCAAGCTGGAACACGAGCTTGCACAATTGGACGATGAAAGCAGGGTTGAGTTTATGGCTGACCTGGGTATAACCGAATCGGCGGCAAGTAAGTTTGTTAAAAGCTGCTATTCGGCCCTGGGCCTAATCAGCTTTTTAACAGTTGTATCGGGCGAGCTGCGTGCCTGGCCCATAAAACAGGGCACAGCAGCGCTGGACGCGGCCGGCAAGGTGCACACAGACATTAAACGAGGTTTTATAAGGGCCGAAACTTTTGCCTTCGACGACCTTAAAGCCCTCGGCGACGAAAAAGCCCTCAAAGCAGCCGGTAAAGTCCGACTCGAAGGCAAAGAATACGTCGTTCAGGACGGCGATATTATCAATTTCAGGTTTAATGTTTAGTTTAATAAAACTCGAAGGCGATATCTGTGAACCGATTCTTAAAGCTGCTTGTTCCGGGATTGATAGTAATATCAGTGGTGGTCTTTGTTCTTTTCAGCATGGATTCCATAAGCCTGGATACTTCCAGGAACTATACTTATCGAATCATCAATTCCTATCCTCATGACCGCCAGGCTTTCACACAAGGGCTTGTTTACAAAGATGGTGTTCTATATGAAGGAACAGGACGTAACGGGTATTCTGAACTGCGCAAAGTAGAACTTCAAACCGGTAACGTCCTGCAAACATACGAACTATCCGAGGAGTTCTTTGGAGAGGGTATAACCGTTTATGGAGATAAGATTATTCAGTTAACTTACCTTTCAAATGTCGGGTTTGTATATAAAAAGGAAACGTTTGAGTTGCTGCGGGAGTTTAGTTACCCAAAGGCCGGATGGGGTATTACTAATGATGGAAAGCATTTAATTATGAGTGATGGTACACAGAAATTATATTTTCTCGATACCGAAACTTTCCAGCAGCTCCGTCATATCGAAGTTTACGACCGTGGTGTTTCTGTTTGGGGGCTTAATGAGCTCGAATATATTGAAGGGCAAATCTATGCCAATGTCTGGCCTACGGAACGTATCGCGAGGATTTCTCCTAAGACAGGTCAAGTGCTTGGCTGGATAGATTTGCGTGGACTCTTAACCGAGCAGGACTATGTTATGCAGGTTGATGTCCTTAACGGCATTGCTTATGACAACGAAAAAGGTCGATTATTTGTAACTGGAAAGCTTTGGCCGAAACTTTTTGAGATAAAGCTGATTCCTGCAAAATAGTTCTCGCATAAAAAATCCGTATCTGCTATAAGAATATGATATTCTGCCGTTGAAATAAGTAATGTTCACTTTGAATTACCAGTCTGTAGTTTATTTTCCTTCTGGGGAATGAGTATGAAAGCTGTTGTGTTGACCGGTTTGAATCAAATGGAGCTTCGGGATGTTCCGGGCCCGAGCATACAAAAAGAGACCGATGTTCTTTTAAAAATTGAAAAAGTAGGCATCTGCGGGTCCGATGTGCACTATTACGAGACCGGCAGGATTGGCGAACAAATTGTCGAGTATCCTTTCATTGTAGGTCATGAATGCTCTGCTACGGTAAAAGCCGTCGGCAGTTCAGTTACTCATGTCAAAGCCGGCGACGAAGTAGTGGTGGACCCTGCCATCTCGTGCCGTCAGTGTGACCAGTGCGGCCAGGGCAGAGAGAATACTTGTGAACATATCCGTTTTCTTGGCGCACCCGGACAAGGTGGTGGTTGTTTGTGTGAGTATCTTGTAATGCCGCAGGAATGCTGCTTTCCAATCAACGGCTCGCTCACGCTCGAACAGGGAGCTTTGTGTGAGCCGTTGTCCATAGCTGTATATGCTGTCAAAATGGCCGACTTACCGAAAGATGCCGACGTAGCTATTCTCGGAGCAGGCCCAATCGGTTTAAGCTGTCTGCTCAATGTCAATGCTGAGAATGCACGTGCCTGTTATGTAACCGAGAAAATCGAAGGGCGCATAGAGGGTGCAAGAAAAGGCGGTGCAA
>Ga0114922_10007457_pt1 | contig 10016 bp, 18 predicted proteins | sample AartaG_FD_100975 | JGI IMG/M metagenome (GOLD analysis project Ga0114922, IMG submission 100975) | Deep subsurface microbial communities from Aarhus Bay to uncover new lineages of life (NeLLi) - Aarhus_00045 metaG | ecosystem: Environmental > Aquatic > Marine > Oceanic > Sediment | place...
CAAGTCGTACTGATTTTAAATCCGTAGCTTTGACTGGTGGAGTATATCCAACTAATGACATAATAACGAAAAAAATGTGCTACATTGTAAAAAATATCAGAAAAAAATTACCAAATATTCCGATCGGCGTGGAACCTTGCATATCAAGTAAAAAAGAAATATTATCTCTTAAAAAAGCAGGTGCTAATGAGATAAAAATTAATCTTCAGATTCCAGATAAAGATCTTTTTGAAAAAATATGTCCACACCTTGACTATGAAAATATTGCAAGTATGCTTGAAGAGGCAGTATCGATTTTTGGAAAAGGAAATGTAACATCAAATATATTATATGGCCTTGGGGAGGATGGTGATACAGTTGTTCAAACCGTTGAAAAACTTGCAAAGATAGGTGTTGTTCCTACCTTAAGAAAGATAAGAATAAATAAATTTAATAAAGAAAAAATAGAGAATGCATTATCATGTAAAGTACCAAAAGATTCAACTGATAGAATCATTGAACTGGCATTAAAACAAAAACAGATATTAGAAAGATATGGCTTGACAACGAAAACGTTCAAAACAATGTGTCATAAATGTGGTTGTTGTGATATTGTTCCTTTTTGGGATCTCTAGATTGACAGGTAACAACATTTATATATCATTTCTGTAATGCCTTATTTCCCTGCCCATACCAGACATGATCGGGCAATTCAATAATGAAACCCGGTATCAAACAGCCTCAACATGTTTTTGGCGGTTTGTGAAATGTCACGGTTTAGACAGGACAAATTAATAAAGCTAATCCTATCAAAAAAATGATACAGAGGGTATGTTATGGGTAACACACACCATCCTAAAAGAGGTTCGCATGGCTATTCGCCACGGAAAAGAGCTAGAGCTGAAACTCCACATATTAAAAGTTGGCCCGAAGGGGGAGAAAAGCCAAAGATTCAGGGTTTTTTAGGTTACAAAGCAGGTATGACACATGCTTTTATTGTTGATTACAGACCTACATCCACTACCTCAGGTAGAGAGGTGAAAATGCCGGTTTCAATTGTTGAAACGCCACCAATAAAAATAGCGGCTGTTAGGGCATACAAAAGAACCTCACATGGACTGCGAACTATAAACGAATTATGGGCAGATAAATTAGATCCCGAGTTATCAAAGAGACTGCCTCTAGCAAAAAAAGAGAAAAAGAAGAATTGGGATTTTACTAAAGATGCAGATGAAATACGTGTTTTAGTTTATACACAGCCAAAACTAGTTACAGGCATACCAAAGAAGATCCCTGAGATGAGAGAGCTGAGAATCAGTGGCGGAAGTATCGAAGAGCAGATAAAATATGCAAAAGAAATCCTGGGAAAAGAAATGAAAGTAAACGATGCTGTAAACGAAGGAGATATGCTAGATATCCTAGCAATAACAAAAGGAAAGGGGTTTCAAGGTGCAGTGAAAAGGTGGGGTGTAAAACTTCTAACACATAAAAATTCAAAACACCGCAGGATGATCGGAACTGCAGGATCCTGGCACCCTAACTGGGTGCAAGCAACAGTACCACAGGCAGGACAAGTAGGATATCATCAAAGAACCGAATACAATAAACGTGTCTTAAAAATAGGGGAAAACGGAGAAGAGATTACCCCTGCAGGTGGATTCCCACATTATGGTGTTGTGAGAAATTCTTATGTTATTATTCATGGCTCTATACCGGGTCCCGTAAAACGACTGGTCAGTATGAGAGATGCAATTAGATACAAACGGGGCGTTAAGATAGAAAAACCAGAAATTTCCTATATCTCAACGATGAGTAAACAAGGTGCTTAATCATGACCAAAGTAAACGTGTATGGAATTGACGGGGCGACAAAAGAACAAGTTGAGTTGCCCAATGTATTTAATACACCCTATCGACCAGATATTATAAGAAAATCATTTAGTATTCTTCGTTCCAACAAAAGACAGCCATATGGTGCAGATCCTTATGCGGGTACAAAACATGCAACAGCATCCGTTGGAAAAGGAAGAGGCCAATCGAGGGTTCCAAGACTTACGCAGGGCAGAACAGCGGCATTGGCTCCTTGTGTTGTAGGTGGTAGAAGGGCACATCCTCCAAAAGCTGAGAGAAATTGGAAGGAAAAAATGAATAAAAAGGAACGATTGATTGCACGTAACTCTGCACTTGCAGCAACATCAAACAAAGAACTGGTTTTAGGTAGGGGGCATAAATTTGATGATAAAATAACATTGCCAGTTGTAATAGATGATAAATTTGAAGAAGTAAAAAAGACAAAAGACGTAATAGAAATCTTTCAGAATATAGGTATTTACGATGATGTAATTCATTCTGTTAACGGAAAGCATATACGTGCAGGTAGGGGAAAATCAAGAGGCAGGAAATATCGCATTCCAAAATCAATACTCATTATTTCTACAAAAAAAGATATTGAAAGAAGCTCGAATAATTTAACAGGTATAGATATAACAAAACCAGAGAACTTAAACATAGAACATCTAGCACCTGGCGGGGATGCTGGACGATTAACAGTGCTTACAATATCTGCATTAAAACAAATTGGGGGTGCCAAATAATGGATCCTTTTAAGATAATATTACACCCTTATGTCACAGAGAAAACAATGAATCAGATGGATAGATACAATGCTTTAGAATTTGTAGTTAAAAGAGATGCGAATAAGATGCAAATAAAAAATTCCGTAGAAAAATTGTTTGACGTTAAAGTAAAAAATGTAAACACAAAAATAACAAAAAAAGGCAAACATGCTCTGGTGGAATTTATGCCAGAAGTTAAAGCAGAAGATATCGGCATGAGAATTGGAATATTCTAGAGGTAAAAAAATGGGTAAAAGACTAATACAACAGAGGCGAGGAAGAACAAAGGGAAGATACAATGTCCCGTCACATAAAAATAGAGGAAAGGTTAAGTATACCAATGAAAAAGAGATGAAAGGAGTAGTTGAAGAGCTGCTCCATGATCCAGGTCACACGTCCCCTATTGCCAAAATAAGATTAGATAATAATAAGAAAACTCTTGTTTTAGCCGCTGAAGGAATAGAAGTCGGCCGTGAAATTAAATTTACTGGAAATAAAGGAGATTGCGAAGTAGGTAACATTTTACCAATTGGAGCGATATCTGAAGGTTTTCCGATTTATAACATAGAGATTACTCCAGGGGATGGCGGAAAGCTAGTACGAGCAGGTGGGAACAATGCTACGGTAGTATCACACGATGCAAAGAAGACAGTGATAAAGCTTCCATCAGGTCAATTCAAGACATTGGATTCAACATGCAGAGCAACCGTTGGCATAACCTCTGGAGGTGGACGAAAGGACAAGCCCTTTTTGAAAGCAGGAAAAAAACATTACGCATACAGAAAAAAAGGGAAACAATATCCTGTTGTCAGAGGAGTTGCGATGTGTGCTGTGAGTCATCCTCATGGCGGCGGAGGTCACCAGCATGTCGGCAAACCTAGCTGTGTGCCAAGAGGTGCGCCACCTGGAAGAAAAGTTGGAAATATAGCTGCAAAAAGAACAGGGAGGAAATAAACATCATGGCAGTTAAAGGTGGTTTTAAAGAATCGGCAAAAAGCAGACGAAAAAGACAACGTAAGAAAGTAGAGATACGAAAGAAGGAATTCAGGTATCGCGGTTTGTCTTTAGAAGATCTTAAAAAACTTTCTAATGAAGAGTTATTGCCATATCTTCCTTCAAGAATTCGCAGATCATTAAAAAGAGGCTTAACTAAAAAGCAAAACAAACTACTAGAAGATGTGAAAAACGCGCAAAAAGAGGATATGATTAAGACGCATTGCAGAGACATGGTAATACTACCTGAGTTTATTGATCACAGAATAGCTGTTCATAATGGAAAAGAATTTCAAAGAGTTGATATACAACCCCAGATGGTTGGGCATTTCCTGGGAGAGTTTGCCTTAACGCGCAAAAAAGTAAGGCACACAGGTCCTGGAGTGGGTGCTACAAGATCATCTAAATATATGCCATTGAAGTGATGAAAAAATGCCAAAGTATTCAATTAATATAGACCCTGACAAAAGTGCAAAAGCATATGGATATGAGCTACATTGCTCACCAAAGGATTCCATGAACTTAGCTTATGCCTTAAAAGGTATGAAAACAGAATATGCAAAGAAATATCTTGAAGAGATAGTTGAGATGAAACGCCCCCTTCCTGCCGTATTTCATAAACGAAAACGGGCACATCAAAAAGGGATAGGGCCTGGTAGTTATCCACAGAAAGCAGCAAAATACATGCTAAAAGTACTAGAAAATGCAGAGAACAACGCAGAATATAAAGGGTTTGATGCAGAAAACATGAAGATAATACACATATCTGCATATCAAGGCAGAGAAATAAGAGGAACCATGCCTAGAGCCCATGGAAGAGCTACTGATAAAAACAAACAAACAACAGATATAGAGATAATCATTGAAGAGGCAGAATAATGACAAATGAACGTAAGTTTGTTAGGGAGAATACGAAGCGGTCATTGATCAAAAAATTCTTATTGAGTGAAATAACAGGTGCTGGATTTGGAGGCATGGATATCCAAAGAACGCCTCTAGGGACAAGAATAAATATACTAGTAGAGAGACCAGGGATGGTAATAGGAAAAGGCGGAAGTAAGATAAAACAATTAACAGAAGACATTAAAAATAAGTTTGATGTAGATAATCCTCAAATAGAAATTCAGGAGGCTGGAGCTGGTGCCTCTTTAAATGCACAGATAATGGCAGAAAAACTTGCAGAGGCATTGCAGAGAGGATGGCATTTTCGAAGGGCAGGGCATTCAACTGTTAGAAGAATAATGAATGCTGGTGCAAAAGGATGTCAGATAATAATTGCAGGAAAATTAACTGGTGCACGACACAGAACTGAGAAATTCACGCAAGGGCATGTCAAGTATTGCGGCGAAACTGCAAAAGAAGTCATGGATGTAGGTTATGCTGCTGCAAAATTAAAGCCAGGAGTTTTGGGAGTTAAAGTTAGAATCATGAGACCTGATGCAAAGCTACCTGATGAAATTAAGTTAAAATACGTTGAAGAAAAAAAGAAAGAAGAAGCTAAAAAAGAAAAGGAAGAGGAGCCTGAAAAAAAGACAGAAAAAAAAACCGATATCAAAAAGATTGTAAAAATACAAGGCGTCGGGCCTTCTGTTGTCAAAAAGCTTGAGAAAGCTGGGATAACATCACTAGAAGAGTTATACGAAATAGATACCGAAGACATTATGTCTATAGAAGGGATTGGAAAGAAAACAGCAGAAAATATAATCAAAAAATTAAAAAAATTAATTGAAGAGGATGCTTAGATGGTTATTAAGGCTAAAGAAATCAGAGAATACACTCCTGAAGAAAGAGCGGACAAGCTCAAAGAACTGAAAGAGGAACTTATGCATGAACGTGGAGTGGCTGCAATGGGGGGATCGCCTCCATCTCCTGGTAAAATCAGGCAGATACGAATGTCCATTGCAAAGCTACTGACCATCATGCGGGAGGAAGGAGAAACTAAATGAGTGAAATATGGCCAAAATGTGGTCTGCCAAAAGAGATATGTGCCTGTGAAGAGATCGCACGGGAACAACAACGGATCACTATAGCAGTCGATAAGAGAAGATATGGAAAGATGATGACTGTTATAGATGGTATAAACCTTCATGACCTAGACATTGACGCGTTGGTACGCAATCTAAAATCAAAATGCGCATGTGGTGGTACAATAAAAGATGGCAAGATAGAACTTCAAGGCGACCACAGAATAAAAGTAAAAGAAACATTGGAAAAAATGGGATTTATAATTGAAGTAGCATAAAAAATTAAAACCTGGTTTCCACCAACAGCTACTACAAATCTCCATTGAGATGATGATATGCATAAAACAGCAATTGTCAAAGATGAGTTGATAGGCAGACATGTCAGAATCAAAGACTGCACAGATCCAAACTGGATCGGAAAATCTGGGACAATAATAGACGAAACAAAAAATACCTTCCTCATAGAGAGAGATGACGAACAAAAAAGAATTGCAAAGAATACCGCAACATTTGAATATAATAAAGAAAAGTTAATAGTTAAAGGATCAAGATTGACCTATAGGCCTGAAGATAGGATAAAAAAAGCAAGGTGAATAAATTGGAACAAAAAAAGGCAGCAAGGAACATAGGATTAAATGTCAACCCCCCTAGTGAGGATTGTAACGATAAGAATTGTCCATTTCACGGTACATTACCAGTAAGAGGGCAGACAATAATAGGTACTGTTATGTCGATCAAGAGGCAAGGTTCCATACAAATCAAAAGGGAATACATGCAATATGTTCCAAAATACGAAAGATATATGAAAAAAACATCAAAATATCATGCCCATTGCCCTACATGTATAAAAGCAAAGGTAGGAGACAAAGTAAAAATAGCAGAATGCAGGCCTCTAAGTAAAACGATATCGTTTGTAACTATAGAAAAGATGTAATGGAGACATTCAAATGAAGGGAATAGCTGGCAGAATGATGAGAGGATTACCCGTAGGCGCTCGCTTAAATTGCATAGATAACACAGGTGCAAAGATATTGCAAATAATTATGACCCTAAAACTGAAAGGAGTGCACCGGAGGTATCCAACGGCTGGAGTGGGCGACATGGTTATAATCAGTGTTAAAAAAGGAGCTGCAGATATGAAACGACAGATAATGAAAGCTGTAATAGTACGTCAAAGAAGGCCTTTTAGAAGACCGGATGGAACAATGGTTCAATTTGAGGATAACGCTGCAGTTATAGTTACAGATACTGGAGAAACAAAGGGATCTATGATAAAGGGACCTGTTGCATTGGAAGCTGCAGAACGGTGGCCAAAGATAGCGTCACTTGCATCTACAATAGTATGAGTGGTTAAAATGAAATCAAAAAAAGCTAGGAAACAAAGAAAAAATTTGTTCAATGCTCCTGTGCATAAAAAGAGAAGATGGATGGCTTCTCATCTTGAAGAAAATTTACTTTTAAAATATGATCGAAGGGCTATGCCTGTAGTAACGGGAGATACAGTAAAAGTCATGAGAGGCATTTTCAAAGGACACGAAGACAAGGTTTCACACGTTAATGTAAACAAGAGATACGTAGAAATCGAAGGTTTAACATTAACTAAAGCAGATGGAAAAAAGATAGCTAAACCAATACATCCCAGCAATTTAACGATTACAAAAATGATTCTAACCGATAATTGGAGAAGAAAAAAACTAGAAAGAGGGCTTTCGGAAGAGGCGAAAAAAGAAATTGAAAAAGAAGCAAAGGAACAAATTAGAGAACTAGAGGAAGAAGAGAAGAGAATCGAAGAGGAGATGAAGGAAAAAGAACTAGAAGAACCAAAAGACAGAACCATGGAAACTGAAGAGGAAGAAGAAACAGTAAAAAAAGTCCCACCAGAAACAATAGAAGAAACAGTAAAAGAAGAAAAAACTAAGAAAGAAGAAACAAAAGAAGAGCCGAAAGCTGAAAAAAAACCTGTTGAGAAAAAGGTTGCCAAAAAGACAAGTACAAAACCATCTACAAAAAAAGTTACAACTGCAAAAAAAACTTCAACAAAGAAAAAGGAGGATAAAAAATGAGTAAACATCTAAAGAGACTAGCTGCACCAAGAACCATCAGATTACATAGAAAAGAAAAAAAATGGACAACAAGAGCATCACCAGGTCCACATTCTCTAGATAAATCTATACCGTTAAATTTAATAGTAAGAGACTACCTTGAATTATGTGATACCTACAGAGAATCAAAAAGAATAATTTCCGATGGAAGTATTTTAGTAGATGGGATGAAAAGAAAAAGCCACAAATTTCCCTGTGGATTTATGGATGTACTATCTATCCCAAAACTGAAAAAAGATTTTAGAATTTTATTTGATCGTAAGGGAAAATTAACCCTTGTTCCCATCTCAACTAGCAACGCTAAATGGAAACTTTATCGTATAGAGAATAAATCAGTTATAAAAGGTAATAAGATGCAACTAAACCTGCATGACGGTGGGAATATAATAGTAAAAAAAGACGAGTATAAAAGAGGTGATGTTCTAAGAATTTCTTTTTCAGATAAAAAAATTAGCGATGTTTTCAAATTTAGCAAAGGAACTATTTCTATGATTACCGGTGGCAGCCATATTGGTCAAATGGCAAGTATTGAAGATATCGAAATTGTGCAATCACCAAAACCCAATCTGACTAAAATGAAGGGCGATAAGGAGTTTTTAACAATCAAAGACTATGTGTTTCCCATTGGAAAGACCAAGCCAACAATAGCACTACCCGAGGTGAAGATGAAATGAGTGCTAAGAAAACTAGTGAAAAAAAATCTACTAAAACAGTGCAGAAGAAACCTAAAGAAAAACATGTAGTAAAACCAAAGATAGCTAAAATCACCGTAAACATTGGTGTTGGTGAAGCAGGTGAAAAACTCAGCAAGGCAGAAACTGTATTGAAAAACATAACAGGCCAAAAACCAATAAAAACGCTTTCTCAAACGACAAACAAAGATTGGGGACTTAGAGAGAAGATGCCGCTAGGTTGCAAGATAACACTTCGTGGCAAAAGGGCTGACAAATTCTTAGTTGAAGCGTTAAAAACAAGGGAAAATAAAATAGCTGAGTATTCATTTGATGATCAAGGGAACTTCTCTTTTGGAGTGCCGGATCACACGCTTTTTGAAGGGGAAAAATACGATCCAAATATTGGTATTTTTGGTATGGACATATGTATTACAATAGAAAAAATGGGATATCGCATCAAACACAGACGCATAGATCGGCGAAAAATACCTCACAGGCACCAGGTAGAAAGAGAGGATACTATCAAATTTGTAGCAGAAACATTTAACGTAGAGGTCATACAATGAGGATAAAAGAGAAAAAGAAAGAGTATGGCAGAAAAGTAGGCTGCGAACAATGCGGTAGAAAACGCGGGATAATAAGAAAATACGGACTGCATCTCTGCAGACAGTGTTTCAGAGAAAAAGCAGAAGAAATAGGATTTAAGAAATACGATTAGGGGAGTTGTCTAGATATGTTAAACGATCCATTGGCAGATGCATTATCTCTCATGAAAAATGCTGAGATTAAGGGAAAAGGCAAATGTATCATATGCCCTTCCTCAAAACTTATTGGCGGTGTTTTAAGTCTTCTAAAAAAGAGAGAATATATAGGTAATTTTGAGCGAATCGATGATGGAAAGGCAGGCATTTTTCAAGTTGAACTTATTGGAAATATCAATGATTGTGGTGTTATAAAGCCAAGATATCCTATAAAAAGAGATGAGCTTGAAAAATGGGAATCGCGATTTCTGCCAGCACGAGATTTTGGTTTACTTATAATGACAACAACAAAGGGCATTATCTCCCAAGATGATGCAAGAAAAGAAGGGATTGGGGGGAAATTACTCGCATATATTTACTGATTAAAAAGTGATAAAAATGGCAAAAATTGCTGAAATAAAAGAAGAAATTGAGATTCCTAGTGGTGTTGAGATTTCTATAGAGAACGAAACAGTAACGGTAAAAGGTGAAAAAGGATCTCTTTCAAAAATTCTATCGCACCCAAAGATAAAATTAAATGTTAAAAATAACATCGTAAAAATATCTTGCCACGATTCCCCTCACAGAAAAGAAAAGGCACTGGTGGGAACATTTACCGCACATATGAATAATATGATCAAAGGAGTTACCGAGGGATTTGAATACAAGATGAAAACAGTATTTTCACATTTCCCTATAAAAACAAACGTGGAAGGAATTGAATTTGTTATACAAAACTTCTTGGGGGAACGTTCCCCACGTAAAGCAAAAATCCTTGAAAATGTAAAAGTAGAAGTGCAGGGAGAAAACGTAACCGTATCTGGCATAGACAAAGAAAAAGTTGGGCAAACTGCTGCAAATATCGAAAGAGCTACTAAAGTCAGACGTAGAGATATTCGGGTTTTCCAAGACGGCGTTTATGTGATTAGTAAGAGAGGTTGAAAAATGAC